>Ga0310811_10000948_pt1 | contig 37204 bp, 43 predicted proteins | sample YCmetagenome_FD_207642 | JGI IMG/M metagenome (GOLD analysis project Ga0310811, IMG submission 207642) | Soil microbial communities from experimental microcosm in Duke University, North Carolina, United States - YC | ecosystem: Engineered > Artificial ecosystem > Soil microcosm > Unclassified ... | reverse complement strand
CCGGCCTGCAGGCGCTGTGCAGCGCCCTGTTTCTCATCTTGAGCATTTTCCGACCCCATACCGCCTGGATGTATTACCTGGTGCTGGTGCTGTTCGGCGCGGCGCGCGGCTTTTCGGGACCGTCCGGCTCCTCGCTGCTGCCGTTCCTGGTGCCGCCGGAGCGGCTCTCCCGTTCCATGGCCTTCAGCTCGTCCTTCTTCACCGCCGCCACGATTTCGGGGCCGGCGCTGGGCGGCTTTCTTTATGGCCTGGGGCCGGTGCCGGTCTATTCGCTTTGCATCGCCGGCTTCATCGGCGCCGCGCTGATCGTGGCGCGGCTGGGCGGGCGGCGCTTTGTGCCGGAGACCACGCAGGCCAGCCGCTATGAGCGGGTGGCGGAAGGCGTGAAATTCGTGCGCTCGCGCCCCGTGGTGCTGGGCGCCATTTCGCTGGACCTGTTTGCGGTGCTCTTGGGCGGAGCTACGGCGCTTCTGCCGGTCTATGCCCGCGACATCCTACATGTGGGACCGCAGGGGCTTGGTTTCCTGCGCAGCGCGCCGGCCGCGGGGGCCTTCTCGATGGCGTTCTTTCTCACCCACTGGCCACTCAGGCACAAGGTCGGCGCCAAGATGTTCGCGGCGGTCGCCGTGTTCGGTGTCGCCACCATCATCTTCGGCCTTTCCACCTGGTTTCCGGTTTCGCTACTGGCGCTGTTCATGCTGGGCGCTTCCGACATGGTCAGCGTCAATATCCGGGGAAGCCTGATCCAGCTTTCAACACCCGATTACATGCGCGGCCGGGTCTCGGCTGTGTCCATGCTGTTCATCGGCGCTTCCAATGAACTGGGCGAGTTTGAATCGGGCACCACCGCCGCGCTGATGGGCACGGTGCCCGCCGTCGTGGTCGGCGGCATCGGCACCTTGCTGGTGGTAGGATGGTGGATGAAACTTTTTCCGCCGTTACGTCAGGTGAACAAGTTCAGTGACGTAACGATTCCGATCTAGCTAAAATCGGTAATCCAGCGAGGCATAAAGACCGCCGTCTGTCGGCGACACGCCATAGGTCAGCCCCTTGGGCCTGTAGCGCGTGGTGAAAATCTTGCTCATGCCGAAAGCGATGCCGGCGCTGGCGGCCACATCGTACCAATGGTGCTTTTGCGCATCCACGCGGCTCCAGGCGACAAAAGTCGCCGCCCCATAGGCGGGAATGCCATATTCCCAGCCATAGCGGTCCCACAGGAACTGCGCCGGCGCGAAGGCCAAGGCGGCGGTATCGGACGGCATGGACATGTAGTCGCTTTTGTCCGGGCGCTGTTCCTTGATCACGTGCTTGAGGCCATAAGCCAGGCCCACCGTCGCCACCGTGTCCACCGTGAGCTGAGCGGCGCCCATCCAGTCGTTCTTGTAAAGCGTGATGCCGCCGGCGATGGCGGGCAGGGCGATGGCGACATCGGTTCCGATGCTTTCGCTGCTGCCGGCGAAGGCAGGCGAGGTGATGCCCAGCATCAGGACCGCAAACAGAAATCTACGCATTGCCTTCGCTTCTAGTCGGGATCGTCTGACGGGCCTAATTGGGAATAATTAAGCTCACGCCTTAGTGTAGACGTCGACTCGATCAGTCGGGCCCGTATCGTCCACGCCGCCCATGGCGCGCACGTCAATCCGATCGGGCGAGACGCCATCGTCAATCAGCACCTGCCGGATGGCCAGCGCGCGCTTCAGCGACAGCCGCCGCGCATCCGAGCCCTTGTCGCCTTTGGCGCCGCCAAAGGCCTGCAGTTCCACCCGCGCATTGGGTGTGGTCATGGCGGAATTCAGCTCGCCAGCCAGGAACTTGATGGAACCCAGCGCGCCCGCGGCGGGATCGGCCGCGTCCTTGGCGAACAGGATCATGCTTTTCTTGGTCAGGTTCTCATTGCCCGTGGTCGGTCCGGCCGGCGCGGTGCGGGGCGGCGGCGGAGCATTGCTGGCCTGACGCTGCGGCGCATTGCCGCCATTGCCGAACACATTGCTGTAGTCGGGCGCGCCAAAAATTCCGGGCAGTTGCCCCGGTTTGCCGGGCGCGGCCTGAACTGGCGCCGGGGCGGGTGCGGGCGCCGGTTTGGGCGCAGCCGCAACACGCTTGGGCGGCGGCGGGGGCTTGGGCGCCGCCGGCGGCTTGGGCGCCGCCGGCGCCTCGGTCCGGGCCACAGTGCGGCGGGGCGCATGCGGGCTGGGCATATGAAGAGAGATGGGGCCGCCGCGTTCACCCGGATAAAGCAGTTGGGGCACGCTGCGGCTGTATTCCCCGCCCGGATAGAGCAGGTTTCGCCCCGCGCCGGGCAGCGGGTTCACGCGCACTTCGGTGTTGTTGTCCAAGGGCTGGCTGAAGGCCGCGCCAGACATGACGAGCCACATACCGCCCACGGCCAGGAATGAGCAGGAAAGACGCATGGATTCCGACAGTTTCAAGATGCCCAAGCGCAGCCTAGCGTTAATCTAACACTTTGCAACCATTACCGAAATGCCCCAACATCCGCGTCAAGAGAGAGCATTTCGGGGGAGTTTCACCAATGAAAACAAGAGCCGCGGTCGCCTATGGCGCCGGAAAACCGCTGGTGATCGAGGAGGTGGACCTGGAAGGCCCCAAGGCCGGCGAGGTGCTGGTCGAAATCAAAGCGACCGGTGTCTGCCACACCGACGAATTCACTCGCTCGGGCGCCGATCCGGAAGGGCTGTTCCCGGTGATCTTCGGCCATGAAGGCGCCGGCGTGGTGGTGGATGTGGGGCCGGGTGTGACCAGCCTGAAGAAAGGCGATCACGTCATTCCGCTCTACACGCCCGAATGCCGTCAGTGCAAAAGCTGCACCTCTCACAAGACCAATCTCTGCACCTCGATCCGTTCGACCCAAGGCCAAGGCGTGATGCCGGATGGCACCTCGCGCTTTTCGATCGGGGGCAAGAAGATCCATCACTATATGGGCTGTTCGACCTTCGCCAATCACACGGTGCTGCCGGAGATCGCGCTGGCAAAAATCCGCGAGGACGCGCCCTTCGACAAGGTCTGCTACATCGGCTGCGGCGTCACCACCGGCATTGGCGCGGTGATCAGGACTGCCAAGGTCGAGCCCGGCGCCAATGTGGTGGTGTTCGGGCTGGGCGGCATCGGGCTGAACGTGATCCAGGGTGCGCGCATGGCCGGCGCGGTCATGATCGTGGGCGTGGATATCAATCCCAAGCGCGAGGCCTTGGCCCGCCAGTTCGGCATGACCCATTTTGTGAATCCGAAAGACGTGAAGGGCGATCTGGTGCCCCATCTGGTCGAGCTGACCAAGGGCGGCGCCGATTACAGCTTCGAGTGCGTCGGCAATGTGGACCTGATGCGCCAGGCGCTGGAATGCTGCCATCGCGGCTGGGGCGAGAGCATCATCATCGGCGTGGCCGGGTCGGGGCAGGAGATAAAGACGCGACCGTTCCAGCTGGTGACGGGGCGGGTGTGGAAGGGCACCGCCTTTGGCGGGGTGCGCGGCCGCACCGAGGTGCCGCAGATCGTGGACTGGTACATGGACGGCAAGATCAGCATCGATCCGCTGATCACGCATAAGCTTCCTTTGGAGCGCATCAACGAGGCCTTCGACCTGATGCATTCGGGCGAAAGCATCAGAACGGTGATTGAGTTCTAGCGGATTTAACGGCACGGTAGCGCTAACCGGGCGCCATAAAGCTCCGGGGGAGGGCGTGATGCGTGTCGTTGCTCTGGCGGCCCTGGCCGCGGTTTTCGTTTCACCTGTTTTCGCGCAATCGCTGGAGCCACCGGCACCCACGCCCGGCATTGCCGTGCCGGACTGGGCCTTGCCGCAGTCGTCCACGCACCGCCAGGTGCCGCCGCCCGCCGGATTCCACCGTACTTCGGTGATCTTCAGTGACAAGATTGGCGCCTTCGATGCCCAGGCCGATGTGGGCGGCCCGCTGGTGCCTGGCAACGCCAGCTATAACGCGACCACTGCCACCTACACCATCAGCTCCGCGGGCTATAACATCTGGTATCAACGCGACGAATTCCGTTTTCTCTGGAAGAAGATGACGGGCGACCTGTCGCTGGCGGCCAGCGTGGTCTGGCCCAGCCTGGACGATTTCCATGACCGCAAGGTGGTGCTGATCATCCGTGACAGCCTGGATGACGATTCCCGCCAGATCATGGCGGCCCAGCATGGCAGTGGCATGGTGCACATCGCCTGGCGTCCGGAAAAGGACGCGCAGATGACCGATGTCGAATATCGCTCGCAGCGTCAGCCCCATGCCGGCACGGAAGAAAAAGGACCGCAGGTCTTCCAGCCCACGCGCATTGGCATCGAAAAGTCCGGTGACCAATTTCAGCTCTGGATCAGTTGGCAGGGCGAGCCCATGCATGCGGAAGGCCCGCCGGTGACCTTTCACACCAACGGACCCTTCTACGCGGGGATTGGCTTCACCTCGCACCTGGCGGCCAATGTGCTGACGGCCCGGGTGCGTGATCTGGTGCTGGAGAACCGGGCCGGCGCGGTGCGCTAGAACGCCTTGACGCTCTTCAGCAGCTTCAACAGCTGCGGGTGCAGATATTCGTTGGCCGCCAGCACGCTGCCCTTGGTCAGCATGTCGGCGCTGCCGGTCAGATCGCTGACCATGCCGCCCGCCTCGCGCACCAGCACGATGCCGGCCGCCACGTCCCAGGCCTGCAGCTTGTGTTCCCAGAAGCCGTCGAAACGGCCGGCGGCGACATAGGCCAGATCCAGCGAGGCCGAGCCGAAGCGGCGGATGCCGGCGGTGACGTTCATCACTTCCGCCATTTCGGCACTGGCGCGGGCATGACCTTCCTTGCCCATGAAGGGCAGGCCAGTGGCGATGACGCTGGGCGCCAGTTCTTTGCGCGCCGCCACCCGCAGCCGCTTATTGTTGAGATAGGCGCCATGGCCTTTTTCGGCGATGAAGAGATCGTCGGTGACGGGATTGAACACCACGCCCGCCACCAGCTGGCCTTCACGCTCCAGCCCGATGGAGATGGCGAAGTGCGGGATGCCGTGCATGAAGTTGGTGGTGCCGTCGATCGGATCGATGATGAACCGGTGGGTCTTGTCGGCGCCTTCGACGGCGCCGCCTTCCTCGCCCAGAAAGCCATAGCCGGGGCGCGCCCGGCTGAGTTCATCGATCAGAATCTGCTCGGTACGCTTGTCGGCGGAGGTGACGAAATCGGCCGGGCCCTTCATGGAGATCTGGAGATTTTCCAGCTCGTTGAAGTCGCGGATCAGGGGGCGGCCGGCTTTGCGCGCGGCGGCGACCATCACATTCAAGGCAGGGGAGGTGTAAGCGGCCATTTTCGTTCCTGTTGCCTCACCCTTCGACAAGCTCAGGGTGAGGATAAAAGAAGGTCCTCATGCTGAGCTTGTCGAAGCATGAGGACAAAATTTCAATCAGCCCGCCGCACATAACTGCCGTCTTCGGTGGCGACGATGATCCGCTCGCCGGCGGAGATGAAAGGCGGCACCTGGATCCGCATGCCATTTTCCAGCACCGCGCTCTTGTAGGAGGGCGCCGCCGTGCCGCCTTTCAGCACCGGATCGGCCTCAGCCACGGTGAGGGTCACCTGCACCGGCAGCTTGATGCCGATGGGCTTGTCTTCATAAAGCTGCACCAGGGTCTTCATGCCGTCCTGCAGGAACTGGGCCTGCTCGCCCACGAAATCCGCCGCCAGCTCGATCTGGTCGTAGGTTTCCATGTCCATGAAAGTCAGCATGTCGCCGCTGGCATAGAGGAACTGGAAGTCCTTCTTGTCCAGAATGGCTTCATCCACCGCTTCGTCGGAACGGAAGCGCTGGTTCAGTTTGGTGCCGCTGGTGACATTCTTGAGCTCGACCTGGTTATAGGCGCCGCCCTTGCCAGGCTTGACCTTCTGGGTCTTGACCGCGATCCACAGCCCGCCGTCGTAATTGAGCAAGGTGCCGGGGCTGATTTCGTTGCCAGTAATCTTGGCCATGGTTGTTAAAGCCTCCGGGGACGGGGGTGAGAAACGGTTCGCGGGTTCAAACAGCGGGCGGGTTCTAGCAACCTCGGCCCGGCTTGTCATCCCTGGCCGCAGGAGCAGCTCAGAAGCACCATCTCCAGCAAGAATAGGCCGCGCCCACGGTGAGATAGACCAGGAAAGCGGTGATCAGCACGGCTAGGGCATCGGCCCAGCGCGGGCCCCTGGGGCGGAAGAAACCGAAACTGAAAGCCAGCGCCAGCAGCGCCACCACCGGTACGATCAGATAGGGAATGTACCAGTGACTTTGCAGCCAGAGAGACCCGGCAAAGAACTTCTGGTGAAGCTTGTCGGCGATGAAATCCAGCGCCACCACCAGGAGGGCGCCGACGAACAGAAAGCCGAGCAGGCGTTCTTTCATTTGCCGAATAACGCGTTGAACTGGCGCACCGCGTCCGCAGGCCCATCGGGATATTCCCACACGCCCGCCGACACGGCCAGGAAATCCGCACCCGCTTCGACAAGAAGTGGCGCGTTCTGGATGGTGATGCCGCCGATGGCGACGCACGGCACGACCATTACCTCGCTCCACCAGCGCAAGAGGTCGATGTCCGCTTTGGTCTTGGGCTCTTTGGTCTGGGTGGGAAAGAAAGCGCCGAACGCTACATAGTCGGCGCCGGCTTCGCCCGCTTCCATGGCCAGATGCCGGCTGTCATGGCAGGTGACGCCGACGATGCCGCCCGGCAACAACCGCCGCGCTTGCGCATAGGACGCATCTTCCTGGCCGATATGAACACCGTCGCAGCCCAGTTCGGCGGCGAGGTCCGGGCGGTCGTTCAGGATGAAGGCGGCGCCGGCGGCCTGCACCACGGGGCGAAGCGTGTCTACCGCGCGGCGGATCTCCTCATCGCTGATGTCTTTCAGGCGCAGCTGGAAGGAGGCGACGTCGCCGCCTTTCAGCGCTTCCTTCAGAGGCCCCAAAAAATTCGCCGCCGAGAGCCTCGGCGGCGAAATCAGATACAGGCGGCAGTCAGACATTCGGGTCCCGAATTCCAGAGTCCCGCCTCCCCTTCGTGTGCGTCAGCGCACAAGAGGGGGAGGTGATTTCAGCGATCGAGGCCCGCAGGGCCGAGAGGAAGCTGAAATCGGAGGGGGGCATCAAGGCTTCCTCATGCTTCGACAAGCTCAGCATGAGGATTTACTCCTCACCCTGAGCTTGTCGAAGGGTGAGGAGATTTTATGAGTTAGGCAGCTTTCTTTTCTTCCGCCTCGTTCCACTTGCCCAGCGCGGCCAGCGAATTCATCAGCGCACGGTGGGCGAAGGCTGCCTGGCCCTTGGCGATATTCTGGACTTGGCCAGCCCAGGCCTTCTGCGGCGCAGCCTGCAAGGCGCGGCCATAGGAAAAGGTAAGGGCCCAGGGTAGGCCGCCGATGACGTTCATGGCCGACAGATGCGCCGTGGCGTCCTCGTCCGACTGGCCGCCGGACAGGAAGGCAATGCCCGGCACGGCCGAGGGCACATAGCGCTTCAGCACCTTTACGGTGCGCTCGGCGACTTCCTGCACGGAGTTCTGTTTGGCGCACTTCTTGCCCGGTACGATCATGTTGGGCTTCAGGACCATGCCTTCCATGGCGACATCGGCGACATGCAGCGCCTCGAACACTTCGGCCAGCACCCAGCTGGTGACGTCCTCACAGCGCTGGATGTCATGGTCGCCGTCCATCAGCACTTCGGGCTCGACGATCGGGACAATGCCATTTTCCTGGGCCAGCGCCGCATAGCGGGCCAGGGCCTGGGCATTGGCGTTGATGCAGTTGTAGGTCGGGATGTGCGCGCTGATGTCGATCACCGCCCGCCACTTGGCGAAGCGCGCGCCCAGCTTATGATACTCCTGGAAGCGTCCGCGCAGGCCGTCCAGGCCTTCGGTGATGGTCTCGCCGGGCGACAGGGCCAGGGGCTTGGCGCCTTCATCCACCTTGATGCCGGGGACGGCGCCGGCCGCTTCGATCAGCTTGACCAGCGGCGTGCCGTCCTTGGCCTTCTGGCGGATGGTCTCGTCGAACAGGATCACGCCGCCGATATGCTCGCGCATGGCCTTGTCGGTGCGAAACAGCATCTCGCGATAATCACGGCGGTTCTCTTCGGTGTTCTGAACACCGATCTTGTCGAAGCGCTTCTGGATGGTGCCGGTGGATTCATCGGCTGCCAGGAGGCCCTTGCCGGGCGCCACCATCAGTCGCGCGATCTTGTTCAGTTCTTCGAGATTCATGCTCTTCCCCTTACGTTACTTCGCCGAGAGCGCTTCCACGCCCGGCAATGTCTTGCCTTCCAGCCACTCCAGGAACGCCCCGCCCGCGGTGGAGACGTAGGTGAAATCGTCTTCCACGCCGGCATGGGCCAGAGCGGCAACGGTGTCACCGCCGCCTGCCACCGACAAGAGCGTTCCCTCGCGGGTAAGCTTGGCGACCCTTTGTGCGGCGGCCACAGTTCCCTTGTCGAATGGCGCGGTTTCGAAGGCGCCAAACGGTCCGTTCCATACCAGGGTGCGGGTGGTCAACAACCGGTTCTCGAAAGCCTTAATGCTGTCCGGTCCCACATCCAGCGCCATTTCATCGGCGCCGATCTGGGACGCCGGCACTGTGCGATGGGCCGCGCCCTGCTTGAATTCCTTGGCCACCACCACGTCGGTGGGTAAGAGGATCACGGCACCCGCCTCATTGGCCATGTGAATGACCTTGCGTGCCGTCTCCAGATGGTCGGGCTCGTAGAGGGACTTACCTATGTTAATGCCCTCGGCGGCCAGGAAGGTGTTGGCCATGGCCCCGCCGATTACCAAGGTCTCCACCCGCTTCACCAGATTTTCTAAAAGCGCGATCTTGGTCGAAACCTTGGCGCCACCCACTACCGCCATCAGCGGCCGTTCGGGATTGCCGAGCGCCTTTTCCAGATGCGTGAGTTCGGCCTGCATGGAGCGGCCGGCAGCATTGGGCAAAAGGCGCGCCACGCCTTCGGTGGAGGCATGGGCGCGGTGTGCCGCCGAGAAGGCGTCATTGACGAAGATGTCGCCCAGCGCGGCCAACTGTTTGGCCATGCCGGGGTCATTGTCTTCCTCGCCCTTGTGGAAGCGAGTGTTTTCCAGCAGCAGCACCTCGCCGTCCTTCAGCGCCGCAACCGCTTGCTCGGCCTTGGGGCCGATGCAGTCGTCGGCGAAGGCGACTTTACGGCCGATGGCTTTGGACAGCGGCTCGACCAGGACCTTTAGCGACATGGACGGCACGACCTTGCCCTTGGGCCGGTCGAAATGGCTCAGCACGATCACCTTCGCGCCTTTTTCCGCCAGCTCGCGGATGGTGGGGGCCTGGCGCTCGATGCGGGTGGCGTCGGTCACCTTGCCGTCCGCCACCGGCACGTTGAGGTCGGCGCGCACCAGGACGCGCTTGCCCTTTACCTGCAGGTCGTCGAGGGTTCTGAACGCCATCTGTTTCCTTTTTTGTCATTCCCGCGCAGGCGGGAATCCAACTTCAAATACAGCAACTAACAAGTTGGATGCCCGCTTTCGCGGGCATGACAAGGTTGGAGTCAAAGCAGCTTGCCCATCGCCACGGCAGTGTCGGCCATGCGGTTGGAGAAGCCCCATTCATTGTCGTACCAGCTCATCACCGACACGAAGGTGCCTTCCATGACCTTGGTCTGGTCCAGCGCGAAGCTGGAGGAGGCGGGATTGTGGTTGAAGTCCACCGACACCAGCTTGTCGTGCACCACTTCCAGAATGCCCTTGAGGGGCCCGCTAGCCGCCGCCTTGATGGCGTCGTTGATCTCCTGGGCGCTGGTCTGCTTCTTGGCCACGAACTTCAGGTCCACCAGCGAGACGTTGGGCGTGGGCACGCGCACCGAAACGCCGTCCAGCTTGCCTTTCAGTTCCGGCAGCACCAGCCCGACAGCCTTGGCCGCGCCGGTCGAGGTCGGGATCATGGAAAGGGCCGCGGCGCGGGCGCGGTAGAGATCCTTGTGCAGCTGATCCAGCGAAGGCTGGTCATTGGTGTAGCTGTGGATGGTGGTCATGATGCCGTGCGCAATGCCCACGGCGTCGTTCAACACCTTGGCCACCGGCACCAGGCAGTTGGTGGTACAGGACGCGTTGGAGACGACCAGATCGTCCTTGGTCAGCTTGTCGTGGTTGATGCCATAGACCACGGTGATGTCGGCGCTGTCGCAAGGAGCGGAGACCAGCACGCGCTTGGCGCCGGCGGTCAGATGGGCGCTCGCCTTTTCCTTGGAGGTGAAGATGCCGGTGCATTCCAGCGCGATGTCCACCGCCAGCTCCTTGTGGGGCAGCTCGGCCGGGTTCTTGATGCAGGTCACCTTCATGCGATGGCCGGCCGCGATCATGATGTCGCCCTCCACGCTCACCTGGGCGGGAAAGCGGCCATGCACGCTGTCATAGCGCAGCAGATGGGCGTTGGTCTCGATGGGGCCCAGATCGTTGACCGCCACCACCTCGATATCGCGGCGGCCGGACTCCACAATGGCCCTCAGCACCAGCCGTCCGATGCGGCCGAAGCCGTTGATTGCAACCCGAATTGCCATTGCGTTCGTTCTCCTGAACTAAATCTTGAGCAGCTTTTTGGCTGCAGCCACCGCCGCGTCCGGGGTTATGCCGAACTTGGCGTAAACATCCTTATAAGGCCCGCTGGCCCCGAAGCTGTGCATGCCGATAAAGGCCCCGGCCTCTCCGGAAAGCAGCTCGGATCCGATATAGCGGTCCCAGCCCTCGCGGGCGGCGGCCTCGATGGCCACCTTCACCGTACCGGGGCCAAGGACCTTGCGGCGATAGTCCACCGGCTGCTCCTCGAACAGTTTCCAGCAGGGCATGGAGACGACGCGGGCGGCAATGCCGTCGGCCTTCAGCGTGGCCGCAGCTTCCACCGCCAGGCTGACTTCGGTGCCGGTGGCCAGGAAGGTGACCTTGGCATTCTCGGCGCCGATCAGTTCATAGGCGCCCTTGGCCGAAAGATTCTCGGCGGTATGCGTCTCGCGCACCGTGGGCACGTCCTGGCGCGAGAAGGCAAGCAGGCTGGGCTGGCGGGTATCGTTGATGGCCAGTTCCCAGCACTCCGCCGTTTCCACGCCGTCGGCGGGACGGAAGACTTTCAGGTTCGGGATGGCGCGCAGCGCTGCCAGATGCTCGACTGGCTGATGGGTGGGGCCATCCTCACCCACGCCGATGGAGTCATGCGTCATCACGAAGATCACGCGGATGCCCATCAAGGCGGCGAGGCGGATGGCGGGACGGCAATAATCGCTGAACACCATGAAGGTGCCGCCATAGGGAATGATGCCGCCATGCAGCGCCATGCCGTTCATGGCCGCCGCCATGCCATGCTCGCGGATGCCGTAGTGGATGTAGCGGCCGTTGAAATCGCCGGGCTTGATCTCGACCAGGCCCTTGCTGCGGGTGTTGTTGGAGGGTGTCAGGTCGGCGGAGCCGCCGATGGTGTTCTGCAGCTCGCCATTGATGACGTCCAGCGCCTTCTCCGACATCTTGCGGGTGCCGGCCTTGGGCTTTTCACCGGAAAGCTGCTGCTTCAGCTTGACCAGCGCGGGGCCAAGCGAGGCAGGGATCACATCGTTGATGGTGTCGTCGAATTCCTTGGCCTGTTTGCTGGCGGCCTTGCGCCCGGCCCAGGCGTCATAAGCATCCACGCCCAGCGTGCCAATGGCGCGCCACTGGTTGAGCAGATCGTCCGGCACGATGAACGGCGGATAGTCCCAGTGCAGCTCCTTGCGCGCGCCCGCCACCACCTCGGCGCCTGGCGCATCCGAATGCGCCTTCTGGGTGCCTTCGCGTCCCGGCATGCCGAAGCCGATGATGGTGCGGCAGGCGATCATCACCGGCTTGTCGGCGCTCTGCGCCTTGGTCAGCGCGCGGAAGATATCGGCGGCGTCATGACCGTCGCAGCTGTCGGTGGTCCAGCCTTCGGATTCGAACCGCCTGATCTGGTCGGTCGAGGTGGAAAGGGAGGTCGATCCGTCGATGGTGATGTTGTTGTGGTCCCACAGCACAATCAGATTGGAGAGCTTGAGATGCCCCGCCAGGCCGATCGCTTCGTGCGAAATCCCTTCCATCAGGTCGCCGTCGCTGGCGATGACATAGGTCTTGTGATTGACCAAGCCGTCGCCGAAGCGGGCGTTCAAGATTCGCTCGGCGATCGCCATGCCCACGGCGTTGGAAATGCCCTGGCCCAGCGGGCCGGTGGTGGTCTCGATGCCGGGAAGGTCGCCATGTTCGGGATGGCCGGCAGTCGGGCTGCCGACTTTGCGGAAATGCTTGAGGTCCTCGAGGGTGACCTTGGGATATCCGGTCAGCCAGAGCAGGGAATAAAGCAGCATCGAGCCGTGGCCCGCGGACAGCACGAAGCGGTCGCGGTCCGGCCAGCCGGGCTCTTTGGCGTTAAACTTAAGGAATCGCGAAAACAGAACGCCGGCCACATCGGCCATGCCCATGGGCAACCCTGGATGGCCGGATTTGGCGGTTTCTACCGCGTCCATCGACAGGACCCGTATCACATTGGCAAGGCGGCGGATTTCGTTCTGGTCAGGAGGGACCTGATCGGGCTTGGGCATGGAGTTTCCCGGCAAAGATGGTGGTGCCCTTAGCGAGGGCCTTGGGGGCCCGTCAAGGGCGGGGCCCATGCCGTCAACGCGTATCGGTTGACCCGATTTCCCTTGAGCGCCTAAGGTCTTGGCGAATCTGCGGGAAGAGGTACGCATGAGCCGGCTGGATGTGGCGCAAAAGCGCTTCCGCGCGGCCCTGGAGGCCCTGGAAAACGCCGCCGGAGGGGTGGGCGAGAGCCTGGATTCCGCTGCCAAGCTGCCGGAACGGATCGCCGAACTGGAGACTGAACGCGAAAAGCTCCTGACCCGTATCGCCGAACTGGAGGACGAGGTCGCGGAGCTTTCCGGCCTGACCGAGGAAGTGGAAGGCCGCCTGGACGGCGCCATCGGCGAAATCCGGGCGGCGCTGGCGCGCTAGCAAAGGAGGCGCCGACATGCCGCTGGTAAATGTGATGATCAATGGCCGCGCCTACACCATCGCTTGCGATGATGGCGAGGAAGCGCATCTCAAGGATCTGGCCGCGCATGTCGACGGCAAGGCGCGCGAGGTGCTGGGCTCGGTGGGCCAGGTGGGCGAAACCCGCATGTTGCTGATGGCGGCGCTTTTGATCGCCGATGAGCATCACGACTTGGTCGCCAAGGTTGCGGCCGGCGGTGCGGCGGCCCGGGGCAGTTCCGAGGACACACAAAAATTGCATCTAAAGGCGGAACAGGCGGAAAGCCAGGCTGCAGATGCGCTGGAAAGCGCGGCAAAGAAGCTGGAAGACATTGCCGCGCGGCTTGCGCACGCCTAGGCCGGGATCTTTTCCGTCGTGAGTTCGTCGCTCGTCGCTCATGGGCTCCTTGCCCACATCGCTCGTTGCTACGCTGTCGCTAGCAACCCTGCTCACGCCGCAAAATCTCTCCGGTCCGGCGCTTCCATACGGGGGGTAGAGGGCTTACATTGCAGGTGGACGGTCACTGTCTCGCGCGTCAGGTTGCGATGCCCAGGGGCCTTAATTGTACTCATCGGGAGTTGTCCCTGACCGGGACCGTGGTTCCGGATACACGACGCCCACCTGCACTTGCAGGCCCATGAGATCCAATACCAACGGCGAATACGGTACCGTCCGCTTCTTTTCTGACCCCTCCGGCCTCGACTATCACGCTGCCGCTTCGCGGCCGCGCTCGTCTCGGCCACCTCCCCTTCTTGCGCGCTTTGCGCGCGAAGGGGAGGAGGGTTCCGGCCCTAGCGGAAGGTCGCGCCGCGGAATGCGGCGCTCGCGCCTTGCATTGTGAACTTGTACTTTCTGCATGATGAGCAAGCGGGAGTTGCGCGTCGCCGCGCGCGAGAAGCGTTTTGGCCTGAAACATCCCGGCTTTGCCGGCGCACTGGCGCGTCATGCGGAAACGCTGGGTGTTGCCAAAGGCACCATCGTCGGTGGTTATCACGCGCTGCCAGACGAAGCCGATCCAGCGCTGCTGCTGGAAAAGCTGGTGGAGCTGGGATGCCACATCGCCTTTCCGCGGGTCACCGGCAAAGGACTGCCGCTAGAATTTCACCGCGTGCCCGACGGCGAGGTGCTGGCGCCAGGCGCCTTCGGCATTCACGAGCCGATGGACATCTGGCCGCGCGTTGTCCCTCAGCTTCTGCTGGTGCCGCTGCTGGCTTTCGACGCACAGGGCCACCGCCTCGGTTACGGCGGCGGCTTCTATGACCGCACCATTGCGCTACTCAAGGTGCCGGCGATCGGCATTGCCTATGCGGGACAGCAAGTCCCGGCGTTACCTTCCGACGATCACGACATGACGCTCGATGCGGTGCTGACCGAAAATGGTCTCACCAGAGTCCGGGGATGAGCCGGTAGCGCACGCGCATCCGATAATCCCCATAGCCCGCCAGTTCGCGCGCCAGCACGCCTTCTTCCGCCACCGCGCGGCGCGCCATGGCCAGGATGATCACGGCGGCGCCCGCAAGACCCAGCCAAGATCCCAGCAGCAACGGCATCCCCGTCAGATAGAGCAGCGAGGCCGCATACATGGGGTGGCGCACATGCGCGTAAGGCCCGGTGTCGATCACCCGCTGTTCGCGCTCGGCCTGTACCCGCACCACGGGGGCGGCAAAGCTGTTTTCGCGGAACACGCGCATCACACCGGCGAAACCCGCCAGCACCAAGAGGCCGCCCGCCACATTCAGCCACACGGGCATGTGGGACAGGCGCCAGACCTGCGCATCCCGCGCCATCAGCCACAGCCAGGCCAGGAAGAAGCCGATAAAGACCTGCAGGAACAGCTTGTCCCATATGGGCTGGCCCTTCTGGTTCAGGGCCCCCAGCCGGGCCGCCAACAGGCCCGGATCCCGCTTCAGCAGCCGGGCGCCGAAGACCACGCTGCCCAAGGTGAAGATCGCCAGGTAGATCAGGCCCTGCGGCCAGGCGGCATTTTTGGCGCCGCCCAGCAGCAACCCCGCCATGATCGCCAGCCACACGCCTGTCTGTAGACAGAGGCGCAGCAGCAGATTTCCTGGCGGGTCCCCTGGCGGCATGCCACAGCCTTTGTGTTAAGAGACGGCATGAACATTCTCTTCCTGGGCGACATTGTCGGCAAGCCGGGCCGCGACGCGGTAACCGAGCGGCTGGCTTTTCTGCGCAGGGACCTGAAACTCGATCTGGTGATCGCCAATGGCGAGAACGCCGCCGGCGGCTTCGGCCTGACCAAGGTCATTGCAGAGGAACTGTTTGCCGCCGGCGTAGACGTGATCACCACCGGCAATCACTGGGCCGACCAGAAGGAAATCCTCGGGCTTATCGAAACGGAAGATCGCATCCTGCGGCCCGCGAATTATCCCAAGGGCACGCCCGGACGCGGCGCCAATCTCTATCAGACCGCCGCGGGCAACGTGCTGGTGGTCAATGTCATGGGCCGGGTGTTCATGGATGCGCTGGACGATCCCTTCGCCGCCGTGGAGCGGGAGTTGTCAGCCTGCGCGCTGGGCGAAGGCGCCGACGCCATCGTGGTGGATGTCCATGCCGAGGCCACCTCGGAGAAAATGGCGATGGGCCATTTCTGCGACGGGCGCGCCAGCCTGGTGGTGGGCAGCCATCAGCATGTGCCCACGGCGGATGCGCAGATCCTGCCCGGCGGGACCGCCTTCCAATGCGATGCAGGGGCCTGCGCCGATTACGATTCCGTTATCGGCATGGACAAGGCCGAACCCGTGCAGCGTTTCACGCGCAAGATTTCCAGCCAGCGCTTCACCCCGGCCACCGGGCCCGCCACCTTGTGCGGGATTTTTGCGCAAACAAATGGCAAGGGCCTGGCCATCCGCATCGAACCGGTGCGCCAGGGCGGACGGCTGAAACAGACGCTTCCGGAACTTTAAGAATACCCGCAACGCGCACGCGGTTGAAACCGCGGCCCCGGCACCCAATCCTTCCTTCAGCCAGAGGAGGACGTCATGGAATATCGCCTGTTGGGCTGTTCGGGACTCAGGGTGCCCGTGCTCACCTTTGGTACCGGCACCTTTGGCGGCAAGGGCGACTTCTTCAAGGCCTGGGGCGATACCGACGCCAAGGGCGCCGAGCGGCTGGTGGACATTTGCCTGGACGCGGGCGTCAGCATGTTCGACAGCGCCGATGTCTATTCCGCCGGCGCGGCCGAGGAAGTGCTGGGCGCCGCCATCCGCGGCCGACGCAACAAGGTGCTGATCTCCACCAAATACACATTCCGCCACGGCGAAGGCCCCAATGACGTCGGCTCTTCGCGTTTTGCCATCACCCGCGCCACTGAAGCGGCGCTAAAGCGGCTGGGCACAGACCATATCGACCTGGTGCAGCTGCACGCTTTCGACGCCAAGACGCCGCATGAGGAAGTGCTCTCGACCTTCGACGCCCTGATCCGCGCCGGCAAGATCGGCTATATCGGCGTCTCCAATTTTTCCGGCTGGCAGCTGATGAAGGGACTGTCCGTGTCGGACCGCTATGGCTATCCGCGCTATGTCGCGCACCAGGCCTATTACTCGCTGATCGGGCGCGACTATGAGTGGGAGCTGATGCCGCTGGGCTTGGCGGAAGGCGTGGGCTGCGTCGCCTGGTCGCCGCTGGGCTGGGGAAGGCTGACCGGCAAGATCCGGCGTGGCGCGCCACCGCCCAAAGTCAGCCGGCTGCATGAAACCGCCGATGCGGGGCCGCAGGTGGAAGACGAATATCTCTACAAAGTGGTGGATGCGCTGGACAGCGTGGCCAAGGAAACCGAGCAAAGCGTGCCGCAGGTCGCGCTGAACTGGCTGCTGCGGCGGCCCACCGTTTCAACTGTCGTCATTGGCGCGCGCAATGAGGAACAGCTCAGGGCCAATCTGGGCGCGGTGGGCTGGTCGCTGACGCCGGCGCAAGTGGCAAAGCTCGATGCCGCCAGCAAGCGGCCCAAGGCCTATCCCTATTGGCACCAGGTTCAGTTTGCCGAGCGCAATCCTTTTCCGGTGTGATCATGCTGCCTGCGATCTTTGTTTCTCATGGCGCGCCGACATTGCCGTTCGACGATGTGCCCGCGCGCGATTTCCTGCGCGGGCTGGGCAAAAGTTTGGGCCGGCCCAAAGCCATTGTCGCGGTGTCGGCCCATTGGGATACCGAGGCGCCCGAGACCAGCGCGCCGCCGGCCAACGACACCATTCACGATTTTCGCGGCTTTCCACGCGCACTGTATGAGATCGAATATCCCGCGCCCAGCGATGGCCTGCTGGCCCGCGAGATCGGCGGATTGCTGAACGGTTTTGCTGCGCGCACCGATGCCCTGCGAGGCCTGGATCATGGCGCCTGGGTGCCGCTGATGCTGATGTATCCGAAGGCCGATATTCCCGTGGTCCAGCTTTCGGTGCAGAGCGGCAAGGGCGCTGGCCACCACATCGCGTTGGGCCGAAAGTTGGCGCCTTTGCGTGGCGAGAATGTGCTGGTGCTGGGGTCGGGCGGCTTCGTCCATAACCTCGGCAAGATCATGCCGCCGGGATCGCCGGAGGCGGACTGGTCAAAGGAATTTTCCGGCTGGATGCATGAAAAGCTGATGGCGCAGGACGATGCCGCGCTGGCCGATTATCGCGCGCGAGCGCCGCATGCGGCGCTGGCCCATCCCACGGACGAGCACCTGATGCCGCTGTTTGTGGCGTATGGCGCTGGCGCAAAGCCCGCGCGGCTGCACAGCAGCGCCACTTTTGGCTCGCTACGGATGGATGCCTACAGCTTCGCTTAAGGTGGCTTGAGCCTGGGCGGCATCGGATGATCCTTTCGCCAGGCGTCATAGACACGCTCCTGTTCGTCCAGGCTATGTGGCATGAATTGGCCCGGGTCCCTCTCATTTGGCCATTGTTCGGGGTCGCGAAAGGCGCTGTTAGGCTCAGCTATGGAGCCGTCGAGAACCGCACCCAGCGCAACCAGTGGGAAAAGCATACCTCCGGGCAGCATCGGCAGCGTTTGCTTGTGCGCCATCGCATTGGCCCAGCGGGCGTTGTCCTTCACATGGGACGGCATGTCCATCAGGTCTGGCTGTTCCTTGTTCGCCAGGCCTTTGCCAGGCTTTGCGCAATGGGCGCGCCGGTCTGGCGGCAGATCGGCATAATGCTCCGGGGCGCAGCCGAACAGCGCTTGGCCGAAGCCGGCAAGGTCCGACGGGGGCGACAGAGGCGATGCTGCGACAGGCGGCGAGGCAATGGGCGGAACAGGAAGCGTGGCGGAAGGTGCGATGCGCTTTCTGCGTGGGCCCCGCGCATCGATGGTCGAAGGCGCCGGCACTACCAGCGGCGGAAAGAACAGCAGGGTCTCGCGTGCCAGGCTGGCCGGGCGGGTGGAATGCGATGGCGACAGCAGCACCAGCAGGGCGAAGATGGCCTGCACTAGCAGAGCCAGTGCTCCGCCGACAACATGGTCGCTCTTCAGGCGGTCACGTGCACTGAAAAGCATCCAACGTTCCGCCGTCGCGCTGGTGCAGTCCGCAGATGCGCTCACCATTCTCGAACTCTATCGCGTAGACAGTGAAGAAGTCAGTCGGATTCTCCCACGGTCGCTCAGACCTGACCTGCTGTCCCAGATAGAAGATCGCCTCTACATTCCCAAGTTTGGTCCGTTCGGGAAGACTGTCCTTCACGCGAGGATCATGTGGTATTTGCGCAAGGCCATCGGAAAGAATGGCCCGAAACAGATCGGCCTTGCCGCCTTTGTCGCCTGGCTGTTGGGCGGGGCTTATTTTCACGCCGGAAGACAAAGCCAGATCGGCGGTGCTGATGCCGGCCAGCTTGACCGCGGTATGACCTGAAAAATTGGCTTCAGACTGAAATTCTCCGTCAATAGCCAGGCGGGCCATCATGCTGCTCCAGGCGAAATGAATATGGTTACCGGAAATTGTGACCGTGCCTTCGCCGGCCGCCAGGCAGTGATGGATCAGTTCATCTCCGGCCTGCTCCAGCCGGCAAAAATTGTCCCGGGCGGGGCCCCATTTCCAGGCGCCGAACAGCCCGTCTTTGCCGATATAGTGTGGACGGGTGAGTTTCCAGATGCCTGGAACGGCGTCGGCATTGACGGTGACGCTTTCCACCGGCTGCGCTGCTGCCGGCGGCAGGCCCATTAGCACAAGGACAAGCGCGGACCGAATTGGGATCAGGCGAGAACTCTTTTCCGCAGCAGCCAGAATGTCGGCAGCAAGGTCAGCAGCAGCCGCGCAACTGACAAGGGCCAGGTCTCGAGCCAGCTCTGCCAATGAAAAAGCCATATGCCCGCACCAATGGAGAGCGAGCCGCCGCGTTGTCCCGCTGGAGCGAATTGCGCGCGAAATTGCAGGTCCAATAGCGCGATCAGGAGGATTGCCAATACGGGCCAGAGCCAGGAAATCCGCTGCCGCGCTGCCAGGAATACAAATCCTGCCGCCAGCGCTGGCGCCAGCGCCAGGTTGCCGACGCCGGTCACTGCGAAGGCCGTCCCCTGGAACCATTGAGGCGCATGGATGCCGCCTTTGGCGACCATGTGGAGTATGTTCGCGATCAGCGCCAGCGGTGCAATCAATGCAAAAGCGGCGGCGATGCCGGCGACCGGCGGTAGCAAACCGAAAATCAGCCACGGCGCGCGCGCCGCAATACTGCGCAGCGACTTCTGCTCCAGCATGGCAGCGGCCAGTTCATTGTCCTCGCCCAGCAGGGCGCGGGCGCGCGAGAGCGCGTCTTCGCCGTCATAACCTTGCACCCGCTGTTTTTCGGTCAGGTCGTCCAGATGCTCGGACAGTTCGGCGAGATAACGGCGCACATGGCGGGGCGCGACGCCGCCCTTCAGCAGAATTTCGCGCAAGCCGTCAAACCGCATACAGTACCGCCCCAACTGCGCTGTTCAGCGATTTCCAGTGGTCGGTCATCGCGGAAAGCTTTTTGGCGCCCCGCGCGGTCAGGCTGTAATAGATGCGGCTGCGGCCGCCGACGGATCTGCGGCGGGACTTGAGCATCCCGCCTTTCTCCAGTGCGTGCAGCAGGGGATAGATCACGCCTTCGCCAGGGGTCAGCGCTTCGCGGGTGCGTGTGGCGATGGCCTGCACGATCTCATAGCCATACATCTCCTGCTCCCGGAGCAGGCGCAGGATCATCAATTCGGAAAGGCCGGCGGCCAAGGCGGATTCGGACGGCATGATACCTCGCAGTCCAAGGTATATACCTTGGACTGCGAGGTATGGGAAGAGGTCTTACGCGGCCGCTGCCATCGCGGCGGAACTCTCGCCGTCCAGGGTGGCGGCAACAGCATGCACCACCGCGGCGATGCGCACGGCGGCCTGGATCTCCTCGGTGGAAAGCCCTGCCTGGCGCAGGACCTTCTCATGGCTGTCGATGCAGACGCCGCAGCCATTGATGGCCGACACCGCCAGGCACCAGAGCTCGAAATCGACTTTGTCCACGCCCGGCTTGCCGATCACATTCATGCGCAGCCGCGCCGGGGCGGTCTTGTAGTCGGGCGCCGACGCCAGATGTGTGAAGCGGTAATAGATGTTGTTCATGGCCATGATGGCGGCCGCGGCCTTGGCGGCGGCCAGCGCCTCCGGCGAAAGCTGCGGCGCGAAGCTTGCCATCACCGCTTCGGTGGTGGCCGCATTGCGGGCCGCCAGGGCGCAAGCGATGAAAGTCCCGGCGCGCTGCTGCTCGGTGAGCACCGTCTCATTGGCCAGGGAGGAGAGGTTCAGCTTCAGGTCCTTGGCATAGTCGGGCAGCGTGTCTTTCAGGGTTTCGATGCTCATGGCTTTGTCCTTTGATGGTCGCGCCGCGAGGCCCTCGCTTCACTCGGGTTCGCGGTCGCTCCTGGGGAAAAATACCCTCATCCCGGGGAGGGATGAGGGCAGGGAAGGCGCCGCCGGTTGGGGAGGGGAATGACCGGCGACGCTGGTTGATTAGGCAGCTGGCTTCAAGACTTCTTCGCCCTTCTGCCAGTTGCAGGGGCAGAGCTCGTCGGTCTGCAGCGCGTCCAGCACCCGCAACACTTCCTGTGGATTTCGGCCCACGCTCATGTCGGTTACATAGGCGAAGCGGATAATGCCGTCGGGATCGACCAGGAAGGTGGCGCGCTTGGCCACGCCCGCTTCCTCATCGAGGATGCCCAGCGCCTGCGACAGGCGGCGGCTGGTGTCCGCCAGCATGGCGAAGGGCAGGGTCTTGAGGTCGGCATGGTTCTGCCGCCAGGCCAGATGGACGAACTCGCTGTCGGTCGAGACGCCATAGATCACGGTGTCGCGATCGGCGAAGTCACCCTTGAGCTTGCCGAAGCCGGCGATCTCAGTGGGACAGACGAAGGTGAAGTCCTTGGGCCAGAAGAACACCAGCTTCCACTTGCCCTTGTCGCTATCCTGGCTGAAGGCCTGGAAGGCATTGGCCGGATTTGTGGAAACTACGCCCTGAACGGAAAAATCGGGGAATTTGTCGCCGACGGTCAGCATGTCTACTCCTTGGAATAATTCTAATTGCGAGACATTCTTAGAAATATTCCAGAGTGTTGTCAAGCGGCAAAAAGTCGATGCGAGAAGTCTTTTCTGGATAGGGAGTTAGGCGGCGGTGCGTCCCGCCCGGATCGCCAGCCAGCCGGCGAAAATGAAGGCGACCAGCACCACACCTTGCACGCCGCCGAAGACCGGTCCGGCCGGCGGAATCGCCGGGACCAGGGCGTGCAGTGCCGGGACCTTGATGAAGGATTGGATCACCAGCACGAAGACATTCAGATAAAGCGCTGCCACCGCGGTCACGACATAAGCGGTGCGCCAGCGGCCCGCCAGGCGGCGCCCATAAAGTGCAAACAGCGCCACCGCCAGAACGACCAGTGAAATCGCGCCGACAATCTGGCCCGGGGTGACGTGGTCGTTGTGGAACAGGAAACCGGTGACACTGGTCAGCACCGTCAGGGTCAGGAAAATGCCGGTCAGCCGCACGGGCGTCTGGCCCTTGAGCATGGCGGCCAAGGTTGCGAGGCCGGTCAGAATGGCAATCAGGCTGATGGCGGTATGTCCAAGGGTCAGGGGATCGGTGGCCAATGCGGTCATGAACGCCTCCAAATGCGGCTTTTGAAATGGCCCATCCTGAAGCGGGGCGGGCGGACTTGAAAAGGGGGGCGCTCCCCGCGTATCTCAGCCCCCTTAAGGAAAACAAGCAGATGGCCGGTCACAGTCAGTTCAAGAACATCATGTTCCGCAAGGGAAAGCAGGACAAGGAGCGCTCCAAGCTCTTTGCCAAGCTCTCCCGGGAAATCACCGTGGCGGCCAAGTCCGGCCTGCCCGATCCGGCCCACAATCCGCGCCTGCGCACCGCGATCATCGCGGCCAAGGCCGAGTCCATGCCCAAGGACAATATCGAGCGCGCCATCCAGAAGGCCGTTGGCGGCGCGGGCGAGAATTACGACGAGGTGCGCTATGAGGGCCGCGGCCCCGGCGGCGTCGCCCTGATCATCGAGACCATGACCGACAACCGCAATCGCACCAGCGCCGATGTGCGCGCCGCCTTTTCCAAATATGGCGGGCAGATGGGCGAGACCGGCTCGGTCAGCTTCATGTTCGATCATGTCGGCGTCATCAGCTATCCCAAGGACAAGGGCAGCGAGGACACGATGCTCGAGGCCGCGCTGGAAGCGGGCGCCGATGAATGCGTCTCCACCGACGAGAGCCATGAATTCCTCACCAGCATGGAAGACTTCGCCTCGGTACGCGATGCGCTGGAAGCCAGACTGGGTGCCCCGGCCTCCGCCGCTATCGTCTGGCGGCCGCAGAACACCGTGCCGGTGGCCGACGAAGCCGGCGAGACGCTTGCCAAGCTGATCGAGGTTCTGGACGATCACGACGACGTCCAGAACGTCTATGGCAATTACGAACTGTCCGACGCTTTGATCGCCAAGCTGGCAGGCTGATTTCGCGGCAGCGCGGTTTCTTGACGTTTTGTAACAATCGCGCCCAGAATGACTCCCGGAGCGAAACATCTTGGGGGGCTGTCATGAAAATCAGATCAGCGATTGCGTCTGCCATTCTCGTCTTGTCCGCCGGTGCGGCCTCGGCCCAGGGGCGTGGCGATACCATTCCCATGCGCGATGGCAGCACTATCGTGATGGTGGGCGGCGGCTGCCTGGTGCAATATGGCGCGCGGGGCCAGCGCATCAACAATGCGCAGCGCTGCAGCGAAGATGACATGCGCAATGCCGACCGGATCATGTCGGGCGGCGGCCGTCCCGGTTACGGCGGTGGCGGTGGCTATGGTGGCGGGTATGGCGGCGGCGCGCCGGGCGGCAACTGGGCGCAGTCCTGCCGCGGCGGCCAGATGCGGGGGGATGTTTTCCAGACCGAGTGCCGCACCAGCGATGGACGTTGGAATTCCACTGTTCTGGACATGCGCAACTGTCCCAGCAATATCGCTGAAAACCGCAACGGCTCACTGGTCTGCCGCTGAGGCGACGCGCGGGGGCTGCAACCGCCCTTGTCTGGCGCCGCAGAACCCCGTGCCGGTGGGCGACGAAGCCGGCGAGACGCTTGCCAAGCTGATCGAGGTGCTGGACGATCACGATGACACCCAGAACGTGTATGGCAATTACGAACTGTCCGATGCGTTGATGGCCAAGCTGGCGGGGTGAGGCGCGACCCGCGCAGCGGGACAAATCGGTCCAGTGGACCGATTTGAGCGCCGAACGCCGCGAGCTTAGGCGAGCGGCCGGAAAGCGAAGGGATCAGATGCGCCGGATCAACCCGCCTGTCCAGGTCACCGTCCGGCGCAATGGGTTCAAGCTTCGCACCATCGCGCGCCTGAAATTCGAGGCGGGACCGGATATCGCCGGCTGGGTGAATTACCGGGGCAAAGTGTATCCGGTCTTTATCGATCCCAAGGGTAATCTTTATCTGAATGAAGATGGCTGGGCTTCGACCCGGCGCTATCCTCTGACCCATGAGCGCGACGACACGCGCAACCCGACACCCGGTTTCCGCTTCTAAAGTACTCGCCTATGTCGACGTTGGGTCCCCCGGTCCGCTCCGCGGCCGGAGGACACCGGATTTTCTAAGCTCGCTTCGCTCGCCAGGAAAATCTCGGTGGCTTCCGCTTCTGAGGAGCCTGTCCCTATAGTGGGGCATGGCGCACATGTCCCCCCTGATCGGCGTCCTGGTCATCGGCCTGGGGCTCGCTTTTGTGCTGGGCACCTTGGCGCAGCGCCTCAGGCTGCCGCCGCTGGTGGGATACCTGCTGGCCGGCGTGGCGGTTGGGCCTTTCAGCCCCGGGCTGGTGATCGACCAGAAACTCACCTTGGATCTGGCCGATATCGGCGTGGTGCTGCTGATGTTCGGCGTCGGTCTGCACTTTCATCCCCGCGATTTGATGCAGGTGAAGGCCACGGCCGTCCCCGGCGCGGTGCTGCAGATGGCGGCGATCACCGCGCTGGGCCTTGGCGCGGGGCTGGCTTTCGGCTGGACGGCGGGCCAGGGCCTGGTGTTCGGGCTGTGCCTGTCCGTCGCCTCCACCGTGGTCGTCATGCGCGCCTTGCAGGACCGACGGCTGGTGGAAAGCGATCGGGGGCGGCTCGCCATCGGCTGGCTGGTGGTGCAGGACCTGCTCACCGTGCTGGTGCTGGTGGTGCTGCCGGCCGTGGCGGGTCTGCTCAAGGGCGGCGCGGTCGAGCCGGCGCTGCTGCTCCGCAGCCTGGGGCTCACTTTAGGCAAGCTGGCGCTGTTTGCCGTGCTGATGCTGGTGATCGGCCGGCGCATCATTCCGGCGGTGCTGCATTACATCGCCCATACCGGCAGCCGCGAACTGTTCCGTCTTGCTATCCTTTCGGTAGCGCTAGGCGTGGCCTTCAGCGCCGCCTATCTGTTCGATGTCTCGATCGCGCTGGGCGCCTTCTTCGGCGGCATGATCCTGGCGGGCTCGACCCTATCGCAGCGCGCCGCCGAGGAATCCCTGCCGCTGCGCGATGCCTTCGCCGTGCTGTTCTTTGTCTCGGTCGGGATGCTGTTCAATCCGCGCGTAGTGGTCGAGCAGCCAGTGGCGCTGGGCCTGACCTTCGCCATCGTGCTGGCGGGAGGCGCGGTCTGCTATTTCCTGTTGCGTCTGTTCGGGGTGAAAGAAGAGGGCGCGCTCACCATCGCTGTCAGCCTGGCGCAGATCGGCGAATTCTCCTTCATCCTGGCGGACCTGGATGTGCGGCTGGGCCTGATGTCGGAGGACGCGCGCGCCCTGGTGCTGGGCGCCTCGATCCTTTCCATCTTCCTCAATCCGCTGCTGTTCGCGCTGGTGGCCCGGCATGAGGAGGCCCATCACGTGCCCGACCGGCCGCGACCCGCGCCCGAACCCACCACGCTTAAGGATCATGCCGTGCTGGTGGGCTTTGGCCGGGTCGGCCATCTGATCGCCGACGGGATGGGAGGCAGGATGCCGCTGCTGGTGCTGGAGGAAGGCGTGGTCGGTGATCCCGCCATCGAGCATATCCGCGGCAACGCCGCCCGCGATGATGTGCTGGCGGCGGCGAACCTGAAGCAAGCGAAGCTGTTGTTCGTGGCCATTCCCCAGGCCTTCGAGGCGGGGCAGATCGTGCAGCAGGCCAGGCGCACCAATCCCGAGCTGCCGATCGTGGCGCGGGCCCATTTTGACGCCGAGGTGCAGCATCTCCTGGCCATGGGCGCGAGCCGGGTGGTGATGGGCGAGCGGGAAATCGCGCTGGCCATGCTGGATTTCGCCGGCAAGCTGGTGCCCCACTAGGTCAGAGTAGGCCAAGCCGAACGTAAGGGGTACAAACGGCCCATGACGCTTTCGATTCGCATCCTTGGCCTGGACCCCGGCCTGTCGGCCATGGGGTGGGGGGTGATCGAGGTCTCGGGCTCGCGGCTCGGCCATGTCGCCCATGGCGTGATCGCCACCAAACCCGCCAGTGGATTGGGCGTGCGGCTGATGCTGCTGCACCGGGCGCTGGTGGAGATCATCCAAAGCCATGGCCCCACCGCCATCGCTGTGGAGCAGGCCTTTGTCGCCAAGGATCCCCAGGCCGCCCTCAAGATCGGTCATGCCCGCGCGGTCGCTTTGCTGGCGGCGGCGGAAGCGGGGCTTGAAATCGCCGAATACGCGCCCAACCACATCAAAAAGTGCGTGGTGGGCGCCGGCCATGCCGGCAAGGAACAGGTGCAGTTCATGGTCAAGCGGCTGTTGCCGGCCTGTGGCGTCACGCAGGCCGACGCCGCCGATGCCCTGGCCGCCGCCATCGCCCACGCCCATTCGTCCACCGCCCGCACCCGCAAGGTGATTGGCGAATGATCGGCAAGCTCACCGGCATTGTGGACACCATCACCGAGGATACGGTGATCCTGGACGTGAACGGTGTCGGCTATCTGGTGCAGTGTCCATCTTCGACCCTGTCGCGGCTGACGGTCGGCGCCCATGCCAGCCTGATAATCGAGATGAAGGTGAGCGAGGACGCCATCAAGCTCTACGGTTTTGCCTCCGCCGAGGAGCGCGAATGGTTCCGTCTGCTGCAGACGGTGCAGAATGTCGGCGGCAAGGTGGCGCTGGGCGTGCTTTCAACCCTGTCGCCGCGCGAGCTGCAGCGGGCGCTGGCCTTGGGTGACAAGGCCATGATCGGCCGCAGCCCCGGCGTCGGCCCCAAACTGGCGCTGCGCATCGCCACCGAGCTGAAAGACAAAGCTCCGGCGATGATGCTGCACGGGGAAGATGAGGGTCGCGTGGCCACTGTCGCGATGGCGCCGCGCGGACCCGAAGCCGATGCGGTATCGGCGCTGATCCATCTGGGCTATTCCGAGGCGCGGGCGGCAGAAGCGGTGGCCCGCGCCACCAGTGCGCTGGGTGAAGGCATGGAGACATCGGCCCTGATCCGTGAGGCGTTGAAAGGGATGGCGCGATGAGCGAGAAGCGCCTGGTCGCGCCCGAACGCAGCGAAGACGACGCGCTGGAAGCATCCTTGCGCCCCAAGCGCCTCGCCGATTTCGTCGGCCAGCAGCAGGCGCGCGAGAATCTGTCCGTTTTCATCGATGCCGCCAAGGCGCGGGGCGAAGCGCTGGACCATGTGCTGTTCTACGGCCCGCCGGGGCTGGGCAAGACCACCTTGGCGCAGATCGTGGCGCGCGAGCTTGGCGTCAATTTCCGCTCCACCTCGGGGCCGGTGCTGGCCAAGGCGGGCGATCTTGCCGCGATCCTGACCAATCTGGAGCCGCGCGACGTTCTCTTCATCGATGAGATCCACCGCCTCAATCCCGCGGTGGAGGAAATCCTTTATCCCGCCATGGAGGATTACGAGCTTGACCTGGTGATTGGCGAGGGACCGGCGGCCCGCTCGGTGAAAATCCAGCTGGCGCCCTTCACCCTGGTCGGCGCCACCACCCGGTCCGGCCTGATCACCACACCACTGCGCGACCGCTTCGGCATTCCGGTGCGGCTGAATTTTTATACACCCGACGAACTGCTCGCGATCGTGGAGCGTGGCGCCCGGGTGCTAGGCTTCGACCTCACCCGCGATGGAGCGCGGGAGATCGCGGCCCGCTCGCGCGGCACGCCCCGCATCGCCGGCCGGTTGCTCAAGCGGGTGCGCGATTTCGCCTCTGTCGCAAAACAGAAAAGCGTGGACGCGAAAATTGCCGACGCCGCCCTCAACCGCCTGGAAGTGGACGGCAAGGGGCTGGATGCCTTCGACCGGCGTTATCTTTCTCTGATCGCCGAGAATTTCGGCGGCGGGCCGGTCGGGATCGAGACCATTGCCGCCGCGCTGGGCGAGGCACGCGACGCCATCGAGGAGATCGTGGAGCCTTATCTGATGCAGCAAGGCTTTGTGCAGCGAACGCCGCGCGGGCGGGTGCTGGCATCGGCGGCCTATGGCCATCTGGGGTTGAACGCGCCGCCGCAATCGCCGGTGCAGACAGGCCTGTTTGCGGGCGACGACGATGAATAACCTGAAGGGCTTGGGTTTTCTTGAGGGCAAGGTGCATGTCCTGCCCATCAGCATCTATTATGAAGACACCGACCTGTCGGGCTTCGTCTATCACGCAAATTACTTGCGCTACATGGAACGGGGCCGCACCGAATTCTTCCGCCTGGCCGGCATCTCCAAGATGGCGGGGCTGGACGAGGAGGAGCCGACTGCCTGGACCCTTCGCTCCGTCCATGTGGACTATCTGCGCCCCGCGCGGCTGGATGACATCATTCATGTCCGCAGCCGGCTGATCGGCCTCTCCGGCGCGCGCATGCAGGCCATCCAGCGCATTACCCGTAATGAAACCTTGCTGGTGGAAGGGCGGATCGAAGCCTGCATCACCACGTTAACCGGCAAGCCACGCCGGCTGCCCAAAAAGGTGCAGGAGACTCTTGCGCCATTCGTGACCCCGGATGAAACTTGAACCTATTCGCCAAATTTCAGCCAAGATCGGCGCGCATTAGCGATTCTTTCACCCTAGCCATCTGGCGCCAAAAGGTTTTTCCATGAAGACGTCCCTCGCCGCCATTCTCGTGATTCTGGCGGTTTTTGTTGCCGCGCCGGTGCTGTCCAGCCCGGTCTGGGCCCAGGGGGTTCAGAGCGCTCCGATCGCCGCCCCCAGCGGCCCTTCGGCGCAGTCCCAGGCGCTGGCCCCGCCCCCCGGCATGGGCGCCAGCAACGCGCTGGCCGGCGACGTCACCGGAAGCTTTTCCATCGTCTCCATATTCCTGCGCGCCGACATCGTGGTGAAGGTGGTGATGGTGATGCTGCTGCTGGCTTCGCTCTGGTCCTGGACCATCATCTTCAACAAGCTGATCGTTCTCAGCAGCCTCAAGCGCAAGGCGCGCCGGTTCGAGAAACTGTTCTGGTCCGGCCAGTCGCTGGATGAGCTTTATCAGCAGTTCGGCGCCCGCAACGATCATCCTCTGGCGGCCATGTTCATCGCCGGTTTGCGCGAATGGCGGCGCGGGTTCGAATCCACGGGCGGCGTGCGCGAATCCATGCTCCCCGGCATCAAGGAACGCATCGAAAAGGCGATGAGCGCAACCATCCTCAGGGAGACCGACGGCATCGAGAAGCAGTTGGGTCTTCTGGCGACCATCGGCTCGGTGTCGCCCTTTGTCGGCCTGTTCGGCACGGTGTGGGGCATCATGAACAGCTTCTCGGCCATCGCCGCCCGCCACGACACCACCCTGGCCGTGGTGGCGCCCGGCATCGCCGAGGCCCTGTTCGCCACCGCCATGGGACTGCTCGCCGCCATTCCGGCGGTGATTTTCTACAACCGCTTCGTGGCCGAGATCGGCCGTTATGTGAATTCGCTGGACGCCTTCGCGGACGAATTCTCCGCCATCCTGTCGCGCCAGCTTGACGAGAAGGCCCACTGATGGCGGCGGGCATCCAACACACCTCCTCGCGTGGCCGCGGCCGGATGCGCCGCCGCGCCATGGCGGAAATCAATGTCACGCCTTTCGTGGACGTGATGCTGGTGCTCCTGATCGTCTTCATGGTGACGGCGCCGCTGCTGACCGTCGGCGTGCCGGTGGACCTGCCCAAGACCAAGGCGCCGGCCCTGGGCCAGGACCGCGAGCCGCTGTCCATCACCGTCAGGCGCGACGGGGTGATCTTCCTGCAGAAGGAGCAGGTGCCGCAGGAAGCCCTGGTGGACAAGCTCAAGGCCATTGCCGCCAACGGCTATGACCAGCGTATTTTCGTGCGCGGCGATGCCCGCACGAACTACGGCAAAGTGATGGAAGTGATGGGCCTCCTGGCAGCAGCGGGCTTCACCCATATCGGGTTGGTGACGGATGTCGTCAAGCCAAAGCCAGACGCGCAGTAAAGTGGCGGCGCAAACCGCAATACGGCGCATGCGTCCGACCACGGCGCGCGGCCCGCGCTTTGGCGTGGTGGGGTCTATCCTTTTTCATGGCCTGATTTTCGCCGCGCTACTTTTCACCTTTCAGCGCAACTTCAAGGCGCCGGAAGAGACCCATGTGGTGCCGGTGGACCTGGTCACCATCGCCGACCAGACCAATGTCGCGGCCCAGGCCCCGCCGCAGCCCGAACCGCAGAAGATGGATACCCCGCCGCCGGCGCTGGAGCCGCCACCCGAACCTCAGATGCAGGAGGTCGAGCCCGCGCCCGAGCCGGACATCCCCAAATTCGACATTGCCAAGGAAAAACCCAAGCCCGAAGAAAAGCCGCCGGAGCCGCCCAAGGAGACCAAGAAGCAGCAGGCCACCGATTTCAACGCCCTGCTCAACAAGCTGACCGCGCCGGACAAGCCGGTGAAGACTGCCAAGGCGGGTCCGCGCGTCATCCAGGGCATCGGCACCGGCAATCTGATGACGGCGGACCTGGCTGACGCCCTGCGCGGCCAGATTTATCGCTGCTGGTCGCCGCCGACGGGTGCGCCCAACGCCCAGGATCTGATTGTGGAGTATGATCTGGCGCTCAATCCCGACGGCACGGTGGGACGGTTGCAGATGACCATGGGCACTGCTGCCGCCGCCGCCGGCAACTCCTATACCCGTGCCGCCGCTGAAGCGGCCAGCCGCGCCATTTATCAATGCCAGCCATACCGGTTGCCGCCCGATCGCTACAGCCTGTGGCGCGAAATTAATCCTCTGAGGTTCGATCCCCGCCAAATGATGGGGCAATGATGGAACGATCAGACGACTGCCATGTTGGAGCCATGTTTCCCCTAGTGTCGTGGTTTCGAAGTTCGCAAGAACTCGATATCGGTCTCAAAGCGAACTTCGAAACCATAACGACACTAGGAATCAATAACTTGCTAGTGTCCTTCGATTCCGAAATTCGCCCGGTGCCATATATAGAGATCGAGCGAATTTCGGAATCGGGACACTAGCTTCCCATTAGGCGCCGGAGCCCGCAATGACGCATTTGAAGAAGATTTTAGTCCTGCTGGCGGCTTTGATGGCCTTAGGCGCTGCGACCCCGGCATTTGCCGCGCTCCAGGTGGATGTGACACAGGGCAATGCCCAGCCGCTGCCCATCGCCATTCCGGACTTCCTGCCGGGGGGCGGCGGCGATCCGCAGGCCGGCCCCAATATCGCCGGTGTGGTGCGCGCGGATCTGGAGCGCTCGGGCCTCTTCCGGCCGCTGGACCAGAAGGGCTTTGTCGAGCACATCACAGACATCAACAAAGTACCCACCTTCGCCAGCTGGCGAAGCATCACGGCGCAGGGCCTGGTGACCGGACAGGTGACCCAGCAGCCCGACGGGCGGCTGCGCGTCGACTTCCGTCTCTGGGATGTCTTCGGCGAAAGCCAGATGCTGGGACTTCAGTTCTTCTCCACGCCGGAGAACTGGCGGCGCATCGCCCACATGGTGTCGGACGCCATCTATGAGCGCGTCACCGGCGAGAAGGGCTATTTCGATACCCGCATCGTCTTCATCTCCGAGAGCGGCCCGGCGACCAAGCGCGTCAAGCGGCTGGCGATCATGGACGAGGACGGCGCCAATCCGATCTTCCTGACGCGCGGCGACTATATGGTGCTGACGCCGCGCTTCAATCCCACGGCCCAGATGATCGCCTACATGTCCTATATCGGCGCCAAGCCGCGGGTCTATCTGTTCGACATCGAGACCGGCAAGCAGGAGATGCTGGGCAATTTTCCCAACATGACCTTCAGCCCGCGCTTCTCGCCCGACGGCAACCAGGTGGCGCTCACCTTGGAAACTGCGGGCAATTCCGACATCTATCTGATGGATCTGCGCACGCGCGCTATCAAGCGGCTGACCACCGATCCGGCTATTGATACCGCTCCCAGCTTCTCGCCCGACGGAAAGCAGATCGCATTCGAATCAGATCGCGGCGGCGCGCAGCAGATCTATGTGATGAATATCGACGGTTCGAATCAGCGCCGAATCAGTTTCGGGGAAGGCCGCAACGGCACCCCGGTCTGGAGCCCGCGCGGCGATCTCCTGGCCTTCACCAAACAGGACAAGGGCCGATTCGATATCGGGGTGATGCGGCCGGATGGCTCTGGTGAACGCGTGATAACCAGTGGCTATCACGATGAAGGGCCGACCTGGGCGCCCAATGGCCGTGTACTGATGTTCAGCCGCGAAGCCCAGAACAACCGCGGCGCGCAAATATGGTCGGTGGATATCACCGGCCGTAATGAAAGGCATGTGTTAACGCCCGGTGCGGCGTCTGATCCCGCCTGGTCACCCTTGATCCAGTAGGGCTGTTTTCCTATAAGGGGTCTAATTTCGAACGCATTTCTTGGCTCTTTTTCGGCCCAGATGCGTTTGTCGTTTGAGGTGCGTCTTTAGTTCTTTCTTAGCGTGGGCGCCGCCCGCACCGGCGGTCGCGCTTGCCAGGAGATTCCACATGATCCCATTTTCGCGCTCTCTTAAGTTCGTCTGCTTGTCGGCCGCCCTGGTCCTGGGCGCCTGCACCCATAAGCAGGAAGCGGTCAACACCGCTCCGCCGCCGGCCCCGCCGCCGCCCGCGCCCACCGCGCCCGCGCCGGTCACCTCCAGCATCATTCCGGGCAGCGCCGAGGACTTCCGCGTCAATGTCGGCGACACCGTCCATTTCGCCTTCGACCAGTACAATGTCGAAGACAGCGACAAGGCGATCCTGGGCCGCCAGGCCGCATGGCTGCAGAAGTATCCGTCCGTGCGCGTGACCATCGAGGGTCACTGCGACGAACGTGGCACGCGCGAATATAACCTGGCGCTGGGCGCCCGCCGCGCCAATGCCGTGAAGGAATTCCTGGTCAGCCAGGGCGTCTCGACCGGCCGCGTTGAGACCGTTTCCTACGGCAAGGAACGCCCCATGTGCACGGAGTCCAGCGAAGCCTGCTGGGCGCAGAATCGCCGTGGCGTCACCGTTCTCACCGGCGGAGTTAATTCTTAAGACGGCCACATTGTCTTGAGACTTATTGCCTTGACGTTGGGGGGCGCGGATACTTCCGCGCCCCTTTTCGCTTACGGGAAACAGACATGATCAAGCAGCGGCTCCTTGTATCCACGCTTGCCTCGCTTCTGGTGTTCGCACCGGTGGCGGCCAACGCGCAGCTTTTCGGCCCCAGCGACGAAGAGAAGGCGCGCGAGGACGCGCAGGACAAAGGTGTCCAGGATTTGACCGCCAAAACGCAGCAGCAGGATGCGCGAATCAGGGAGCTTGAGGACAGGGTGCGGGGCCTGACCCAGAGCCTGGCCCAGTCCACCGGCGCCAATGAGGAGCTGAACCACCGGATCCAGGTTCAGAACGACAAGATCGATCAGATGCAGAAGGACTTTGCTTACCGTCTCTGCACCTTGTCGGCGCAGCAGATGGGCGCGGCCGATGCGATGAACTGCGCCGCAGCAGGCACCGCTTCGGCCGGCGCCGTGCCGCCACCGCCGGGCGCCATGCGGCCGGGCGCGGCCTTGCCGCCAATCGACGCCACCGGCAATGGCCAGTTCACCAATGGTCAGGGCGGCTTTGTTACCGCGCCGCCGGGTTCTCCTCCGGCGCCCGTGCTCCGCCAGCCCGGCGTGCTGGGCACTTTGCCGATGGGCTCGGGGCCGATGGCCTCCCTGCCTGCCGCTCCGGCCGGCAACAGCGCCCAGTATGATCAGGCCATGAACCTGATGAGCCGAGCCCAGTATGACGAAGCCCAGGCGGCATTCCGTTCCTATGCCGACGCCAATCCGGACGATACCGATCTTTCGTCCCAGGCCATCTATTGGGTGGGCAACATAAGCTATGTGCGCCAGGACTATGCGCCGGCGGCGCGCGCCTTCGCCGAGGTGATCAAGAAATATCCCAAGTCCGCGCGGGCGCCCGACGCTATGCTCAAGCTCGCCCAATCCTTCATGGGCATGGGTCAGAAAACGGAAGGCTGCACCACGCTTGGCCTCATCAAGACCAAATACCCGCAAGCAAACCCGCAGACCCTCAGCCAGGCCGCAAGCCTCCGCAAGACCGCCTGCGGCAAGTAAACCCCCGCCCGGAGGCGAAGCCGAAGGGCAAAAAAAAATCGAGCAGCGCTTCGCTGAGGCGGTAGCGGGGCACGACGGCCCGTTCGCCGTTGCTGTATCGGGCGGCAGCGATTCCCTTGCACTGATGCATCTTCTCGCCGCCTCTGCGCGCGCGGCGAAAATCGCAAAGCCCGTGGTGCTGACCGTGGATCACGGCCTGCGCGCTGGCTCCGCAAAGGACGCAAAGAAAGTCATCGCTTTCGCCAAACAGGCGGGGCTCAAGGCGACGGTCCTTTCCTGGCGCGGGAAAAAGCCGAAGGCCGGGATCGAAGCGGCGGCGCGCGAGGCGCGCTATCAATTGATGGGTGCGTGGCTGGCACGGCGCCGCATCGCCACCCTGTTTGTGGGTCACACCCAGGACGATCAGGCCGAGACCTTCCTGCTGCGGCTGGCGCGCGGCAGCGGGCTCGACGGTCTCTCCGCCATGCAGGCGCGGGCGCCCTGGCCGGTGCCGGGCTTTCCTCAGCTCAGCGTGGCGCGGCCGCTGTTGTCCTTCAGCCGTCAGGAGCTCAGAGACTATCTCGCCCTTCAGGGCCAGCCCTGGCTCGATGATCCGATGAATCAGGATCTCGCCTTCGACCGGGTGAAGATTCGCAAAGCGCGTGCGGCCTTGAGCGAGGCGGGTCTTTCGACGGCGCGGATCGCCGCGGCGGCGTCTCACCTGTCACGGGCGCGTGAGGCCCTGGAGATCGTTACCGCAGCGGTGCTGGCGCGGGCGATGCGCCCCCTGCGCGAGGGCGATGGGGTCTTGCTGGAATCGGCCGCCATCGCTGCGGCCCCCCGCGAAGTGGGCTTAAGGGCCCTGGCGGCTGTGCTGATGGCGGTCGGCGGCCAGGCCTACCGGCCCCGGTTCGAGGCGCTGGAGCGGCTGTTTGACCGGATTGCCGGCGGGTCTTTTAAGGGGGGCGCCACCCTCCATGGCTGCCATGTCAGCCCCGCCCCCCGGAATTTTGGGGGCCATGACTTGCTGGTGCGGGCCGAAAGACCAAGGAAAACGGGTAGTTCCGGGGGGAGGAAAAAATAGATCCGCCACACCCGCGGTTGCGGGAAACCCCCAAAACTCTTAACGTTTTAATGGCTGGCAATAAGCTAAAACCGCCCTATCTATTAAAGGGCGGGGAGCTGACCGCCCGCGGCCACCGGCTGGGAAGAGCGCCAGCCGCATTTAAGAAGGACGGCCTTTGAACAATCTCAGAAATCTGGCGCTTTGGATCGTCATCGCGCTGCTGCTGGTATTCCTGTTCAACCTGTTCCAGGGGACAGGCCAGCACACGGCTGCCTCGCCCATCAGCTATTCCAAGTTCAATGAGCTGGTGGTCCAGAACCAGGTCAAGAAAGTCACCTTCCAGGGCGACCAGGTGAAGGGCGAGATGATTTCGGGCCAGCCTTTCACCACTACGGTCCCCAACAATGACGCCACCCTGTGGCCGACCCTGAAGGCCCACAATGTGGACACGGCGGTTTCGCCCGCCGATGAGGGCATGCCCTCGCTGCTCGCCATCTTCATCAACTGGTTCCCCATGCTGCTGATCTTCGGCGTGTGGGTGATCTTCCTGCGGCAGATGCAGTCGGGCGGCGGCAAGGCCATGGGCTTCGGCAAATCCCGCGCCAAACTTCTGACCGAGCGCCAGGGCCGCGTGACGTTCGAAGATGTCGCCGGCGTGGACGAGGCCAAGGACGACCTGAAGGAAATCGTGGACTTCCTGCGCGATCCGCAGAAATTCCAGCGCCTGGGCGGACGCATTCCCAAGGGCGTGCTGCTGGTCGGCCCGCCGGGCACCGGCAAGACCTTGCTGGCGCGCGCCATCGCGGGCGAAGCCAACGTGCCCTTCTTCACCATTTCGGGCTCCGACTTTGTCGAGATGTTCGTGGGCGTGGGCGCTTCCCGCGTGCGCGACATGTTCGAGCAGGCCAAGAAGAACAGTCCCTGCATCGTGTTCATTGACGAAATCGACGCGGTCGGCCGCCATCGCGGCGCGGGCCTGGGCGGCGGCAATGACGAGCGTGAGCAGACCCTCAACCAGTTGCTGGTCGAGATGGACGGCTTTGAGGCCAATGAAAGCGTGATCCTGATCGCGGCCACCAACCGGCCCGACGTGCTGGACCCGGCGCTGCTGCGCCCCGGCCGTTTCGACCGCCACGTGGTGGTGCCCAATCCGGATCTGGGCGGCCGTGAGAAAATCCTGCGCGTGCATTTGCGCAAGGTCCCGCTGGCGCCCGATGTCGATCCCCGCACCATCGCGCGCGGCACGCCCGGTTTCTCCGGCGCCGATCTCGCCAATCTGGTCAACGAAGGCGCCCTGATGGCGGCCCGCCGCGGCAAGCGCGTGGTCACCATGAGCGAGCTGGAAGACGCCAAGGACAAGGTGATGATGGGCGCGGAGCGCCGCTCCCTGGCCATGAGCGATGAGGAAAAGAAGCTCACCGCCTATCACGAAGGCGGCCACGCGATCGTGGCGCTGAATGTCCTGGGCTCCGATCCCATCCACAAGGCCACCATCATTCCGCGCGGCCGGGCGCTGGGCATGGTGATGCGCCTGCCGGAACGCGATCAGCTGTCGCTGACCCGCCAGAAGATGCTTGCCGATCTGTGCGTCGCCTTTGGCGGCCGCATCGCCGAGGAACTGGTGTTCGGCCATGAGAAGGTCACCACCGGCGCCCAGAGCGATATCGAGCAGGCCACCCGTATGGCCCGCGCCATGGTCACCCGCTTCGGCATGTCCGACAGCCTTGGGCCCATCGCCTATGCCGAGAATCAGGAGGAAGTCTTCCTGGGCCACAGCGTCTCGCGCACCCAGAATGTCTCCGAAGCTACGGCGCAGAAGATCGATGCGGAAATCCACCGCATCATTGACGAGTGCTATCTGCGGGCCAAGCAGATCCTGACCGACCGCCAGAGTGACCTGAATGTGCTGGCCCGGGGCCTGTTGGAATACGAGACCCTGACGGGCGATGAGATCGTGGCGCTGCTGAAGGGCATCCCGCCGGTTCGCACGCCTTATGAGGACCCGGTGCCGACCCGCAGCGAAGGCACTTCAGTGCCGGCGGCCGGCAAGCCGCGGCCTGCGGGTCCGGGACCGATCATCAGCCCAGAGCCTCAGCCCCGGTAATAACAAAAGAGATCGTCACAAAAGGGCGCGCGCTACGCTGTCGCTAGCGCGCGGCCGCCCTTTTCTTTTATGCCGCGCTATGGCCCTGTGCGCGCCGTCTTTCTTTTGGC
>Ga0310811_10000947_pt1 | contig 37216 bp, 37 predicted proteins | sample YCmetagenome_FD_207642 | JGI IMG/M metagenome (GOLD analysis project Ga0310811, IMG submission 207642) | Soil microbial communities from experimental microcosm in Duke University, North Carolina, United States - YC | ecosystem: Engineered > Artificial ecosystem > Soil microcosm > Unclassified ... | reverse complement strand
CGCGCTCGATCCGGCGCGCGGTATCGGAGCGCGCCATCTCGCTCCGCAGCGCCTCGACCTGAAGCTCCACCTTCCGAACGTCGCCCCGCAGGGCGCAGCCGGAGAGGAGCCCCAGGCCGAGGGTCAGCGTGCTGCGAACGCGTGGCACAATTACGGCTTCCTGAGGCTATCGCCGCCGCTCAGGATCTCGAACTCATCGCGGCGGTTCTGCGCCCACGAGTCCTCGTCGTGGCCGGTCGCGATGGGCCGCTCTTCCCCGTAGGACACGGTCTCGATGCGACTGGCATCGATGCCGTGGCTGACGAGGTATTGCTTCGCGGCGGTGGCGCGCCGGTTCCCCAGCGCAAGGTTGTATTCATCGGACCCGCGCTCGTCGCAGTGTCCACTGATGCGGATACGCACCGCGGCATTGGCCGTCAGGATGGCGACCTTCTGATCGAGCCCCGCCTGATCGTCGGACCGCAGCGCCGCCTTGTCATAATCGAAGTGGATCATGGCGGCGAGCATGTTGCGAACTTCCGTTACGGCACCGGCGGCCGCGGCCGCAGAATCAGCGGCGCGCTGCCGGGCGATGCGTTCCGCTTCCTCTTGCGCTCGCCGGGCCGAATCGGCGGCTGCCGAGTCGGCACGCGCGCGCTCAGCGGCGGCGATCGAGTCGGCGTTGGGCGCCGGCGCGGGGGTCGCTTCCGGCTGCGGATTCTTCCCGCAGGCCACGAGCAGCGCCACGCCGAAGCCCATCAGGACCAGCGAATGGACGCGTGTCATTGTGTCCGGTTCTCCCGTTCAGGGGTTCGTTATACCGGCCTCCGGTATACGCGGAGACCACGCCGGCAGTCGTGCCCCACTCTGCTGCAACAGGGGCCGAATCCTTCCCGTTTCCAGGTCAATCACCCACAACTGCCGGTAGCCACTGCGATCCGAGACGAACGCCAGATGCCGCCCGTCGGGCGCCCAGGTGGGGTCCTCGTTGCGGCCCAGCGACGTGAGCTGTCGCACGGTGCGGGTCCGCACGTCGAGCACGAAGACCTGCAACGTGCCGCCGACGTCGCGGTGAAATGCCACCGACTGGCCGTCGGGGGACCATTCCGGAGCATTGGACGACCCGCTGACCCCGTAATCGAACGGGGCGAACAACTGCTGGTCGGTGCCGTCGGCCGCCATTACGTAAATCTGCGGCAACCCCGGGCGTGTCGAGACGAACGCAATCCGCTGCCCGTCCGGACTATAGGTCGGAGACAAGTTGTCCGAAAAGCCGCCTCGGGTCAAGCGCTGCAGACAGCAGCTGTCATGCAGATTGATCGTGTAGATATCGGTGCCTTCTTCGGTCGCACGGCTGAAGGCGAGGGTGCGACCGTCGGGTGAAAACGCCGGCGTGAAATCGAGCGTCTTGCCCGTCGTAGTCACCGTCGCCCGCCGGTTCGTCGCGACATCCTGCACGAACAGCTGACCCCGCCCGTCGGCGAACTCCATATAGGCAAAGCGCCGCCCATCCCGCGACCACGCCGGCGACATCGCCTGATGGTCGGTCGAGGAGGTGAGGACGATGTCGGCCCCGTCCTGGTCGATGCGGTACACCTTCCCGTCGCGCACGAACAGGATGCGGGTCGCCGCCATGCCGGGCGTCCCCACCGTCGCCTGGAGGATCTGATCGGAGAGCCGGTGAGCCGCGAGCCGGAAGCCCGGGAGTCCCAACGCGGGCAGCACCCCCTGCACCGTGCGCCGCACGGCGCCGGCCGCGATGTCGTGCACGACGATCACCGTCGTATCCGCCGCGCCCCGGACGTCGATCGCGAAATCCGCGCCGAGCGCCCGATATAATGGATAGTTGAGCGTGCCCCCCCCCGCCGCTGGCCGTGGGCGGGCGCCGCGCCCCGCGGGGTCTGGCCGAGCGGGCATCGTGGTCGAGCCGCGGACCGAGTCCCCGCCCGGCAAGGTGATCACCTCGAATCGGTCGCTGTAGTCGAGGTCGCGCGACACGATGGCTCGGACCGAGTCGAGCCCGGTCGCCACCTGGCGCCCCGGGAGCACGACGACGCCGGGGCGCACACCGGGACGGTACACGATCCCGATCCGCACACCCCGGTCGATCGCCGTGGTGTCCTGGGCGGCAAGCCGGCCGGGCGACACGGCGGACGTGAGAGCGATCCCCAGCAGGAAGAGCCGGTGCGAGGTCATTGCCGCTTTCCGGAGAAGTAGAATCGCACGAAGAGGATGTCGGGTACCCAGCCGTCGGGCAGCATCCCGAACGCCTTGATGCGGCCCGCCTCTTCGATCGCTCCCTGGGCTTCCAGATCGAAACCGAAGTCGCCCGAACGGCGCACGAACTGCAGGTCGGTGACGGACCCGTCGCGATGAACCATGAACGACACTTCAGCCTCGAGCGGTGAAGATTGGGCCGGGCGCTGCCACCGTTGCAGCACCTGGGACACGATGTTCTGCAAATACTCCGGGAACGGGAACTCGATCCCTTCCGTGCTCACGGTCGCCGCATCGGACCCGGTGCTCGGGGCCTCCCCGGGGAGGGGTCTGGCCTTGGGCGTCGTGCGCGGTGCGGCCTCCCGCTTCTTCGTATCGGGAGCGGGAGGCGGTGCGGCCCGGGAGGCGGTGTTCTTGGGAGGCGGCTTGGGAGCCGGCGCCGGCGGCTCCGGGGGAGCCGCTTCCCGCTGAATCGCCTGAGGCGCGGGGCGGGCATCGGGCTCGACTTCGGGCGCCGCGATCAGCTGAACGCGATAGACGGGAGGGGCGGAGCGCGCACCCGACACGGACGCGAGAAACAGCGCCAGGACCACGCCGTGCACGAGGGCCGTGCCGATCAGGCCGAGGGGCACATTGCCGCTCTGCCGCGGCACGCGGATCACGGCCCCTGCACCTCCGGCTCCGCCACGAGTCCCACGTCGTTGACGCCCGCTGCCCGGATCACGGCGAGCACCTGCACGACGGTGGCGTACGCGACGCGACCATCGGCACGGAGGTAGACGCCCGTCGGGTGACGGCTGCGCACGAATGCCGGGAACGTGGCGCGAAAATCCTCGTAAGAGAGACCGGCTTGATCGAGAAAGATCCGGCCGGTGCGGTCCACGGTCACGACCAGTCCCGATTTGGGTTCGATCGGCCGCGCTTCCGCGCGCGGCAAACGCACGTCGACCCCGCCTTGCATGATGGGCGCGGTGATCATGAAGATGATGAGCAGCACGAAGGCCACGTCGACGAGACTCGTCACGTTGATGTCGGCATTGAGCGGCAGCTCGCCGTGGCCGCGCAGGCCGCCGCCGCCCCCCACGAGGCCCGCCATCTAGAGCCTCCCTTCGCGCGCCAGACTGCCGATGATTTCCTGCGCGAACCCCTCCAGCTCGCCCGCGAAGAGACCGAGCCGGTTCACGTAGAGATTGTAGGACATCACCGCCGGCACCGCGACCGCGAGTCCGGCGACCGTCGTCACGAGCGCTTCCGCGACGCCGGGAGCGACGGCGCCGATGTTGCCGGATCCGCCGACGGCGATCCCGATGAATGCGTCCATCACGCCGAGCACGGTCCCGAGCAGGCCGAGCAGCGGGCTCACGGACCCGAACGTCGCCAGCCAGGGGATGAACCGGGCGGCCGCGTCACGCTCCGCGGCGACCTCCTTCGCGAGCACCATGCGCAGCGCCTCGAGCTGCATCATCGTCAACGTCGGGTGCGGCGTCGCAGCCGCGGGCTCGCGCAGTACGCCGGGCTTCAGGTGTGAGAAGAACTGGACCGCTTCGCGCAGCAGGCGGTTGTACGGTGACGACGGCAGCCGCATCGCCGCGTGATAGGCCTCTTCCAGCCGCGGCGCTTTCTCGATCTCCTTCATGAAGCGATCGGCCTGCCGCCGCACATTCCGGAACTGCCACCACTTCAGAATGATCAAGTACCACGAGACGACGGAGAACAGCACCAGAATCGCGAGGACGACCTTCGTTTCGCGACTCGAGGTGAGCACCAGCTCCCACGGCGTGGTGGGCACCGCCCGCCCGACTTGCAAGAGCACGCTTACCCCTCCCGGATCCAGTGGAGTGTGCGCGCCACGCCGTCAGCCAACGCCACCCGCGGACGCCAGTCCAGTTCTCGTGCGGCCTTCGACACGTCCAGCGCGCTGCGCAGGATCTCTCCGGCCCGCGCCGGGGCGTGGTCGATCGCGCTGCGCGACCCGGCGGCGGCGGCGATGATCTCGGTCAGGCGATTGACCGTCGTTTCGACTCCGGTCCCGATATTGTAGGCCCGGGCATCGAGCCCGCCGAGTGGCGGCAGCGCACGCTCCGCGGCGATGACGTTGGCCGCGGCCACGTCCTCGACGTATACCAGGTCCCGCGTCTGTCGCCCATCACCGTAGATCGTGACCGGCTCCCCGGCGAGCAGCCGGCGGCTGAAGATCGCCACGACGCCCGCTTCCCCGTGCGGATTCTGGCGCGGCCCGTACACGTTGCTGTAGCGCAGGCAGACCGCCTCCAGACCGAACAGCTGCGCGAACGTCGCGAGATAGTACTCCGAGGTCAGCTTGGCGGTCCCGTACGGCGATGCCGGGAGTTTGCCCGCGGATTCGGGCGTCGGCGTCGCGGCCCCGTCGCCGTACACCGTGCCCCCCGACGAGGCGAAGACGACGCGCCGCACGCCGCCGGCACGCGCCCCCTCGAGCACGTTCAGGAGGCCGATCACGTTCACCTGGGCGTCGAACACCGGGTCGGCGACCGAGCGGCGCACGTCCATCTGCGCGGCATGGTGATTGAGGATCGCGAAGCCGCCGGTCGCCGCGAGCGACCGGGCATCGGGGGAACGCACATCGGCGCGTACCAGCGGAACGCCGGCGGGGAGGTTGTCGGCCTTGCCGGACGAGAGATCGTCGAGCACGGTCACGTCGTCTCCCGCGGCCAGATGCGCGCGGACGAGGTGCGAGCCGATGAACCCCGCGCCGCCCGTTATCAAGACTCGGCGCTTCATTGGAATCCGATTCCTCCTTGTGACGACGAGGCGCGGCGGGGAAATCCGCCGCGCCCGGGTGCTGCTGCGATACCGGGAGAGCGACTACGTGGTCAGGAGGGCATCTTCTTGATCAACCGCACCGGCATGCCGGGAATCAGCTGGGGATTCGACATGCCGATGACGATCGCCGAGGACGTGTGCTCGCGGGTATGCGCCACCAGCAGCTGCACCCTGACCTCCTCCGACCGCGCGCCGACCTCGCCCGATGCCGGGCGGTACGCCTCGAACACGTCCCCCAACGTCACGCCGTCGGCGCGACCCTTGTCGAGGAACACGACCTGCTGCACGCTGGCGAGCACGTGCTGGTCCCGCATCTCGATCAGATGACCCTGCAGCCCCTGATCGACATCCGCCGGGCGCACCTCGCCCGGATCCTTGAACGGCTCGAGCGGCAGCGCGACCGTCCCGCCCCGGATGCGGCCGAACTGCATGATGACGGTGGCGAGCACCTGCTTCTGCTGCAGTGACGTCACCCGCGCCACACCCACCGGCACGACGACCGAGCCCCATGGATTGATATCGCGATCGAGCCGCGCCACGAGCAGCGAATCGCCGATGTGATACGACGCCTGGGACGGGGGCAGGATGGCGATCTCCTGGAAGGTCGTGGCCACGTTCGATTGCGGATTCGCCAGTACCGGAATCGACGGCTTCGCCGTGTTCCCCACGACCGACGCCCAAGGCAGCTTCTCGCCTTCGGTCAGGAACCCCGCCGAGTAGAACTCGCCGCGCCGGACCGGGCGGTACACCTGGTGCGCGTACGCGCGCAGCACGTCTTCGACGCGCTGTTGCTGCGTCGAGCGACGGTCGAAAATCGTGCCCGGCCCTTCGGGCTCCGCAGGCGGCGGTGGGGCGAGCTGCGTCGTGTCGGCGGCACCGGTGTCACGCTGTGCGACGGTCTGCGTCGTGTCCGTCACCGGAGCCGTCGCGATGCCGCCGAGATCGAGCACCTCGCCGGGATAGATCCAGTGGGGGTCCTCGACCACCGCGGTATTGCGGCGGTAGATCTCCGGCCACAGCAGGGGGTCGGAGAAGTTTTGCTGAGAGATCGACCAGAGTGTTTCGCCGCTGACGACGACGTGCTTGCCGGCGGCGGGGAGAGCCGGTGCGGTGTCTTGCGGGGCCGCCGGGCGAGCCGTAGTGGAGTCCTGCGCGACGAGGGTCGCGGCCAGCGGCAGGGCGACCACTACGGCCCACACGACGCGGCTAGAACGGCAGATCGTCGTCCTCCTCATCCAGCGCCTCCGGGAACGCGTCGAGCGACTCGGGCTTGCCTTCGGGAGTCACCTTCGCCGTCGCTTTGGCGCGGGCAAAGTCTCCCGACCCTTCACCCCCGGCGCCGCGGGGCGACAAGAGAATCACTTCACGGGCGACGATCTCGGTGACGTAGCGGGTTTGCTTTTCTTTGTCTTCCCAGGTGCGGTATTCCACCCGCCCCTCCACGTACACCTTGTCGCCCTTCTTCATGTACTTCTCGGCGAGATCGGCCAGCATCGATCCCTTGTTGTTCCAGCAGATCACCCGGTGCCACTCCGTCTTTTCCTGCTTTTCGCCCTTCTGGTCGGTCCACTGCCGGCTGGTGGCGAGAGAGACGTTGGCGACCCGGGACCCGTTGTTGGTGCTGCGTACCTCTGGATCGGCCCCCAAATTGCCGATCAACATGACCTTGTTCAGGCTTCTGCTCACGACTGCCTCCTGGCATTAGGCGGGTGGGGGCCAAGGATGCCCCAGATTATATGACTCGCAAGTCATTCTGTCAATCAAAGATACGCCACTTGTACCCTATTTACGCCGAGGTGGTGTCTGCCGATATGGCGGCCCGCAAGACGACGGCGTCCTCCGTCGGCCGCTGATAGTAACGGGGCCGCCGACCGACCGCCGCGAAGCCGAACGACTCGTACAATTGTTGCGCCGGGAGGTTCGACTCGCGCACTTCGAGAAACGCCGACACGACACCGCGGCGGCCAAAGTCCTCGAGCAGGCGGCGGACCAGCGCCGTTCCGATCCCGCGGCGGCGCGCCGACAGCATGACACCGAGATTGAGAATCTCACCCTGATCGACCACGGCGCGTCCGACGATGTAGCCGAGCGGTGTCGTCCCGTTCTCCGCCACGTAGATCGGCCAGCCGTTGCGGAGACAATCGGCGAAATCCCCGCGCGACCACGGATCGGTGAAGGCGATCCGTTCGAGCGCGACGAGTGCCGGCAGATCAGCTTCCCGAGCGGGTCGGATGAGACAGGGGACGTCCGTGGCGAGCCTCCCAACGCGCTTGCGCCTCCGCGGGCCGGCCGTAGTCCGGCTCCGCAGAGGCAGGATCCTCAATGCGGCGCCCGACGCCCGCGAGCGGCTGCAGCGCGAGCAACGACGCCCCCGTGGGTCGCAACGCGCGTAGATCGAGCGTCCGGGCGCCCGTCCACGGCTCCAACGCGGCGCCGTAGCGCACGGCCCCGTCACCCACCGCCGCCCGGGGCCGCTCCGGCGTAGCGGCGATCAGCTCCTCCGGTGTCCAGAGCCCCGGTGCGACCACGACCTCGAGGCGCTCCGGTCGCAGCACGTAGACGGCGCCGAAGACCTGGCCGCGCAGCGCATCGAAACACGCGGCGATGGGAACGGGGCCGAGCACCGCGGCCGCGCTCGCCGCGGCGGCCGCCAACGCCGGGATGGCAACGAGCGGCAGCTCGCGCTCCTGCGCGAGGCCTTTTGCGGCCGCCCAGCCGATGCGCAGCCCGGTGAAGCTCCCCGGTCCATCGGAGACGACGATCCCCGCGAGGTCGGCGACGGCGAGGCCGCTCGCGCGTACCGTACGATCGATGAGCTCGACGATTCCCCCGGCATGCGTGCGGGGACCTTCGAGCAGCGTGGTGGAGCGGGCCTCGGGCGGCTCTCCCACGGCCACGGACGCGAGGGCCGTCGCCGTGTCGAGCGCCAGCCACGCACCACTCACCGCTCCTCCAGGATCCGGTAGGCGGTATCGCTGTCGTGGCTGAGCTGAAAGTAGCGATCGAGCGGCGGCATCATGTGCCCCGCTTTCTCCGGCCATTCGACCAGCAGGATGGCCTTCTGCAGCAGGATATCGTCGAGGCCCAGATCGCGCGCTTCCTTGGACGACTTCAGCCGGTAACAATCGACGTGGAAGACGGGACCGCTGGGGGACTCGTAGCGGTGGACGAGAGCGTAGGTCGGGCTGGTCGCAGGCACCTCGGCCCCCAGCCCGCGGCAGATCGCCTGGACGAGCGTCGTCTTCCCGGCACCGAGGTCGCCCGAGATGCCGATGATCACCGGGGGGCGCAGCGCGCTCCCCAGGTCCTCACCGAACCGGTTGAGCTCGTCCTCGCGCAGGCGCACGCCGCCCCCCTCGAGGCTCGAGCTCCGCCTTGAGCTCGAGCAATTGATCCCGGAGCAGTGCGGCCTGCTCGAAGTCGAGTGCCTCGGCGGCCGCCTGCATCTGTGATTCGAGCAACTGGATCATCGCCTCGCGCTCGCGAGCGTCCGCGGGGCGATGCACCGGCGCCTCGGGGACGCGGCTGCCGCGCGCATCCGCGACCCGCGTCACGAAGCGGATGTCGATGACCGACTTCACGATCGAGCGCGGCGTCACCCCGTGCTCCACGTTGTACGCCTGTTGGAGCGAGCGACGCCGCGACATCTCGTCGAGCGCCCGCTGCATCGACCCCGTCATCCGGTCGGCGTACAGGATCGCCCGGCCGTGCAGGTTGCGCGCGGCCCGGCCGACGGTCTGGATGAGCGAGCGATCGGACCGCAGGAACCCCTCCTGATCGGCATCCAGCACCGCGACCAGCGACACCTCGGGAAGGTCGAGACCTTCGCGCAGCAGGTTGATGCCGACCAGCACGTCGAATTCGCCCAGCCGCAGCCCCCGAATGATCTCCACCCGCTCGATGGCGTCGATCTCGGAGTGCAGATAGCGCACGCGCACGCCGTGCTGCTGCAGGTAGTCGGTGAGGTCCTCCGACATCCGCTTGGTGAGGGTGGTGACGAGCACGCGCTCGCTCACGCGGGCACGTTCCCGGATCTCGTGCAGCAGGTCGTCCACCTGCCCCTTCACCGGCCGCACCTCCACCTCCGGATCGACCAGGCCGGTGGGGCGGATGATCTGCTCCACCACCACCCCCTCGGACATCTGCAGCTCCTGGTCGCCCGGCGTGGCCGATACGAAGACGATGCGCGGCACGAGCTCCATGAACTCGTCGAAGCGCAACGGCCGGTTGTCGAGCGCCGAGGGCAGCCGGAATCCGTAGTCGACGAGAGTCTGCTTGCGCGAGCGGTCGCCTTCGTACATCCCGCCCAGCTGCGGCAGCGTCTGGTGCGATTCGTCGATGACACAAGTGAATTCGCGGGGAAAGTAATCCAGCAGGCACGCCGGCCGTTCCCCCGGCGCACGCCCGGTGAGGTGCCGGGAGTAGTTCTCGATCCCGGTACAGCGCCCGACCTCGAGCAGCATCTCGACGTCGAACTGGGTGCGCGATTCGAGCCGCTGCGCTTCCACCAGCTTGTTCTGGGAGCGCAGCTCCGCAAGCCGCTCCCTGAGCTCGGCCCGGATCGCGGCCACCGCGCGCTCGACCGACGGGCGCTCGGTGACGAAGTGCGTGGCCGGATAGATCGCGGCCCGCTTGAGCTGGGCGATGGGATTGCCGGTGAGCGGGTCTATCTTGGTCACCCGCTCGACCGTGTCGCCCCACAGCTCGATCCGCAGCCCCTGCTCGTCGTAGGCGGGGAGCACCTCGATCGTGTCGCCGCGCACGCGGAAGGTGCCGCGCTCGAACGCCGTGTCATTGCGGGCGTAATTAATGCGCACGAGATCGGCGAGAATCGCGTCCCGCCCCCGCTCCTCCCCTACGGCGACGGTCATCAGCAGCCGGCGGTACGCCTCGGGATCGCCCAGGCCGTAGATCGCCGACACGCTCGAGACGATGATCACGTCCTCCCGCTCCATCAGGCTCGACGTCGCACGCAGCCGCAGGGCGTCGATGTCGTCGTTGATCGACGAATCCTTGGCGATATATGTGTCGGTCTGCGGGACGTAGGCTTCGGGTTGGTAATAGTCGTAGTATGAGATGAAGAACTCGACCGCGTTCCGCGGAAACAGCGCCTTCAGCTCCCCATACAACTGCGCCGCCAGGGTCTTGTTGTGGGACAGGACGAGGGTGGGGCGCTCCGAGGCGGCGATTACGTGCGCCATCGTCATGGTCTTCCCCGACCCGGTCACCCCGAGCAGCGTCTGGTAGCGGTCGCCGCGCGCCAGCCCGGCCGTCAGGGCCTGGATCGCGTGCGGCTGATCCCCTGCCGGGGCGAAGGGTGAAACGAGCTCGAATGGCATTGCGCCAAAATAATCAGGCGGAGGGCGCGGTGGGGGTGGCGCCGACGTCGCGCCGGGCGATCTCGGTGACGCCTTTCACGCGCCGGACGGCGCGCAGCACCTTGTTGAGGTGCGTCTGGTTCTCGACCTCGACGAGCAGGTTGCCGAGCACGACCCCGTCGCGCGACGACAGCTCGGCGTGCCGCAGGCTGGTCCCCGTCTGACTCACCGCTTCGCAGATGTCGGCATAGAGCCCGCGCCGGTCTTCACCGCCGACGACGAGCCGCACGACGAACGTCTCTCCTTCCGACTCCTGCCAGTCGATCTCGACACGGCGTTCCGCTTCGGCCGATAGCGGCAGGAGATTGGGGCAGTCGCTGCGATGGATGGAAATTCCCCGCCCCTGCGTCACGTATCCCACGACGGGATCGCCGGGGACGGGTTGGCAGCATTGGGCGTAGCGCACCATCAGCCCGTCGACCCCCTGGATCCGGATGCCGCGCCCCAACCGGAGCCGCTGGATGACGCGGCCGAACGCCGTCGGCTTGGGCGCCTGGAGGTCGTCGCTCGGCAGATCGGGGAAGAGGGCCCGCATCACGAGCCCCAGCGCCACGTCGCCCCGGCCGAGGACCGCCTCGAGCTGCTCCGCCGTGCCGAGCGACAGCGTCGCCGCAGCCCGGGCCAGCTGCTCGTCGTCGGGTGCCGCGAGGCGCCGGCGCCGGATCTCGCGGTCGAGAATCTCCTGCCCCAGGGCTACGCTCCGGGTGTGCTCTTCCTGACGGATCCACTGCCGGATCTTGTGACGGGCCCGGCCGGTGTGGACGTGGGCGAGCCAGTCGCGCGAGGGCCGCGCCTGAGGGGACGTGAGCACCTCCACCGTGTCGCCGTTCTTCAGCGGGCGGTGCAGCGGTGCGATCCGGCCGTTGACCCGGGCGCCGTTGCAGCGATAGCCCACCTCGGTGTGCACCGCGAAGGCGAAGTCGATCGGCGTCGCTTCCTTGGGGAGACGCTTCACATCGCCGCGGGGGGTGAAGACGAAGATCTCGTCCTGATACAGGTCGACCTTCAGGAACTCGAGGAACTCCTCGGGAGAGTGCGCGTCCTGCTGCAGCTCGAGCAGCTGCCGGAACCAGGCGAGGTGGCGGTCGAGCTCGTCGGGAGCCTTGCCCTCCTTGAACAACCAGTGCGCGGCGATGCCGTACTCCGCCGTGCGGTGCATGTCCCGGGTGCGGATCTGGATCTCGTACAGCTGACCGCTCGGACCGAACACCGTGGTATGCAGCGACTGGTAGCCGTTCGATTTCGGACTCGCGATGTAGTCCTTGATGCGCTCCTGCAGCGGCGTCCACTGGTGGTGGATGATGCCGAGGGCGTGATAGCAGTCGGCCACCGAGTCCACGAGCACGCGCACCGCGAGGAGGTCGTAGATCTCCTCGAACGGCTTCTCGCGCCGTTTCATCTTCTTATGAATGGACCAGAGGTTCTTGGGGCGGCCGGTGATCTCGAAGTCGACGAGGCCGGCGCGCGTCAATTCCTCGGTGAGTGGAACGCGCAGTCGCTCGATCGTCTGATCGCGCGCGGCGCGCCGCGCGCGGATCTTCTTCATCAGCACCCGGTACTCCTCCGGGTCCAGGAACTTGAACGCCAGATCCTCGAGCTCGGCCTTGATCCCCGCCATTCCGAAACGATGCGCCAGCGGCGCGTAGATTTCCTGGGTCTCCTGGGCGATGCGCCGCTGCTGCTCGTCCGACAGGTGCTCAAGCGTCCGCATGTTGTGGAGCCGGTCGGCCAGCTTGATGATGATGACCCGGGCGTCCTTGGCGATGGAGAGCAGCAGCTTGCGGTAGTTCTCCGCCGCCGCTTCCTCGGCGGAGCGGAACGTCAGCCCCGACAGTTTGGTGAGGCCGTCGACGAGATCGGCCACTTCGGACCCGAATTCGCGCCGGATCTGATCGAGCGAGACGTCGGAATCCTCGACGACGTCATGCAGCAGGGCGGCCGCGATCGTCGTCGAGTCCATCTGCTGCTCGGCGAGAATCGTCGCTACCGCGACGCTGTGCGACAGGAAGTCGTCCCCCGACTTGCGCTTCTGGCCGGAATGCGCCCGTGCGCTGACCTGGTAGGCCCGGCTCAACAGGTCGATGTCGAGACGCTCGCGCAGCGGCGCGACGGCTTTTGCCAGCTCGGGCGCGAGCGAGGGAGCGGTGGTCGTCACCCGTGGAGGATGGCGAGCCACCGTCGCTACAGCAAGCCCGCCTCGGAGAAACTGATGTAGCGCTCGCCGCCGATGATCACGTGATCGTATACCGGAAGGTCGAGGAGCCGCCCCGCCTCGACCAATTGGCGGGTTACCGCCCGGTCATCCGCCGAAGGGGTGGGGTCGCCGCTCGGATGGTTGTGCACGACGATGATGCCTGCCGCCGCCTCGGCGATGGCCGCGCGGAACACCTCGCGCGGATGGACGAGTGAGCTGTTGAGCAGCCCGCGCGTAATCAGCAGGTCCGCGAGGAGTTGGCTCTGGCTCCCCAGCGCCAGGACGTGGAATTCCTCGACCGCGAGGTCCCGGAGCCGTGGCGAGCAGAGCCGCTGGACGTCGCCCGGTCCGCGGATGCGCTCGGGCGGCGGCGTCGCCTCCGCCTCGAGCCGCCGCCCCAGCTCGAGTGCGGCGGCGAGCCGGGCGGCTTTGGCCCGCCCGACCCCGGGCGTGCGCGCGACCTCCACCGCCGGCCGGCCGGCGAGCCGGCACAGCGATCCTTCCACCCGCGACAGCAGCTCGGCCGCGACCTCGAGCGCGCCGCGCCCGGCGCAACCCGTGCCGAGCAGCAGAGCAACGAGCTCCTGGGCGGTGAGCGCCTGGACGCCCAGACGCCACAGGCGCTCGCGCGGCCGATCGGCAGCCGGCTGCTCCGCGTCAACCATGACCATTGGCGGTCAACGTAGCAGCGGGATGGGAGTACGGTGGTACCAGAAGCACGCCGCGATGGGCAGAACGCGGCGCTCCAGCCGTTGCTAGGCTGCCGCTCCGTGGCACTTCTTGAATTTCTTGCCGCTGCCGCAGGGACAGGGATCGTTTCGCCCGATCCCCGAGTACGGATTCGTGACGGCCGCTCCGACTCCGGGCGGTGACCCCGGCGGCGGATGCGGCCCGGTGCTCGTTCCCTGGCTCACGAGACCATCGGCATCCGGCTTCATCGCGACCATCGGCGCGGGACGGCGCGGTGCGCCGCCGATGGCTCCGGGGGTGACGGCGCCGGCCGTCCGGGGCCGGCCGCCCGCGGGACCAGTCGTTCCCCCGGGTGGGGGCCCGAGCTCGATGCGCAGTTTGAGCCAGCGCTCGGTGAACGTGTTGCGCAGGTCATCGATCAACCCCTGAAACATCTCGAACGCTTCCTGCTTGTACTCGATCAACGGGTCCTTCTGCCCGTAGGTCCGGAATTGAATGCCCGCCTTGAGCTGATCGAGATCGTAGAGGTGATCCTTCCACTTCTCGTCGATCACGGTGAGCATGATGTGCGCAAGCGCTTGCTCGCCCAGCCGGACCGCGCCGACCTTCGGCTCGATCTCCTTGAAGTACGCGAGCTTTGCGTCGAACGCGGCACGCCCCGACTCCTGGCCGGCGCGCACCATTTCCGCTTGTGTGCGTACTTTGGCGGGATCGGCGATGTCCGGCGCCGAGATCAGGTACTTCTGCAGCAGTTCCGTCGCGACGAGCTCGCGGTCCCAGTCGGCGGCGTCCTTGTACTCGGCGAGCTGCGAGTCGATCAGTCGCCCGACGGCGGCGTCGATCATGCGCCGCGCCTCCGCCTTCAGCTCCTCGCCGCCTTCGAGCGCGAAGAGCCGCAGCGAGTACATCACCTCGCGCTGCTGGTTCATCACGTCGTCGTACTCGAGCAGCCGCTTGCGCGCCTGGAAATTCTGCAGCTCGACCCGCTTCTGCGCCTGGCTGATGGCGCCCGTCACCAGCGGGTGGGTGATCACCTCGCCTTCCTCGGCGCCGCCCCGATCCATCCAGCGTGCGATGCGCTCCGACCCGAAGAGACGCATCAGGTCGTCTTCGAGGGAGAGGTAGAACACGCTTTGGCCGGGATCGCCCTGGCGGCCCGATCGGCCGCGCAGCTGGCGGTCGATACGGCGCGCTTCGTGCCGCTCGGTGCCGACGATCACGAGTCCGCAGGGCGGGTCGTCGTTGCAACCCAGCTCCTTGATGCGGGCGGGGGTCAGGTCGGCATGCTCCTGCGCCTGTCCGAAGGCGGGCTCGCCACGCGCCGTGATCCCGCATACCTGGCACTGCTTGACGCCCGGGCCGAGTTTGATGTCGGTGCCGCGCCCGGCCATGTTGGTCGCGATCGTGATCGCACCGGGCTGTCCCGCCTGGGCGACGATCTCGGCCTCGCGCTCGTGGTACTTGGCGTTCAACACCTCGTGCTTCAAGCCGCGGCGCTTCAGCATCCGCGACAGCGTCTCCGAGACGTCCACGCTGACCGTGCCCACCAGCACCGGAAGGCCGCGCTTGTGGTGCCGCTCGGTCTCGTCGACGACCGCGTTGTACTTCTCCCGCCGCGTCTTGTAGATGAGGTCGTGCTTGTCGACCCGGCGGACCGGCCGGTTCGTCGGGATCACCACCACTTCCAGCTTGTAGATCTGGAAGAACTCGGTTTCCTCGGTTTCGGCCGTTCCGGTCATCCCGGCGAGCTTCTCGTACATGCGGAAGTAGTTCTGGATCGTGATGGTGGCGAGTGTCTGACTCTCCTCGCGCACCACGACCCCTTCCTTCGCCTCGACCGCCTGGTGCAGCCCCTCCGCCCAGCGCCGACCCGGCATCAGGCGGCCGGTGAACTCGTCGACGATGAACACCTGGCCGTCCTGGACGACGTACTCCACGTCCTTCTCGTACAGGCCGTGGGCCTGGACCAGCTTGTAGATGATGTGCAGCGTCTCGCTCTTCGCCGCGTATTCCCCCTCGACGACGCGGCGCCGCTCCAGCTTCTCGGCGGCCGAGAGACTGTCGTCGTGGTCGATCGCATGCACCGCCTGGGAGATGTCGGGGATGACGAACAGCGCGGGATCATCCGGGGACATCGCTTCGACACCCTTGTCGGTGAGGTGGACCGAGTGGCCCCGCTCATCGAGCACGAAATAGAGGTCGTCCTCGATGTCGCGCATCTTCTGGTCCCGCGCCGGGAGCTTCCGGTCCGCCAGCCGGTCGAGCTCGACGCGCTGCACCTGCGTCTTGATTCCCTGCTCGTTCAGGAGCTTCAGCAGCTTCTTGTTCTTCGGCATGCCGAGCTGTGCCTTGAAAAGCAGCTTGGCGGCCTCGTACTGGGTCTTCGGGTCCGCCATCAAGGGCTCGGCCTTGGCCACGAGGTCGTTCACGACCGCGGTCTGCCGCCGCACGAGCTGGACCACCAGGGCGTTGTACTGCGCGTACTTCACGTCCGATTCGGCGCCCACCGCTCCCGAGATGATGAGCGGCGTGCGCGCTTCGTCGATCAGGATCGAATCGACTTCGTCGATGATCGCGTAGTAGTGGCTGCGCTGGACCTGATCCTCCAGGCGCCCCACCATGTTGTCCCGCAGGTAATCGAAGCCGAACTCGTTGTTGGTACCGTAGGTGATGTCGCAGCGGTACGCCGCGATCCGCTCGGGGGACGAGGGCTGGGTGTCGTCGATGCAACCGACGCTCAGGCCGAGCCAGGTGAAGAGGTGACCCATCCACTGGGAGTCGCGCCGCGCCAGATAGTTGTTGACGGTGACGAGATGGGCTCCCTTCCCTGCCAGCGCGTTGAGGTACAGCGGCAGCGTCGCCACCAGCGTCTTGCCTTCGCCCGTCGCCATCTCGGCGATTTTCCCCTGATGCAGCACGATGCCCCCGATCAGCTGCACATCGTAGGGCACCATGTCCCAGGTCAGCTCGTGACCCGTGACCATCACCTTCGATCCGAGCAGCCGGCGGCACGCCTCCCGCACCGTCGCGTACGCCTCGGGCAGCACCTCGTCGAGCGCCGCCTGGAGCGCCCGGCTGTAGCGCTGCTCTGCCTGTCCCAGCTGATCCGAGAGGCGGGCGCGCTCTTCGGCATCGGGGCAGTCGTGCTTCGCCGCCTTGAGGCGCTCCACGTCGCCCGCCAGCTCGCCGGTCCGCTCGGCGATCGCCTGACGGAACTTGGCCGTCTGCGCCTGGAGCTCGCCGTCGGGCAGGTCCTTGAGCCGGGCTTCGTGTTGATGGGTCGCCGTCACCAGCGGGCGGATGCGCTTCATCTCCCGCTGGAACCGCGACCCGAACACCTTCGTGAGCATCCCTTTGACCATTGCCCCTCAGCTCTTGCGATACAGCCCGTGGGCGGCGATGTACTCGCACACCGCGTCGGGCACCAGATACCGGATCGAGCGTCCTTCGGCGACCCGCCGCCGGACGTCCGTCGCCGAAATTTCGATCGCGGGCACCTCGATGACCCGCTGGATCGCCGGGTTCGGGGCGATCGTCCGCCCGGGCCGTCCGAACACCACGACATCCGCCAGGCCGGGGAGCGCCGCCGCTTCATGCCAGGCGGGCAGCTCCGCGGCCGCATCCGCCCCCAACAGTAACGTGAACCGGTTCCCCGGCTCGCGTTCCGCCAGCGCCCGCAACGTGCGCACGGTATAGGAGGGCGCGGGAAGATCGAGCTCGATCCGTTCGACCGCGAGTCGCGGATTGCCCCGCACGGCGAGCTCCAGCATGTCGGCGCGCTCGGCCGGCGTCGCGCCGGCGGCGCCCCGCTTGAAGGGCTGTTCGCGCGCCGGCATCAGCCGCACCCGCGCCCCCAGGGCGTCGGCGGCCGCATCGGCGACCACGAGATGTCCGAGATGTACCGGGTCGAAGGAGCCGCCGAGCAGCGCGTCCACGCGCTCAGGGCGTGGTGCCGGCCGGCGGCGTGGCCGGCGGGCACGACCGGTCGACATCGCGCGCCTGCGGATAGAACTGGCGCAGGTGGGCGCACGCCTCCTGGCGCTCGTCCTTGTACCCGATGATGCGATAGCTGTCGGCGAGGCGCAGCAACGCATCCACCGCACGCGGCGTCTCCGGGTAATTCGCGAGCACGTCCTTGAAGTAGATGATGCCGGAGTCGTACGCCCCGCGCTTGAAATAGAAGAGACCGTTCCTGTAGTCCTTGTCGGCGAACCACTCGCGCAGTTGACGCACGTGGACCTGCGCCCGGGCAGCGGCAGCGGTGCCGGGATAGCGGCCCGCCAGCTCCTGATAGGTCGCGAGCGCCGATTGGCCATAGCTCGGATCGAGCTCAGGGCGCCGCCACAGCCGCATCTGCGCGTCGCCGGCGCGCAGCAGCGCGGTGGGCGCGTAACCGCTCTGGGGAAACTGATCCGCGGTCTCGCGGAAATCGTGCGCCGCCTCGACGAGCTGGTTCGACTGGAACTCGGACTCCGCCACGAAGTAGTGGGCTTCGGCCAGCGTGGAATCGTTGGGCGCGAGCTCGAACTGGAGCCGGCGGTAGCTCTGCAGCGCCTTCCCCATGTCGCCGGCGTGGAACTGCCGCCGCGCCTGAGCCAGCAGGGCGTCCGGCCCCACCGTCGTGACGGGGCGCACGCCGTGGTGGCACGCGGTGAGCGCGACAAGCAGGAGCAAACGGTTTACTCGCATCGAGTCACTCGTGCTGAGGGGCGCTCGTCGAATCTGCTTTGCCGAGTGCGTTGAGTTTTTCCTGCGCACGCTGGGCCAATGTGTCTCCCGGCATCCCGCCGACGAGGGCCTGCTGATAGAAATCGACCGCGGTGGTGAGGTCGCCTCGGGCCAGCGCCACATCGCCCAGACCGAGCGCCGCCGCCCGCCCCACTTCGTTCCCCGCGCCCGGCGTGGACGCCTTCTGAAACCAGACCTCGGCGTCCGCCGGATGTCCCGCCGCGAGCATCGCATCCCCCCGCATCAGGGCGCAACGGGCCATCCCCTCGCGCGCGGCGTCCTGGACCGCGGACTGCCGCTGCCGCCGCACAACCCCCTCGAACACCGCCGCCGCCGTAACGCAATCCTTCGCCAACGCCGCCGCCTCCCCGTACACATACAACAGGGAGTCGGCGGTAGCAGCATCGGGAGCGGTGGCGATGGCCGTTGGCAGGTACGCCATCGCGTCCGTGGTGTTCCCCGCCGTGGCGGCGTCGAGCGCGACGATCCACGCGTAGGGCCCGAGGGAGCGTGACGGCGCGATCTCGCGCAGGCCGTCCAACGCAGCCGCCAGGGCCGTGCGGTCGTTCAACCCTCCCGCCTGCCGCGCTGTGCGCTCGAGCCCGTCGGCGGCTTCGTCGCTCCGGCTGGGATCGTCGTGGGCCAGGGCGCGGTACTCCTGCGCCGCGAAGCCCAGGTCGCCGGTGTGCAGCGCGGCCGCGGCCGCCTTGGCGTGGAGTCCCTTGCCGCGTCCCGCGCGCAGCCCCAACTGATACTCGGCGAGGGCACTGCGGTAATCGGCGGCCGCATACAGACGATCCCCGAGGATCTCATGATTGGCCGCGCTCTGGGCGCAGGCGAAGGTCGCGAGCGCCAGGACGGCGGTGCGGCGATTCACGGCGCGCTGTGCCGTCCCGAGCTGCGCGCCGCCGCTTCCACGGCGGCCAGGAGATCGCCGCGATCGAGCATCGCCAGGTACGCTTCGACGCGCGGGTCTTCGGGACGCCGGCGCCGGCAGTCCTCCCACACGACACGTGCCGACAGGCCGTCGCCGCTCAGGTAGCACGCCAGGCCCAGCATGGCGGCGGCGTCGAGGAAGTTGGGGCGTGACCGGACGATGATCTCGAACTGCTCGCGTGCCTCGAGCACGCGGCCCGCCTGGAGCAGCAGACGACCCAGCTTGTAGCGCAGATCGTGGAATTCCGGACCGAGGGCCAGGGCGGCCTGATACTGCCCGATCGCCTCCCGCATGCCGCCGGCTTCGATGTACGCTTCCGCAACGTGCGCATGGAGATTGGCGAGTTTCGCCGCGAGGTGCGTGGGAAACCCGAGCCGGGACTTCCCGCCGATCTGACCGGCACGCCGCAGCGATTCGGTGGCTTCCTGCTCGCGGCCGAGATCGTTGAGCACGAGCGCCCGGTGCACCAACGCTTCGACGTAGTGCGTATTCAGCTCGAGCGCCCGATCAAGGTGCGCCAGCGCCTTCTCGGGCTGTCCCACGAGCGAGTAGGAGAGGCCGAGCAGGTGCTCCGCGTCGGCGTAGGCGTGGCCTACCGAAGCGATCTCCTCGAGCAGGTGGATCGCCCCGTAATAGTCCTGCAGCTGGAAACGCTCGCGCGCCTGATCGACTCGACGCTCAGGACTTGAGTCCATGAATCTCCCGGTACCAGGCGACGAACCGCCGGATCCCTTCCTCGATTCCTACCTTGGGACGATAGCCGAGCTCCCGCTCGGAGCGCGAGAGATCAGCCGCGGTCAATGGCACGTCTCCCGGCTGATCGGCCCCGCGCTCGATGATCGGCTGCCGTCCGGCGGCCGCGCCGATCAGCGCGATCAACCGGTCCAACCGTACCCGCCCACCCCCGCCGACGTTGAAAACGCGCCACGGCTCGCGGCCGTCAAGGCCCGTGCGCGCGGTCCACTCCAGGGCCGACCCGATGCCGTCCACGACATCGGAAACATACGTGTAATCGCGCTCGGTCGAGCCGTCCCCCCGCATCACGATCGCCTGCCCTGACACGATCCGGGCCGTAAACCGATGGATCGCGAGGTCGGGACGCTGGCGTGGGCCGTAGACCGTAAAGAAGCGCAGGCAGGCGATCCGGGTGCCGTACAGATGTGAGAAGACGCGACTCACGAGCTCCCCCGATCGCTTGCTGGCGGCGTAGGGGGAGATCGGTCCGTCGGCGACGGCGTCCTCGGAGAAGGGCGCGGGCGTCGACTCCCCGTACACCGACGACGACGAGCCGAACACGATCCGGGCGACGCCGTCGCGACGTGCCTGGTCGAGCAGGCGGGCGGTCGCCGTCACGTTGGCGTCCATGTAGCCGACCGGATCGTCGAGCGACGGTTGTACGCCGGGGCGCGCCGCCAGATGCACGATCGCTTCAACGCCCACGGTGGGCAGCGGATCGCGCACCAGATCGCCTTCAGTGAACCGAAAACTCCGGTGACCCTGCAACGCCGCGAGATTCCGCTCCTTCACGGCCCGCGGGTAGAAGGGGTCGAAGTTGTCGATCCCGTGGACCTCATGGCCGGCCGACACCAGCGCCTCGCACAGATGGGACCCGATGAACCCCGCGGCGCCGGTCACGAGAATCCGGCTCATTTCTTCTCAACCTCTTTGAAGTAGGCGATCGTGCGGCGCAGTCCTTCGTCGAGCGGCACATGGGGCTCCCACCCCAGGAGCTCCCGGGCGCGCGTGATGTCCGGCTGGCGCACGCGCGGATCGTCGATCGGCAGCGGCCGCTGGACGATCTCACTCTTGCTGCCGGTCAGCGCGAGCACCCGGTCCGCCAGCTGGCGCACGGTGAACTCGCCCGGGTTCCCGATGTTGGTCGGGTCCGCCGTGCCGCGCTCGAACAGGCGGGTGATGCCCTCGATGAGATCGTCCACGTAGCAAAACGAGCGCGTTTGCGAGCCGTCCCCGTAAATCGTGAGCGGTTCGCCCCGCAGTGCCTGAATAATGAAGTTCGACACCACGCGGCCGTCGTGGGGGCGCATCCGCGGCCCGAACGTGTTGAAGATGCGCACGATGCGCGTGTCGAGGCCGTGATACCGGTGATACGCCATCGTCATCGCTTCAGCGAAGCGCTTGGCCTCGTCGTACACGCCGCGTGGGCCCACTGGGTTCACGTTGCCCCAGTATGTCTCCGGCTGCGGATGAACGAGAGGATCCCCGTACGTCTCCGAGGTCGACGCGAGGAGAAACCGGGATTGCTTCGCCCGGGCCAGCCCGAGCGCCTTGTGGGTGCCGAGCGATCCGACCTTCAGCGTTTGGATCGGCAGCTCGAGGTAATCGACCGGGCTCGCCGGGCTCGCGAAGTGCAGCACGGCGTCGAGCGGGCCCTCCAGCTCGATGAAGGTGGTGACGTCGTGACGGACGAACTGAAACGCCGGATGGTGCTCGAGGTGCGCCAGGTTGGTGGGAGTACCGGTGATGTAGTTGTCCATCCCGATCACGCGGTGGCCATCCGCCAGCAGGCGGTCGCAGAGATGAGACCCGAGGAAGCCCGCCGCTCCGGTTACGAGGACGCGCATGCCACGGCACGGCCGATGCAATCGTACGTGAAGCCGAGCTGACTCAGGCGGTCGGGATCATAGAGGTTGCGACCATCCACGATCAGGGCCCGCTTGAGCCCCTGCTTGATGCGGCCGAAGTCGGGGTTGCGGTACTCGAGCCATTCGGTGACGATCGCGAGAGCGTCGGCGCCGGCGACCGCTTCGTACGAATGCTCGACAAACGTGACGCGGTCGCCGAGGACGCGGCGCGCGGTTTCCAACGCGGCGGGATCGTGGGCCCGGACCGCCGCTCCGGCATCGAGCAACGCCTCGATCATCACGATCGCCGGACTCTCGCGCACGTCGTCCGTCTCCGCCTTGAACGCGAGCCCCCACACCGCGACCGTCTTCCCCTTCAGGTTCCCGTCGAAGTGCCGCGACAGCTTCTCGAACAGGATGCGCTTCTGGCGCTCGTTGCCGCTCTCCACCGCCTCGAGTACGCCGAGCTGCACGCGCTTGCCGTCGGCGGTTTTCACGAGTGCTTTCACGTCCTTCGGGAAGCACGAGCCGCCGTACCCCGGCCCCGGAAACAAGAACGCCGAGCCGATGCGGCGGTCCGATCCGATGCCCTTGCGCACCTGCTGCACGTCGGCGCCCACCGCCTCGCACAGCTGGGCGATCTGGTTCATGAACGTGATGCGCGTCGCGAGCATCGCGTTGGCCGCGTACTTGGTCATCTCGGCCGACGGGATGTCCATGAAGATCAGCGGATTGCCGGTGCGGACGAACGGGCCGTACAGCTCCTCGAACATGCGGCGCGATTCCGGATGGTCGACGCCGACGATCACCCGATCGGGCTTCATGAAGTCCTCGACCGCCGCGCCCTCTTTCAGGAATTCGGGGTTGGAGCAAACGTGAAACGGCACTTTGGTGTGCTTGGCGATCTCGGCCCGCACCAGCTCGGCGGTGCCGACCGGGACCGTACTCTTCGTGGCGACGACCTTGGATCGGTTCATGTGCTGGCCGATGGTACGGGCGACGGCAAGCACGTGCTGCAGGTCGGCGGAGCCGTCCTCGTCGGGCGGCGTGCCCACGGCGATGAACACGACGTCGCATTCCTCGATGGCCGCCGCGACCTCGGTCGTGAACTGGAGGCGGCCTTCCCGCTGGTTGCGAACGACGAGCGGCTCGAGTCCGGGCTCGTAGATCGGCAGGCGGTTCTCCTTGAGCCCGGCGATCTTTTTCGCATCGACGTCGGCGCAGCGCACGTCGTTGCCGGTCTCGGCAAAGCAGGCGCCGACGACGAGGCCGACGTATCCGGTGCCGACCACGCAGAGCTTCATGGTTTCCTCCGGGTCGCGGCGGGCAGCGCGTGACGCGTGTCCACCACCAGCTTCGCCTCCCGCGCCACGAGCGGGTAATCGAGGTTGGTGTGATCGGTGACGACGACGACGCAATCGGTGCCGTGCAGCATGTCCGCGGTCAGTGGAATCGACTCGAGCTCGACACCGTCCTCGTGCAGCTTCGGGACGTGTGGGTCGTGGTATTTCACGATCGCGCCGCGCTGCTCCAGCAGCCGGATCACGTCGAGCGCCGGGCTTTCGCGAATGTCATCGATATCCTTCTTGTAAGCGACGCCCAGCACGAGCACCGTGCTGCCGCGCACCGCCTTCCCCTGGTCGTTCAGCCGGTCGGCGACGCGGGCCACCCAGTACTCCGGCATCTCGGCGTTGATTTCCCCCGCCAGCTCGATGAAGCGAGTGCGGTAGTTCAGCGTCCGCATCTTCCAGGCGAGGTAGTGCGGATCGAGCGGGATGCAGTGCCCGCCGACGCCCGGACCGGGCGTGAATTTCATGAACCCGAACGGCTTCGTCGCGGCCGCGTCGATCACTTCCCACACGTCGACGCCGAGCTTGTCGCACACGATCGCCATTTCGTTGACCAGGCCGATGTTGACGCTGCGGAACGTGTTCTCGAGAATCTTCACGAGCTCCGCCGCCTCGGTGGAGCTCACCGGAACCACCCGCTCGATCGCCGGCTCGTACAGCGCGACCGTCACCTGGAGGCAATTCGGCGTGATGCCGCCCACCACCTTGGGCGTGTTGCGCGTGTTGTACTTCGGATTCCCCGGATCGACCCGCTCGGGCGAGAAGGCCAGGAAGAAGTCCTCGCCGACCTTGAGGCCGGTGCTCTCGAGCGCCGGCAGCATCAGCTCGCGGGTCGTACCGGGGTAGGTCGTGGATTCGAGAATCACCAGCTGGCCGCGCCGCAGCGTCTTCTTGATCGACTCCGTGGCGCTCAGCACGTAGCTGACGTCGGGATCCTTGGTCTTCGACAGCGGCGTGGGTACGGCGATGGAGATCGCGTCCGGCTCCGAGAGGCGCGACAGATCGGCGGTCGCCGAGAATTTTCCCGCCGCAACCGCCTTCGCCACCGCGTCAGAAGGAATGTCCTGGATGTGGGAGCGGCCGGCGTTCAGTCCGTCGACCACGCGCTTCGAGATGTCGAAGCCGAGCACCCGGAAACCGGCCCGCACCAGCTCCATGGCGAGCGGCAACCCGACGTACCCGAGGCCGACGATCCCGAACAGGGCGGTACGGTCCTTGGCTTTCGACAGCAGGATATCCCGCGGATTCTGTGCAGCAGTCATAGAGAGATCGGGGCTCCTCCGCCCGCGAGCGAACGCGTCGCCGCATCGAGCACACGCACCACGCGAACACCATCGGCGGCGCCGGCGCGGGGAGCTTCGGCGCCCCGGGCGACGCGCACGAAGTGCGCGAGCTCGGCGGCCAGCGGCTCCACGTTGGGAATCTTGGGAATGAAAATGTCACCCTCACGGATGGCGAGACTCTCGCCCCACGACGCGTACTCCGGGGGCCGCGCCACCCCCTTGTCGTAGATCCGCAGTTTTTCGCGCGGCTCCATATCGTCGAACGTCACCATCTTCTTGTCGCCGACCACCGTGAGCGTACGGGCCTTGTGTGGGTCGAGCCACGACAACTGGACGTGCGCCACGGTCCCGCTCGCGAACTCCATGTGGAGGAACACCACATCCTCCACTCCCGGCTGCAGATACGACGACCCCTGGGCCGTCACCCGCACCGGCGCCTCCCCTAGCAAATGCAGGGCCACGGAGACATCGTGCGGCCCGAAGCTCCACAGGGCGTTTTCGTCCGCCCGAACCTGGCCGAGGTTCACGCGCAACCCGTACATGTAGAGCACGCGCCCCAACTCCCCCTCCGCGATCAGGCGCCGCAGCGCGTCCACCGCGGGGTGAAACACCAGGAGGTGGCCGACCAGGACCGGAACCTTCGCCGCCCGAGCCGCTTCGGCCACCGCTTCAGCATCGGCCACCCGCAGGGCGAACGGCTTCTCCACGAGGCACGGCTTCCCCGCCGCGACCGCTTGGAGAGCATAATCGGCATGCGTCCGCGCGGGTGAGGCGATCACGACCGCATCGACCTGCCCCAAGAGGGCAGCGGCGTCGCCGGTCACGAACGCGCCCGGAAACTGCCGGCCCACGCTCTGGCGGACTTTCTCCTCGGTGTCGCACACGGCCGCCAGCTCCGCGTCGGCGAGTCCGGCCGCGGTGCGCACATGATTTCTGCCCCACGCCCCGGCGCCGATAACGCCGAGTTTCAAACGGCTCAACGGTAGAACCCGCGGATTGCTTCGATCACGTAGTCGAGCTGCGCCCGCTCGAGCTCGGGATAGATCGGCAGCGAAATCACTTCCAGGGCCGCCTCCTCGGAGCGCGGCAGGCTCCCCGCCGGGTACCCGAGATCCGCGAAGCACGGCTGCCGGTGCAGCGGGACGGGGTAGTAGATCGCGTTGCCGATGCCCTTCCCCTTCAGGTGCGCCTGCAACGCGTCACGGCGATCCACCCGCAGCGTGTATTGGTGGAAGATGTGCTCGTTGCCGGGAGCGACGACCGGCGGGCGGACGGCAGGCAATTCGCTCAGCGCGTCGCTGTAATACGCGGCATGCTCTCGCCGCCTTTCCGACCACGCGGCGAGGTGCGGCAACTTCGCGAGCAGGACGGCGGCCTGCACCGTATCGAGACGGGAGTTCGTCCCCACTTCTTCGTGGTGGTACTGCTTCGCGCCGCCGTGGAGCCGCAGCTTGCGGAGCCGCTCCGCCGCAACATCGTCCGACGTCACCATCATGCCGGCGTCGCCCCAGGCGCCGAGGTTCTTGCTCGGGAAGAACGAATATCCCGTCGCCCATCCGAGCTCGCCTGCCATACGCCACACACCGTCGATCGAGCGCCGCGCCCCGATCGCCTGCGCCGCGTCCTCAACGATCTTCAGCCCGTGACGACCGGCGATGACGAGCAGCCGCTCCATCTCAGCCATCTGACCGTACAAGTGCACGGGCATGATGGCGCGGGTGCGGGGAGTGACGGCCGCGGCGACGGCCGCCGGGTCGATGTTGAAGGTGTCAGGGTCGATGTCCACGAACACCGGGCGGCCGCCGGCGTTGTGGATCGTTCCGGCGGTGGCGAAGAAGGTGAACGGGGTCGTGATGACCTCGTCCCCGGGCTTGAGGTTGAGCGCCTTGAGCGGCAACAACAGTGCATCGGTCCCGCTGGCGCAGCCGATGCCGTGCCTGGCATGCGACAGCTCAGCGACTTTCGCCTCGAGCTGCGCAATGCTGGGACCCATGATGAACTGCTGCGACTCGATAACCGCCTGGAGGGCGGGAAGGACCTCGTCCTTGATGGCCCGGTATTGGCCGACGAGATCCAGCAACGGCACGTTCACGTATACTCTATCCGCAAAAGAGGCAACAATTTACATAGGCGAGACGGGTCAGGCAATTGGGCGCAGAATGCCCCCCGATTCCTCATAGCGGCTGCCGTCGACCGCGCATACCGCGCGCCCTCCGGTCAGCGTCAAACGCTCACCACAGCGGCACATCCAGCCGATGCGCCGGGCGGGCACACCGACCATGAGGCCATGGGCCAGGACGTCGGTCGTCACCACGGCGCCGGCGCCGACGAAGCAGTATTCGCCGAGCGTCACCCCGCAGACGATCGTGGCGTTGGCGCCGATCGTGCTGCCGCGCCGCACGAGGGTGCGCTGGTATTCGTGCTTGCGGGAGACGTGGCTGCGCGGATTGATGACGTTGGTGAACACACAGGAGGGGCCGCAGAAGACGTCGTCCTCCAGCTCCACTCCTTCGTAGATCGAAACGTTGTTCTGAATCTTGACGTTGTTGCCGATCCGGGTGCCGCCCATCACGACGACGTTTTGTCCGAGGTTGCAGCGCTCGCCGATCACCGCGCCGGGCAGGACATGCGAGAAATGCCAGATCTTGGTGCCCGGGCCGACCACCGCCCCCTCGTCCACGAAGCTCGAGGAGTGAACGAAGAAATCGGCCATCTAGTTGCCGAGGACCTTGATCTCGAGCTCCAGCTCGACGCCGGTCTTTTTGGCGACCGTCTTCCGGACGTGGTCGATGAGCCGCAGGACGTCGGCGGCCGTGGCATTCCCCAGATTCACGAAGTAGTTGGCGTGCAGCGGCGACACCTGCGCGCCGCCCATGCGGAAGCCCTTCAACCCCACCTCGTCGATCAGCATGCCGGCCGTCTTGTTGCCGCCCGGATTCTTGAACGTCGACCCCGCGCACGGCAGCTCGAACGGCGTGCCCGCCTTGCGCCAGCGAAACAGCTTCGCCTGCAGCTCCTTGAGCTTGGCGGGCGACTCTTCCCCGAGCTGGAGCTTCGCCTCGAGGACGATCGCTTCACCAAGGTTCGAGCCGCGGTACTTGTAGGAGATCTGCTTGCGGGGAATAGTGCGCGTCTTTCCCTTGCCGTCCATGACGGTGACTTCGGTGATGATCTCGGCGAATTCGGCGCCGTGACACCCCGCGTTCATGTAGATCCCGCCGCCCACAGTGCCGGGGATGCCGATGAAGCGCTCCACGCCCGAGAATCCCGCCTCGGCGGTGCGGCGCGCCAGGATCGGCGTGGGCATCCCGGCGCCGACGATCGCGGTCGCACCTTTCATCTCGAACTTGTCGAGCCCCTTCCCCATCCGGATCACCATGCCGGGGAAGCCGCCATCCTTTACCAGGACGTTGGAGCCAAGACCGAGCACCAGCCACGGCAGCCCGCGCTCCCGCGCCATCTCGAGACCGCGGACCACGTCGTCCAGGTCGGCGGGCTGGAGCAGGTAGCGGGCCGGCCCGCCAAGGCGCCAGGTGGTATAGCGCGACAGCGGCTCGTTTTCGAGCATGCGGCCGTGGAACTTCACCTTGGGCGGCGCCGGAGGCGCCTTCGCCTGGACCGCGGCCTTCGGCTTGGCCGCTTTGGCGGGCTTGGCCTGAGCCTTCCCTTTCGCTACCCGGCCGCCGGATGCGGAACGCGATCCGTGGCTGGAGGAGGGCTTGCGGCCGGAGGCCGGTTTGGGACGTGCGTGCTTGCGTGCCATTCCTGTAGGCTCCTGACGCTCCCCCGCCGGCTGCGCAACGCGATGATGGCGTCGCAGGCTGCACTCGCGGCCGACATGGTGGTCGTGTACGGCACCCGGTGCACCAGAGCGGCACGCCGGATGGCATAATCGTCTTGCTGCGTGAACTTTCCCAGCGGCGTATTGATCAGCAACTGAATCTCCCCCGAAACGAGCAGGTCGATCGCGTTGGGCCGGCCTTCATGCACCTTGGCCACACGCTCCGCCGGAATGCCGCGCGCCCGGAGATAGCGCTCGGTGCCCTCGGTCGCCAGGATGCGGAACCCCAGCTCGTGGAAGCGCCGCACGATCGGCAAGACCGTGGGTTTGTCCGAATCGTTGACGGTGACGAACACCGACCCTTCGAGCGGCAGGCTGCCGTCGGCCGCGATCTGCGCCTTGGCGAACGCCATCCCGAAACTGTCGGCGAACCCCATCGCCTCGCCCGTCGACCGCATCTCCGGGCCCAAAACGCTATCCACGTTGGGCAGTTTGGTGAAGGGGAAGACCGCCTCTTTCACGGCCACTCCCAGCAGGGGGAGCTCCTCCGGGAGACCCAGCTCCCCCAGGGTGTGCCCGACCATGACGGCGGCGGCGAGCTTGGCGAGGGGGACTCCCGTGGCCTTGCTGACGAAGGGGATGGTCCGCGAGGCGCGGGGGTTCACCTCCAGCACGTACACCACCCCGTCCTTGATCGCGTACTGCACGTTGATCAAACCCACGACCCCCAGCGCGGCGGCGAATGCCTTGGTGTAACGCCGCATCTCCTCCACCTGCCGGTCGCCGATCAGATAGGGAGGCAGCACGCACGCGGAGTCGCCGGAATGAACGCCGGCATCCTCGATGTGCTGCATGACGCCACCGATGATGCACGAAGCGCCATCGGCAATGGCGTCGACGTCGGCCTCGAAGGCATCCTCGAGAAACCGGTCGATGAGCACCGGGTGATCGGGTGCCACGCGCGCCGCCCGCTCGAAGAATTCCACCAACGACCCCGCGTCGTACACGATCTCCATCGCGCGGCCGCCCAGGACGTAGGACGGACGGATCAGCACCGGATAGCCGACGCGCTGCGCCACCTGCTGCGCCTCGGCGACGGAGCGTGCGGTTCCGCTCGGGGGCTGGGTGACGCCGAGGCGGCGCGCCAGCTCGTCGAAGCGACCGCGGTCCTCGGCGATGTCGATGGAATCGGGGGAGGTGCCGAGAATCGGGACGCCCGCGGCGGCGAGCGCCGTCGTGAGGCGCAGCGGCGTCTGGCCGCCGAGCTGCACCACGACCCCCTTCGGCCGCTCGAGCCGGACGATCTCGATCACGTCCTCGAAGGTGAGCGGCTCGAAGTACAGCTTGTCCGAGATGTCGAAGTCGGTCGACACCGTCTCGGGGTTCGAGTTGATCATGATCGTCTTGAACCCGAGATCGCGGAACGCGAGCCCGGCCCGGACGCAGCAGTAGTCAAACTCCACACCCTGGCCGATTCGGTTCGGCCCGCTGCCGAGGATGATGATCCCCTGATCGCCGAACGGCTCGGACTCGTTCTCGTCGTCGTAGCTCGAGTACAGGTAGGGCGTGGAGGACGGGAACTCGCCGGCGCAGGTGTCGACCGTCTTGTACGCGGGATGGATGCCGAGCGCCCAGCGCCGCTCGCGGATCGCCGTCTCGGTCGTATCGCGCAACGCCGCGAGCTGGCGGTCGGAGAATCCCATGCGCTTCACGCGGCGGAAGTCCGCCGCGTCGGGGTCCGGCAGCCCGACGAACCAGCGTTCCGCCTCGAGCAGCTCCGCGAGCTGCCAGAGGAACCAGGGATCGATTCCCGAGGCCTGGGTGATGACCTCGATGGACAGCCCCGCCGCGAGCGCCCGCTTGATCTGGAAGATCCGCTCCGGCGTCGGCTGCCGTAGCGCCACCCGCAGATCCTCGGCCGATTCGCTGGTGAGGCGGTCGTCGGCGAGCGTCTGGCCCGCGACCCATCCCGGCCGTCCCGTCTCGAGCGCCCGCAGACCTTTTTGCAGCGCTTCTTTGAAGGTGCGGCCGATCGCCATCGCTTCGCCGACCGACTTCATCTGTGTCGTCAGACGAAAATCGGCGGTGGGGAATTTCTCGAAGGCGAAGCGTGGCACCTTCACCACCACATAGTCGAGCACCGGCTCGAACGACGCCGGGGTCGTGCGCGTGATGTCGTTGGGCAGCTCGTCCAGGGTGTACCCGACCGCGAGCTTGGCGCCGATGCGGGCGATCGGGAAGCCGGTCGCCTTGGAGGCGAGCGCGGAGGACCGCGACACCCGCGGGTTCATCTCGATCACCAGCATCTCGCCGTCGGCCGGATTGACGGCGAACTGGATGTTGCAGCCGCCCGCGGCCACACCGATCTCCCGGATGATCGCGATCGCCGCGTTGCGCATCTGCTGGTACTCGCGGTCGGTGAGCGTCATCGCTGGCGCCACGGTAATCGAATCGCCGGTGTGCACTCCCATGGGATCGAGATTCTCGATCGAGCAGACGATCACGACGTTGTCGCGGTGGTCGCGCATCACCTCGAGCTCGAATTCCTTCCACCCGAGGACGCTGCGCTCGATCAGCGTCGAATGCACCGGCGAGAGCTCGAGCGCGTGCGCCACGAGCTCCTCGAACTCCGCCCGGTTGAACGCCACGCCGCCCCCGGTGCCGCCCAGCGTGAAGGAGGGCCGCACAATCGCCGGATACCCGGTCGCGGCGACGGCGTCGAGCGCCTCGGGCGTTGACACCACGGTGCGCCCTTCCGGGGCTGCGAGCCCGATGCGCCGCAGCGCCGCCGCGAACTCGGCCCGATCCTCCGCCATCTGAATGGCGCGCGCCGACGCCCCGATCAGCTCCACGCCGAACTCCGCCAGCGTGCCGTCCTTCGCCAGCGCCATCGCCACGTTGAGCGCCGTCTGGCCGCCCATCGTGGGGAGGAGGGCGTCCGGCCGCTCCCGCTCGATCACGAGGCGGACCCACTCCGGCGTCACCGGCTCGATGTAGGTGCGATCGGCCAGCTCCGGGTCCGTCATGATCGTCGCGGGATTGGAATTCACGAGGACGACGGCGTAGCCCTCTTCCTTCAGCGCCTTCACCGCCTGGGTTCCCGAGTAGTCGAACTCCGCCGCCTGCCCGATCACGATCGGGCCGGAGCCAAGCAGCAGGATGCGATGGAGGTCAGTTCGCTTGGGCATCGAGCACGTCCTGCAGGACCTCGTCGAGCGTGTGTCGGGGGCTCCACCCCGTGGCGGCGCGCAGCTTCGCTCCGTCCCCCACCAGATGCGGGACAGTATCGGGCCGGATGTCGGCGCTGTCTACTTCCAGAATCGGCTGCCACCCGGCCAGCGCGCAGAGCCGGATGACGACGTCCTTGAGCACGACCCCTTCCCCGGACGATACGTTGTACGTCTCGCCCGCCGTTCCCCCCGTCAGCAGCCGCGTGTACGCGTCGACCACATCGGCGACGTGCAGGAAGTCACGTACACCGTCGAGCAGTCCCGTGGGGATCGCGGGAGCGCGGATCTTCCGCGCCGTCACGATCCGCCCCGCGTAGCGCGGAATGAATCCCATCTCAGCCTGTCCCCGGCCCGAGTGCGGCGACGGCCGCACGACGACGACGCGCAGTCCGGCGCGCCGCCCCTCCTGGGCCGCGACCACCTCGGCGCCCACCTTGCTGGCCGCATAGGACGAGACCGGCGCCACGGGGTCGGTCTCGCGGCGCGCCGCCGGCCCTCCGCGTCCGTACACCTCGAGACTGGAGACGATCAGCACCAGCGGATCGGCACCACCAGCTCTGCGGACGTCGCCGAGGGCGCGCATCAGGCGGGCCGTGCCGCCGGCGTTGTCGTTCCAGGCGCGTCCCGGATCGCGGTCGGCGAGGCTCACCCAGCTCACCGCCGCCAGGTGCGCGACGGCATCCCAGGGCGTCTCGCTCACTTCCTGCACCGATACCGCGTCGGAGAGCTCGAGGGAACGCCAGGTCAACCGGTCGGGGACTTCCGCGCCGAAGCGCTCCGCGCGATGGTCGTCGCTCGGACGAAACGTCCCGGTGACGGTGTGGCCGAGGTCGAGCAGCCGGCGCACCAGCCACGATCCGGCGAAGCCGTCCGCCCCGGTCACCAGCACGTTCACGCCAGGCGCTCCAAATCGGCGTCCACCATCATGCGCACGAGGTCGGGAAACGCCACGGTGGGGCGCCACCCGAGCTGGCGCTGGGCCTTCCCGGGATCGGCCCGCAGCACGTCCACCTCCGCGGGGCGCACGAGCGCCTGATCGACGTGGACGTACTGCTTCCAATCGAGCCCGGCGTGGGAGAACGCGATTTCGCACAGCTCCCGCACGGTATGCGTCTCGCCCGTGCCGATCACGTAGTCGTCGGGCGTCGCCGGTTGCAGCATGCGCCACATCGCCTCGACGTAGTCGCCGGCGTAGCCCCAGTCGCGGCTGGCGTCGAGGTTGCCGAGCCGCAGCTCGGTCGCCTTGCCCCGCACGATCGACGCGACCGTATGGGAGACCTTGCGCGTGACGAACTCGAGCCCGCGCCGCGGCGATTCGTGGTTGAAGAGAATGCCGCTCACCGCGTAGATCCCGTAGGACTCGCGATAGTTCACCGTGATCCAGTGGCCGTACACTTTGGCGACGCCGTAGGGGGAGCGCGGGTAGAACGGCGTCGATTCCCGCTGCGGCGTCTCGACGACTTTCCCGAACATTTCCGAGGAGCTCGCCTGATAGCAGCGTGCTTCCGGGTGCGCCAGCCGCACCGCCTCGAGGAGGCGCGTCACGCCGAGCGCGGTGAATTCTCCAGTAAGCACCGGCTGCGACCACGAGGTCGGCACGAAGCTCTGGGCGGCGAGATTGTAGACCTCGTGCGGTCGCGCGTCGCGGATCACCGCGGTGAGCGAGTGCTGATCCAGCAGGTCCGCGGGAACGATGTGCAGGCGGCCGAGCAGATGCCCGATGCGCTCGTACGAGTCGTGGGACGTGCGGCGCACGACCCCGACCACCTCGTAGCCCTTGTCGAGCAGCAGCTCCGCCAGATAGGAGCCATCCTGCCCCGTGACCCCCGTGATCAGGGCTCGGCGGGGTTGCTGGGGCGGGGCGGCCTGCTTAGGTTTCCCGCTCTTTTTGGACGCGCTCATTCTCCGGATCGACTCATGGCACGTGTATGTGAAGTGTGTGGCAAGGGCCCCCAGACGGGGCACAACGTGAGCCACGCGAACAACAAGACGAACCGTCGCTGGTATCCCAACCTGCAGCGCGTCCGCGCCCTGGTCGATGGCAAGACGCAGCGCATGCGGGTGTGTACGCGCTGCCTCAAATCCAACCGCATCACCAAGGCTGCGTAAGAGAAGGGGGACCCATCGGGTCCCCCTCGGTGTTCCAGACGACGCTCGGCCAGTCGCTTACTCACTCAGCAATTCGATCCTCGCCACGTCGGCGCCATCGCCGGGCCGGTGACGCAGCTTGACGATCCGAGTGTAGCCGCCTGGTCGGGCCGCGAACCGCTTGCCCAGCTCGGCGAACAGGCGATGGGACACTTCGCGATCCTTGATCTTCCGCTCGACCAGACGTCGCGCGTGGAGATCACCGCGCCGGGCGAGGGTGATGAGCCGCTCGGCATAGGGCCGCAGCGCCTTCGCCTTCGCCTCGGTCGTCTCGATGCGGTCGTGGCGAAACAGGCTGGTCGCCATGTTGGCGAGCAGCGCCCGCCGGTGACTGGCGGTCCGCGACAGCTGCTTGTGCTTCGCCCGGTGGCGCACTATTCCTCGCCGCCCTCGGTGGCGTGCGCCATCGGCGTCGCCCCCGGATCGGTTACCTGGATCACGCCGTCGACATCCTCGTAGCGCATGCCGAAGTTCAGTCCTTCACGCCGCAGCAGATCGGCGATCTCCCCCAACGCCTTCTCACCGACGTTTTTCACCTTCAGGAGATCGGTCTCGCTGTATTGCACGAGGTCGCCCAGCGTGCGGATGTTCGAGTTCTTGAGCGAATTCACCGAGCGCACCGACAATCCGAGGTCGTCGATCGAACGGGCGAGCGAGGCGGCGAGCCCATCCGAGCCGCCCGCGATCGGTGCCGCTTCCGCGGCCACCATCGGGACCTTCCCGAAGTCGACGAAGAACCGGAAGTGCTCCTGGGCCAGCGCCGCGGCATAGGCCAGCGCATCCTCGGGAGAGATCGTGCCGTTGGTCTCGACGGAGATCGTGAGGCGGTCGTAGTCGGTGCGCTGGCCGACGCGCGTTTCCGCCACGGTGAAGTTGGCGCGGCGCACGGGATTGTAGATCGAGTCGATGCGCACGACGTCCACCGGGAGGGTGCGGTCGACAGGATGCTGCTCCGCCTCCACGTAGCCGCGGCCCTTGTTCACGTACAGCTCGCCGCCGACATCGCGGTTCTCCTGCAGCGTGAACAGCAGCTGATCGGGATTCACGACGCTCACCGCGGCATGCGCCTCGATGTCGCGCGCATAGACCGGACCGGCCTTGTCGCGTCGCACGTGCAGCACCGCCTCGTCGACGTCGGGATCGAGCACCAGGGTCAGCTGCTTCAGCCGCTGAATGATCTGGTGCACGTCCTCCACCACACCGGGGATCGTCTGATGCTCGTGCACCACCCCGTCCAGCCGGAATGCCCAGACGGCAGCGCCGCGCAGCGACGACAGCAGCAAGCGTCGCAGCGAGTTGCCGAGGGTGTAGCCGTAGCCCCGCTCCAATGGCTGCAGGCGGAACTCGGCGGCATTGGGATTGTCTTCACGCTTGGTCATTTCGACCAGATGCGGCCGGACCAAGCCGGTCAAATCGAGAGTTGTCATCACTTGGAATAAAGCTCGACGATTAACTGTTCCTGCGCGGCGATCGGAATCGTGTCGCGCGTGGGCCGCTCGGTCATGCGTCCGACGGCCTTATCGGGATCCACCTGCACCCAGGTCACCGGCTGCGTGCGACCGAACTGCTCGCGCGCAACCTTGATGGGAATGAGCTCGCGGCTCTTCTCGGCGACGCGCACTTCGTCGCCCGGGCGAACCCGGTAGGACGGAACATCCACCGTGTGCCCGTTGACCTGAATATGCCGGTGGCGGACCAACTGCCGGGCCTGGCGACGTGAGGTCGCGAAGCCCATACGGTACGCCATGTTGTCGAGACGGCTCTCGAGCGCCACCAGCAACGCCTCGCCGGTGACGCCGGGCTCCTTCGACACACGCTCGAAGATGTTGCGGAACTGCCGCTCGGACAGGCCGTAGATCCGCTTCACCTTCTGCTTTTCGCGCAGCTGCTTCGAGTACTCCGACGCCTTGCGACGTCGGCCGGTGCTCTGACCGTGCTGTCCGGGGGCATACGCGCGCCGCTCGATCGCGCACTTTTCCGTCAGGCAGCGCGTCCCCTTGAGGAACAGCTTCGTCCCCTCGCGGCGGCACAGCTTGCAGGCGGGACCGGTATACCGGGCCATCGCGCTAGACCCGCCGTTTCTTCGGGGGCCGGCACCCGTTGTGCGGGATCGGCGTCACGTCGCGGATCGAGCGGATCTGCAGACCGGCCGTGGCGAGCGCCTGAATTGCCGATTCGCGGCCCGAGCCGGGACCCTGGACGCGCACGTGCACGCGCTTCACGCCGAGGTTCACGGCCTCGCGCGCCGCCTGCTCCGCGGCAACCGTGGCGGCGAAGGGCGTCGACTTCTTCGACCCCTTGAAGCCCGCCTTCCCCGACGAACCCCACGTGATCGCATTGCCGTGCATGTCGGAAATCGTGATGAGCGTGTTGTTGAAGGTCGCGGTGATATGCGCGACGCCCTCCGATTCCACGACCTTCTTGGCGCGCTTCGCGCCCGGTGCTTTTCCTTGTGCCATGGTCGTCGGTTACTTTTTCAGGGCTGGTTTCTTTTTGCCTGCGATCGCGCGCCGCGGCCCCTTCTTGGTGCGCGCGTTGGTGTGGGTCCGTTGTCCCCGCACCGGCAGCCCCTTGCGGTGCCGCCCGCCACGATAGGTCCCGATATCCATTAAGCGCTTGATGTTCATTGCGACTTCAGTGCGCAGTGCGCCTTCGACTTTGTAGTCGCGCTCGATCACCTGCCGCAACCGCGCCACTTCCGCATCACGCAAATCGCGCACGCGCGTGTCCGGACTCACACCGGTCTCGGCGAGAATCCGCTTCGCGTTGCTCTTGCCGATCCCGAAGATATACGGCAGCGCGAATTCGACTTTCTTTTCCCGGGGGAGGTCCACACCGGCGATACGCGCCATGACGCTAGCCTTGCCGCTGTTTGTGCTTGGGACTGCGCTTGCAGATCACCCGCAACACCCCCCGACGCCGCACCACCTTGCAGTGCTCGCAGATCGGCTTCACGCTCGAACGCACCTTCACCGCTCTAGACTCCCACCAAGAGTGTTGTTCGTGAGCCTTGAACTATAGACCAGCCCGTAAGTCCACGCAAGGGGCGCGATTACGCCCTCAACGAGCGGTCCGAAGCTCCACCACCACCCATTGGTCTCCGCGGCGCCGGAATCCGAGAAACACCGTCTCGTCTCGCTCCTCGGTCGTCCCTCGGACGGTGAAACGACGCTGCAATTCGACATAGCCGCGCCCCGCTTCCATCTCTCGCGCGACGCGGACGTCCACCGACCGCTCTTGCGACGCTCGGAGGTAGCGGCCCAACAGCTCGCCCGCCTGATCCCGACCGATCGCCGAGGATGGGTCTGCCCCGGGGATTTCCAACGTCACCCCCGGACTCCCGGCGAGCAGGGCTCCGGGATCGTGCGCCAGCCACGCCGAGCGCGCCCGGGAGGCGGCTTCGGCCAAGCCACCCTGCCCGGCGAGCGACCCGCCGATCAGCAGCACGCACCCCAACCAGACGCGATTCATAGCGATCCCTGGATCTGCTGGTACACCAGAGCAGGATCGGCCGCGCGCGTAATCGGCCGTCCGACGACGAGATGCGTCGCCCCGAGGCCGATCGCCTCCCGTGGCGTGATCGTCCGAGCCTGATCGTCCGAGGGATCTCCCGACAGCCGGATCCCAGGCACCACGATCCACGGGTCGCCCCCCAATGCCGTCCTGACGATGCCGATCTCCCGTCCCCCCGTCACGACCCCACGCAATCCGGCCTCCAGGGCGATGCGCGCCAGCCGTTCGCTCTCGAATCCCACGTCCGGGACGCCCCGACCGACGATTTGCTCCACATCCGCGGATGTGTGGGACGTCAGCACCGTAACGCCGACGAGGGGAAGATCGCCCGCCGCCTGGACAGCTGCCACGAGCATGTCGTGCCCGCCGAGGCAGTGGACTGTCGCCATACCGATCCCCAGCTCG
>Ga0310811_10000946_pt1 | contig 37222 bp, 37 predicted proteins | sample YCmetagenome_FD_207642 | JGI IMG/M metagenome (GOLD analysis project Ga0310811, IMG submission 207642) | Soil microbial communities from experimental microcosm in Duke University, North Carolina, United States - YC | ecosystem: Engineered > Artificial ecosystem > Soil microcosm > Unclassified ... | reverse complement strand
TCAGGATGGACAATGACGCGCTCAATCTTGTGGATCAGTTCAAGGGCGCCATCTTCGCCGTTCTGCAGCGCCTGCACAGGCCTGCCCCAGCCGCGATCGAGGATCGCGGTGGCGGCGGAAACGCGCGCGGCATGGCTTGCGTCCTTGGCCTTCATGACGCCGACAAGGGCATTGATGGCCGTCCGCGTATGGCTGCGCGCCAGCGAACGAATTTCGGTCAGGGCTTTGGGCATTTCTCAACATGTGAAAAAGAGATTTGAGCGCGCACGCGAGGCGCGCTCCGCGTACGCGGCTCGCTTGGACGTGCATCTACTGCCGCATGAGCGGCTTGATCCAGCGTGAGAACCAATCGTCCATGTCGCTGCCGGAAGCGGATTGATCCGGCAGTCCAAAGATCGGCGGCGGCAGTTGATAGTTGGGTATCGATTGGCCCTGCGGTGCCTGCTCCGGACCAGGAAGCGGCAATCGGCTTCCGTCTGGAACTGCGACATCGCCCTTCAATACACGCGTTTTTTGAGCATCGTTCTGTGCAGGATTTGCTTGGGGCGATGTCCAATTGCCGAAGCGGTCGTTGAAAGCATCCTGGCGACCGGGCGCGATGCTCGCACCGGGCGGAACATACGGAACGGCCGGCGCACCGGTGTCGAACACGGACGTCGCGGCTTTGCCGGCGGTGCGGCCGCGCAGGGCGCGAACATCACGGGGATCGATTTGCGCAGGCTGTGGCGGCGAGGGAGCAGGCGCATTTGGAGAAGCAACGGTTGTAGGAAAATAACGCCAGTTTCCGATGCGGTCGTTGACGACTTTGTTCGGATTGAAAAAATCTTCGCCAGACGGCGCGCTCGGCTTGGGATACCCATACTCAAAAACATTGTATCGGCTAGGAACACCAGCAGCCATTACCGAGTCATGCTGGATCTCGGCTGCCGGATCTGGGCTGGGAGGCGGCGCGTACCACCTTTCCCAATAATCCGGGTCCGAAGCGTAGAGTGCCAACGCGTCGTTATATTGTTGCAGATGGAAGTCTCTCTTGATCCTCGACATAGGCTTCTGGTGCATTCGCCTCATCGCTAAAAAGCATCCCAGCGGCCGTCCTTCCAATTTGCCTGAAAGGCTGCTCTTCAGCTTTCTTTAGAAGCTGTCTCATAACGAACTGCCACATTGAATACCTCCGTTATGCGAGTAGTTCGGAATTTCAAATGCACGCGAGTAGCGATGCTCCTGGATGGGTAGAGTCAGGCAGCGAGTCGGATTAGAAGGCTGCCGATGAAGAAAGCGACGAGGAAAATGATGAACCCAACAAAACCTGCAACTGTCCCCGCTAACTCTATTCGTCCGTCTTCGTCACGGCGATAGCCAAGAGCATTAAATCTTTTTGGCGGAGAGGACAGAGGCTCGGCGTAGATCCGGCGAAACGAAAGGAGCGGCAGAACAAGCCGCGCCGTCGCGTAACCAATCACGTCGATCAGGAAATCAAAAATCCACATGAGTATCACGGAGCGCCGCGAAAAATGACGACGTATATCCCGCTTGCGATCAACCGGCCTTTGTTAAGTCTCACCGTCAACTCTGCAAAGCCGAACATCCATGGCTCCGCCATTGTCGGCAACCAGAGCGATAATCCATCGAGCTTTGTGAGACTAGAACAAAATAGGAACCTCGTCGATGCGGCTTGACCGCACGGATTAACGTTCGTCACCCTGTGGTGAGCCGGACTGGTGTGATGCAGCGCCAGCACGGTCCGGCCCAGTCACGAAGCGAAAACGCGATAGTCGGAAAATCAGTCGTGCCGCCGGCGTCGCGGCGAGGCCGCGAAATGAAACGCACGATTTCTGCGCTCACGACATTCCGTCGAACAAGGTGATCGCGACCAGGAAGATGATCGCAAGCGAGATCAGGTACGCCGTCATCCATCGAGTTTCCCTCTAAGAGAAAATACGCGGCATGATCGCTTTTGCATGCGATCATTTCGGGCGCGAACCCTATCCCCTGACAGCACGGGGGCCGCGGGCGCGCGTCACCGCGCGCCGACCGGCGGTTCGCGCACGCCGGCCAATATTGGTTGATGTGTTGAAGGCTCGGACGGCGACGCGCGTGCGGCGATGTGAGGAGAGAGTGTGGGCGCTCGCGTGCGCGCCGCCGTCCGATCTCGGCAAATGAAAAAGCCCGCCGCCGTTGCCGGCGCGGGCTCATCGAACTTCTCGCGATGATGTCGGTATGCAGGTGATTTGCCCGACGAGTCAAATTTGATGAAAATGCGGCGGACAAGTTTCGGCAAAACAAAACCGCTTTTTCAATTTTGGCTCTCATCAATGAGAAAGCCCGCTGCCGGTTTTGGCGCGGGCCGTATAATCTTCGGGATGATGTCGATGTGCCCCTGATTTGCCCGACGGGTCAAGCGCGACTTTGTCGAACAGATGCGCAATCGACGAAATGGATGGCAAGGAGATCGACGATGTACGTGGTCGCCGGTGTATTGTTTGTCCTTTCCGGCCTGTTCTACGCCGCGGGCAACCAGGAAATCGGTTCGCTCGGAACGGAGATGTGCCGATATGGCAGCACGTTCTGCGACAGTCCGACTTATGTCCTGACCGGTGCGGGCTTGGCTGCCGCCTGGGCTGCGTTCGTCAGCGTCCGTTGAGACAGCGCTTCCGGCAAAAAGCCCGCGACCGGTCCGGCGCGGGCTTTCGATGCTTTTGGCGATGATAGAGAAGTGCCGCTGATTTGCCCGACGTGTCAACGGCAACCTTTCCGTCAGAATCCTTCGCTGCCGCATCATTTTACCCGGCTGTTCGGGATTGCCCGCGGTTATGGACAGAACACCGGGCCCGGCCCATCATTGGTGCGGAGCGGGAGGGAGACTGGCCTTGATCGACGTCGGGACCTGGCTGGGCAGCCTTGGCCTCGACCGGTACGAAAGCCGCATTTCGTGCAAACCGGATCGAAGCCGACGCAGTTCCGGAGCTGACCGATCAACTCTTGAGGGATATCGGCGTTCCCTTGGAGCACCGGTTGAAAATGCTGCGCGCAGTCCGTGAACTTGGCGGCCTCGCGCCGGTGAGCACAGAGCCTGCGCCGCACGCCGAGCGGCGCCACATGACGGTCATGTTCTGTGATTTCCTCGGCCTCTCCGCGCTCGCGGCGGAGCTCGATCCGGAAGACGTCGCCGAGCTGATACGCGCCTGCCAGGGCGCGATCGCTGCTGCGGTCGCGCGCTTCGACGGCCATGTCGCCAAATGGGTGCCAGACGGCGCCACCATCTATTTCGGTTATCCGCCGGCGCATGAGGACGACGCCGAGCGCGCGGTGCGGGCCGGCGTCGCGCTGGTCGAGGCCATTACGGAATTGAAGCCTGCGCAAGGCCCGGGCCTAAACGTCCGGCTCGGCATTTCGAGCGGCCTTGTCGTGGTCGGCGAACTGATCGGCGAAGGCGAAGCGCGTGAGCGGGGCGTGGTCGGCGACACCGCCAATCTGGCGGCGCGGCTCAGCGGCCAGCTTGCGCTCCGTCAGGCGGATGCGGATCGCTCGTGCGCCGAAGCCTGTTTCAGGAAGGCGATCGAAATCGCACGCAGCCAGCAAGGACGCCTTTTGGAATTGCGCGCCGCCAACGATCTCGCCCGCCTCTGGCGCAAGAGCAATTCCGGCGGCGACGTGCGCGCCCTGCTGGAGCCGATCCTGGAGACCGTCGAAGGTGGCGCTGATACGCGTGATGTCCGCAACGCGCACGAATTGCTTGCCGGCCTCGCCTGAGTAAAATCGACCGGCTTTCCCAACCGAATCATCATTGCAAACTACAATCTCAGATTGCAAGATACAGACTCCATTGCCGGACGCGGCGAGGCCTTAAGGAATCCACGGTGACATAAAAACGTAATCGCCTGCTTGTTGATGTCATAATCGGCAGGAAAAATTGGCGCGCATACTAAATTGCTTTCATTACTTGGCAGGAGATTTGGATGTCCTCGGATATTGATCAATCAGCGCTGAAAGGAAAAACGATCGCGAGGGGCCTCAGCGCGATGTGGGGGCTCATGCTCGATCATCTCGTCGACAAGCACGCCCAGGCCGTTGCCGCCACCAGGGTCAACCCGGAAGGCGGTGTCGCCCGCACGCCAGAAGGCATCGTGGTGACGAGCAAGGAACTGTACCTTCAGGTCTTGCTCAATGCCGACGACAATTACACCAATGCCGGCTACCAGAAGCGCATGGAGCAGAGCTTTGGTCCGATCTTTCTCGGCATGGATTGGACCCCCGAATACGTCAGGGAATCGGCGCCGGCCAACGCCGCGATCGGAAGCATTACTCGCCGCGATGCCTTCGAGGTCACGCTGAGGGAAGCACGCACTGCGCTTCCCTCCGTGCCCGCGCCCGGCGGCATCGTCGACATCCAGGCGCTTTCCGACATCGTTTTGGCGAAGGTTTGCAGCCATTATTTCGACATTCCGGATGGTGTCTACGTCAAGGCCGGCGGATTTGGCCTCTCGAACCTCGTTTCGCCCGGAGTCTGCCCCGCCGACTACACCCCGCCTTCCGCCTACATCTTCCACCCCGATCCCGATGCACTCCTGACCTTTGTCGGGCAGCGGACCGGGCAAATCCTGCGGGAATCGGTCAACAAATACGTGGCCGACAAGCGCGCGTCGGGCCAGCTTCCGACCGCGCCGCTGACGCGTGCGCTGTTCGAGCAATTTCCCGATCCAAAGGACAATGATCTGTTGGCGCGGACCATCATCGGCGTCATGACCGGCGCATTGCCCACCATCAACGGCAATCTGGTCGGCGTTATGAAGGCCTGGCAGCGGACAGCCACGCTGATGGCATTGGGGGCGAGGTTCAAGGCAAGCACCGCAACCGACGATTTCCTGCGGGCGCACGAAGTAATCGAATTGCCCATGCGCCAGGCGATGCAGATGCAGCCGACACCCGACTTCATCTGGCGTCTTGCGAAAAAGGACCACACGCTCGGCACCAGGAACCCGGTGCAGGTGAAGGCCGGCGACAAGATCTATCTCAGCATCGTGCAGGCGACGCAGGAGGATTTGCGCGCCGGCAATGATGACGTCTGCCCCATCTTCGGCGGCGATCGCAGCAAGGATCCGCATCCGATTCACGCCTGCCCCGGCTTCGAGATGGGCTTCGGCATCCTGCTCGGCATTGTCTACGGCGTGGTCGAGCATCAGGCCGCGGCCGCCGCTTAGCGCCCTTCGCCGCGTTCACCCACATCGTCTGCAAGGCCCGTGACCAGATTGGTCGCGGGCTTTTCCATGCTGGAGTCGACCCTTGGCGTGGCTTTGCCGTTGGAACTTTCGCTTCGAAAACGGTTTGATCAAGCCAGAAAGGATTCGAAGCATCTTCCCGCAGCAAGGCACCTGATGACCGATACCAAGCGCCCGGCTTCCGGAAAATCCGGCGCCATGCTGTTTCGGCTGCTCGGTCCGGGCCTCGTGACCGGCGCCGCTGACGATGACCCTTCGGGAATTGCGACCTATTCGCAGGCCGGCGCGCAGTTCGGCTACGGCCTGCTGTGGACGATCTTTCTCACCATCCCCTTCATGATCGCGATCCAGCTCGTGAGCGCGCTGATCGGCAGGGTCACAGGCAAAGGCCTTGCGGCCAATGTGATGGAAGTGATGCCGCGCTGGCTGGTGCTGGCGCTGGTCTTTCTTCTGGTCGCGGCCAACACCTTCAACATCGCCGCCGACATCGCGGCCATGGCGGAAGCGCTGTCGCTGGTGATCGGCGGCCTCAATCACGAGCACGCACTGATCTTCGCGGCCACCTCGACCCTGCTGCAGGTTTTCGTGCCCTATCGCCGCTACGCGCCTGTGCTGAAATTTCTCACACTCTCCTTGTTTGCCTACGTCGCTACCGCTTTCACCGTGAAAATCCCGTGGGGCGCGGCGCTGCTCGCGACGATATGGCCCAAGGCGAATATCAACGCCGATTATTTCATGATGGTCGTTGCCGTGCTCGGCACCACCATCAGTCCTTATCTGTTTTTCTGGCAGGCCTCTCAGGAAGTCGAAGAAATGCAGAGGGGAAAGCAACGTCGTCCGCTGCGCGAGCTTGCGAAAGGCGGCGCGCTCGAACTCGACCGTATCAAGATCGACACCACCGTCGGGATGTTTCTCTCCAACACCATTGCCTTCTTCATCATCCTGACGACGGCCACCGTCCTCAATGCCAACGGCGTCACCAACATCAATTCGGCGAGCCAGGCCGCAGAGGCCTTGCGGCCACTGGCCGGCGATTTCACCTTCCTGCTGTTTGCGCTTGGTATCACCGGGACCGGCCTGCTGGCGGTTCCCGTGCTGGCGGGCTCCGCTGCCTATGGCGTCGCCGAAATTTTCGGATGGCAGGCAACGTTGGAAGCAAAGCCACCGGACGCGGCTGGCTTCTACAGCATCATCGCGGCGGCAACCGTGATCGGCTTCGCGCTCGGCTTTACCGGCATTGATGCCATTCACATGCTGGTGTGGAGCGCCGTGCTCAATGGCATCGTCGCCATCCCCATCATGGCGATGATGATGCTGATCGTCGCCAATCCGCAGCTGATGGGACGCTTCAGGGCGAAATCCTGGCTGGTCGCGCTGGGCTGGCTCGGCACCGCACTGATGGCGATAGCCGTGATCGCGCTGGTCGGATCGTTGCTGCTCGACCACTAGTTCAGCTCATACACGGCAACAATGCGCCGATTGTATCAATCCAACGCATCAGATTATCCGTCCGCGAGTTTATGACGCAATCGCCGCATTATTGGTGCGCTGCGGCATCAGCATTGTGTGATAACATCGTTGCGTTGTGCCCCAGTCATGAGGCGCTATAACAACGAAAAATGACTTTGGGGAAATGCCTTCATGAAACCTGACCGGTTGAGCGCACGCTCCACGCCCGCTTATTCACCCCATGGACTGGCGCTGCTGCGCGATCCCCTGCTCAACAAGGGTACGGCCTTCACCGAGGAAGAACGTGATGCGCTGGGATTGCGCGGCTTCCTGCCTGCCGCGGTCATGTCGATGCAGGCCCAGGTCGAGCGCTTCCTGACGAACCTGCGCACGCTGCCGAGCGACCTCGAGAAATATGTCGCGCTCAATTCACTTCATGACCGGAATGAAGCGCTATTCTTCCGCGTGGTCTGCGATCACATCGACGAAATTCAGCCGCTGATCTATACCCCGACCGTCGGTCTTGCCTGCCAGAAATACGGCCTGATCTTCCAGCGGCCGCGCGGGCTGTTCATCTCCTATAACGACCGCGGCCGCATCGCAGAGATTCTCTCCAACTGGCCTTATCGCACCAAGCTGATTGTCGTGACCGACGGCGAGCGTATCCTTGGCCTTGGCGACCTCGGTGCCAACGGCATGGGCATCCCCGTCGGAAAGCTCTCGCTCTATACCGCATGCGCCGGCTTGCATCCCGAGCAATGCCTGCCCGTGACGCTCGACGTCGGTACCAACAACGAGGAGTTTCTCAACGACCCCTACTATATCGGCTTGCGCCAGAAGCGCATCACCGGAGCCGACTACGACGCCTTTGTCGACGAGTTCATGACTGCCGCGCGTGCCGCCTTCCCGGGCGTGCTGATCCAGTTCGAGGACTTTGCCAACCATTCGGCCTTCCGCCTGCTGCACAAATATCGCGACGAAGCCTGTGTCTTCAATGACGATATTCAGGGCACGGCCGCTGTGGCGCTGGCTGGTCTGTTCTCCGCGTTGCGCATCACCGGCGGCAAGCTGCGCGATCAGACCGTTCTATTCCTCGGTGCCGGCGAAGCCGCGACCGGGATTGCCGATCTCATCGTGTCCGCCATGTTGGCCGACGGCATGTCCGAGGCGGATGCAGTCCGGCGCAACTGGCTGGTGGATTCGCGCGGCCTCGTGGTGAAGGACCGGCAGGGTTTGCACGGCCACAAGCTGCGCTATGCGCATGAGCAGCAGCCGATCTCGGATTTCCTCACCGCGATCCAGACCCTCAAACCGACGGCCATTATCGGTGTCGCGGCCGTCGGCGGCGCGTTCACGCCCGAAGTATTGCAGGCGATGGCGAAGCTCAACGAGCAACCGATCGTGTTTGCGCTGTCCAACCCCACCTCGAAGGCGGAATGCTCGGCCGAGGATGCCTATCGTCACACCGGCGGCCGCGCCCTGTTCGCCTGTGGCAGCCCGTTCGACCCGGTCAAGCTCGACGGCAAGACCTTCGTGCCGCGACAGGGCAACAACTCCTACATTTTCCCCGGCGTCGGCCTGGGCGCGATCGCAAGCGGCAGCAAGCTCGTCACCGACGAGATGTTCATGGCAGCGGCACATACGCTGGCGAATTCGGTGAGCGAAGCCGACCTCAAGCAGGGTAGCCTCTATCCGGCACTGCCGCGGATCCGCGAGGTCTCGGCGCAGATCGGTGCAGCGGTCGCCGATGTCGCCTACCAGCGCGGCCTTGCCTCCGGATCGCCGCCCAACGATACGATCGGCTTTATCCAGTCGCAGATGTACGATCCGCACTACTGAAGCAAAATCGTCAGCCGCGCTGCAGCAGCCGGCGCAGGATGCGGATATCGGTCAGACTTTCGATATCGAAGACCGTATCGATCAGGCGCGTCGAGGTATCGCGCCCCAGCACCGGGACGATGAGGTCACGTGCCTTGCCGATCACTTCGTCGCGGCTCATCGGATTGCGGGGCGTGCCGCGCACGGCGGAAACGCGCTCCGACAGATGAGTGCCGTCGTTGAGATCGATCTCGACGACGGTTTCGCGCGCCGGCAACAGCTTGGCCAACTCGTCATCGCGTACCAGATTGACCTTGGCACGCTGCTTCAGCACGGCAGCGTCCTGCATGCGCGCCTTGTCATGCGCGGCCTGGAACGACACGGTCTTGTCGATCAGCATCACCGCGATCATGTGCTGCAAGCAGATGTCGGGGATGTCGCGGTTATCGACGACATTGGCAACCGATGGCGCAAGACGCACCGTCACCTTCTTCACCTGATCGGCGTCGAATGGCTTCTTGCTGCGGATCGCCTCGATGGCATCGAGCGGCCCCTGGATCGGCGAGCCGACGGTCCACTTCTTGATATCGGTGAGGGTGATCTCGTAGCGTTCGCCGAGCTTCTCGATCAGCTTTTCCGGCTGGGCCTTCGGCGCATAGGCGGCAAAGAAATTATCGGGGCCGGAGAAGATGTCTTCAACGCCATTCCAACCCGATTGAACGAGAAGTGCCGCGGTCACGCCATCGCGCGCCGTCTTGCCCGCGAACACGAAAGCCTTCTCGATGTGATCGGTATCGCGCCGCCAGGCGGTGAAGCCGGAGGACTGCTGCGCGGCATAATCGAGCGCCCAATGCATCTGGCGGGTATCGAGGCCCACCGCACACGAGGCCGCGGCCGCTGCGCCGAAGGTGCCGGCGATGCTGTGTGTCGAAAGGCTGCTCTCATAGCTGAACGCCGCGCCGCCCATCGCCAGCACCACACGGGTGCCGATATCATAGCCGAGCGTCACCGAGCGCAGCAGACCGGGACCGTCGATGCCCGAGATCTCGCCCGCCGCCAATGCCGCCGGCACGACCGCGCAACCCGGATGCGAGCGCGACTCATTATGCGAGTCATCGGTCTCGTCGGCATGCGCCATCATGCCGTTCGCAAGCGCGGCATCGATCGGCGGCGCCGTCAACGCCGTGCCCACGACCGTGGCCAGGCCGTTGCCGCAATGCTCCCTGATATGGCGCTGGGCGGCCTGCCCCGGCGGCAATTCCGATCCGGAAATCATTGCTGCCATCGTATCGAGCAGATGGAATTTGGCTTGCTCGGCAACCTCGTCTGGCAACGCGCGCGTTCGCGCCGCACTCATATAGGCGGTAAGCATGCTCATCACTGGCCCCGGCGTAGAGCTGAGTTTGGGACTTGGACTTGGATTTGCACTCGAACTTGGACTCGGCTTTTGCGCAAAAGCGCTCAAAGGCGACAAGCCCACGGCCGTCGTCACCGTCGCCTCAAGAAAACCGCGCCGCGTTGTCTTGATCAATGACCAGCTTCCCCTCGCCGGGTCGGATGCCCGAACCGTCGCTCCCTTATGCTTTTTTAAGTAATGGGCGCCGAAAGTCTAGAGCATGATCCGGAAAAGTGGGCACCGGCTTTCCGAGAAGGTCATGCTCAATCAAAAAGTCAATCAGATGGCGACCTGCCGGCCGATCTCCACGACCTGGTCGGTGGGCAGGCTGAAGAAATCGCTGACATGGATGGCGTTGCGCTCCATGACGGCGAAGATCCGCTCCTGCCAGGCCGGCAGGCCATCGCCGTCGTCGCTATGGATCACGGTTTCGTGGCCGACATAGTAGGTGACATCACCGATGTCGACCGTGCAGCCCAGCGACTTGCCGGCAGCCAGCAGCTCCGGAATGTTCGGACGCTCCATGAAGCCGAAGCGGGCCTCAGCGCGCCAGAAGTTGGGGGCGATCTGCTCGAGCGATAGCCGGTTGTTCGGGGCGATCCAGGGGACTGACAGGATTTCTACGCGCAGCACGAACAAATGCTCATGCAGCGCGCGGTTGTGCTTGACATGCCAGACCATGACCGGAGGCGTATCGCGATCGGTGCGGGTGAGAAACACTGCCGTGCCGGGGACCCGCGGCACGTTCTTTTCCTTGACCCGCGCCAGGAATTCCGGGACCGGGATAAGCGTCTCGCGCAGCCGCTCGAAGACCGCCGCCGCTCCGCGGTGCCAGATCCACATGATGCCATAGACCGAGGTGGCGAGGATCAGCGGCACATATCCGCCTTCGGCAACCTTGGTGAGGTTGGCGAGAAAGAACGCGCAGTCGATCACCAGGAAGAAGGCGGCGACGCCGCCCGCGGCAACGAGGCTCCAACCCCAGATTTCGCGCATCGCGATGAACAATAGCGCCGACGTCATCAGCATCGTGAGCGAGACCGCTATGCCATAGGCCGAGGCAAGATTATCCGATTTGCCGAAGCCGATGGTGAGGCCCAGTGTGACGATCATCAACAGCCAGTTGACGACACCGACATAGATCTGGCCGTAGCCCTCCGAAGAGGTCTGCTTGATCTGCAACCGCGGCAGCCAGCCGAGTTGGATTGCCTGCCGCGTCATCGAGAAAGCGCCGGTGATGATCGACTGGCTGGCAATGATGGTAGCGACCGTGGCGAGCAGGATCAGCGGCAGCAGCAGCGAATCCGGGCAAAGGCGGTAGAAGATGTTGCCATCGGTCGGCGCCCCATCGATCACGAGCGCGGCCTGCCCGGCATAATTGATGATCAGGCTGGGAAACACCACCGCGAACCAGGAAAGCTTGATCGGTCCGGCGCCGAAATGGCCCATATCCGCATAAAGCGCCTCGGCGCCGGTGACGCAGAGAAACACGGCGCCCAGCACCAGGAATCCGGTGGCGCCATTGGAGAACAGGTAAGTCAGGCCATAGGCCGGATTGACCGCCGCGAACACGCCGGGATGTTTGACGATACCGACGAGTCCGAGCACCGCGATGGTTATGAACCAGACCAGCATCACCGGACCGAACCAATGGCCGATCGCGGCCGTCCCTCGCGACTGGATCGCAAACAGCACGAGCAAAATAACCACCGCGGCGGGCAGCACATAGGGCTGAAAGGCGGGCGTCGCCATGTTGAGCCCCTCGAGCGCCGACAGCACCGAAATCGCCGGTGTGATCGCGCCATCGCCATAGATCAGCGCGGCGCCGAACAGGCCGACGGCGATGATCGTCGGCCGATGGTGCTTCTTGACACCGAGCAGCGCCATCAGGGCAAGGATACCGCCCTCGCCGTCATTATCGACGCGCATGGCGAACAGCACGTATTTGACGGTCGTGATGATGAACAGCGTCCAGAGCACCAGCGACAGCGCGCCCAGCGCAGCCGTATCAGGTGATTTCTCGGCGGCGCCAAGGATGGTCTTGAAGGTATAAAGCGGGCTGGTGCCGATATCGCCGAACACGATGCCCAGCGCCGACAATGCAAGCATCGCGACATTGCCCTGCGGAACCGGCCGCGCCACGACGCCGTCCGGCGCGGCTTCGTTCACCGTGCCGTCCAATTCATGCGCTTCGCTTGCCGCCGACGGATCGCTCATGGGGTCCGTATAGACTATCGGCCAGCATTGCGACACCGGCGCGACAACCTTGCCAGGCGGCTTCGTAAGGCTTCTGTAAGTAACTGAATTGCCAGCGAAAGCTTGTCAGGCCTCGATCTGTTTCTTAAGCCCGAGGCCCAAGCTGCCGGCGGGCTACTCGCTGCCGAGTGCCACCATCGGCGGCGGATTCATCGCAGCCGAAATCTGCGAGGCGACCAGGAACGCGAAAACAACGGCCGGCACGCACATCAGCCGCAAGAATTGGTCAACGGAAAGCATCGCGGTCGTCCCCCAAGATGACGCGATTCGAAACAAATCCGCTCAATTCGCCCGTTGAACGGTAATCTGATCGCTGGTGAAAAGCTGGTCCGTGTAGACCGCCCCGGTGATCGTGAGCAGCGCCAGAATGGAGATGACGGCCAGTGTTTTCATGGCCTCAAAGTCGTTTTGGATTGTGGCCAAAAACGTCAGCGATCGGCGCGTTTTCGGGACGATCCCGGGAAAGATCATGACCGTCCCGCGCCATTAAGGCGGCTTCCGGACGATCCCCACTCTAGACGATCCCAAGTTCCGCCGGATGCACACCTGTGAAGGCGCGCTTGGCGCGATCGTTCATCGCCATTTGGTAGACATGCTGCGCCGCTTTCTTCTGATCGGGATCGATGACCTGATTGGCACTCCTTGCCTGCGCTTCGAGAGCCCACCGCGATATCGAACGGAAACTTGTTCACGTCGGGTATGACGGCGATTTGCGACTTGACCGCCTCGGGCAGCGCGAAGTTGCCGGGTGGGTGCATCCCGCGCCGCATGGAATAAAAGGGCAGCCCGATTGATCAGGACCGCAAGGCGCCTGCGGCGCCCGGGAATATCCCGCAACCCACGGGGTGTCCTCAACAGCAAGTTTTTCGACCTCGTTCTCTTTTTCTTGAACAGATCAGCGTGCGCCAGCCTGTTTGCAAAGCTCTGTTCGGTTTGGCGTGCATCGTCCTTTCCGGGACAGGTTCTGCGCGCGCGGAGAGCTGCCCAAGCGCAAAGGACGACATCGCCACCGATCGGCCGGATGTCACCAATTCCAGTATCGTCGTGCCGGTCGGCAGCCTCCAGAACGAGAATGGCGTCAATTTCAGCATGCGGGACGATGGCCGTTCGATCGACGGCACCAACAGCCGATGGCGGCTCGGTGTCGCTCCCTGTCTGGAGCTATTGGTCGATCTTCCGACCTATGTTGCGCCACTGCAGGGATCGGCGGGTCGGGGATTTTCGGACGTCTCGCCCGCGCTGAAATGGCAGATCAGTCCGGTGCCGGGCAAGGTCGACCTCTCCGTCGTGTTCGGCATGGCGCTGCCGACCGGGTCCGTCGAGATCGCCGGGCGCGGCGCGCAGCCCTATCTGCAATTGCCGTGGTCGTGGGAATTGCACGATGGCTGGGGCATCAGCGGCATGTTCACGGAGTTCTTTCGCCCCTACGACTTCACCGCACGCAGCGTCACTGAAACGACCTTCGTGCTGGAAAAGAAGCTGACCGAGCAACTAAGCCTGTTCACCGAATATGTCGGCGACTATCCGCAAGGAGGCCTTCCGAGCCAGCTCTGGAATTCGGGCGCGGTATATCACCTCGACCGGCTGCAACAGGTCGACTTTCACATCGCCTACGGTCTCAGCCACAGCGCTCCAAACTACGTCGTCGGCGCCGGCTATTCCTTCCGCGTCGACGGGCTATTCCGATAGACTCATGTCCAAGATCGGGATGGATTGGTTACATGACTCCGGGCATAATCACAAAAAAGCCGGAAGGAGCGTCATGACGAAGGGCTCAAACGTAAGAACCGTCGAAATCCTCGCTTGCGACGCCGGCTGGAGAAACTACCACTTCGTCAAGGTCACCACCGAGGACGGCGCGGTTGGCTGGAGCGAATACGACGAAGGCTTTGGCTCGCCCGGCGTGGGCGCGGCCATCCAGCGGTTGTCGACCCGAGTGGTCGGACAGAACGCCTTCCAGCACGAGCGCATCTATGCCGAACTCTATGCCGCGACGCGTCCGGCTGCCGGTGGCGTGGTCGCGCAGGCGCTTGGCGCCATCGAAAACGCCTTGCTCGATGCCAAGGCCAAACTCCTCGGCGTGCCCTGTTACGACCTGCTCGGCGGCAAGCTCCGAGACCGCATTCGCGTCTACTGGTCGCATTGCGCGACCTGGCGCATCAACCATCCCTCCTGGTACAAGCCGCCGATCGAGAGCCTCGATGGCGTCAAGGCCATTGGCCACGAGGTGCGCGAGAAGAAATTCACCGCGCTGAAAACCAACATCTTCACCTATGACGGCGGCAAACCGACCGGCTGGCGGCCCGGGTTCGGCTCACCATTCCAGCCGGAGATCAATGTCGAGCGCAAGGTGCTGCACGACCTGCGCATGCATCTGGAAGCGATCCGGGACGGCGCCGGGCCCGATGTCGATATCCTGCTCGACCTCAATTTCAACGCCAAGACCGAAGGCTATTTGAAGATCCTGCGCACCATCAAAGACCTCGATATGTTCTGGATCGAGATCGACAGCTACAATCCGGAAGCGCTGGCGCTGATCCGACGGCAGAGCCCGCATCCGATCTCCTCCTGCGAGACGCTACTGGGCCTGCGTGAATTCAAGCCTTATTTCCGCGAGCAGGCCATGGATGTCGCGATCATCGACACGCCCTGGAACGGTGTATGGCAATCGATGAAGATTGCGGCCGCCGCCGAGGCCCATGAGGTCAACGTTGCCCCGCATAATTTCTACGGCCATCTCTGCTCGATGATGAATGCGCACTTCAGTGCCGCCGTACCGAACCTGCGCATCATGGAAATCGACATCGACCGCCTCGAATGGGACCACGAGCTCTTCACCCATGTGCCTGAGATCGTGGACGGCCATCTTATCCCGCCGGACAGGCCGGGCTGGGGCACCGAGCCCAACGAGGAAGCGCTTCGCGCCCATCCGCCAAAGACCAGTGGCGGCCTGCTGAACTATGGCCGCAGGACCTGATTGCCCCAATCAGCGGAAGGATTGCTCTGTCGCGAGCCGGCGCATTTCCTGTGCACGCTCTACGCCAAATCGACGCGCGTCCTCCTATACCTTGAACAGCTTGGTATAGCGTGCCTTGATTTCCTCGCTCTGGGCGAGCACCGCTGCGGGATCGGACTTGAGCAGCTTGAGCGCAGAGAGCGGCTGGCGTCCCGGCTTCTCCTTGACCTGCGAATGGAAGGAGCGAAGGGCATAATTGTCGACCAACAATTGCTGTCCCTCGACGCTGAAGAAGAAGCTTTGAAACAGCCGCGCCGCGTTCGGGCTTGGCGCGTTCTTGAAAATACCGCAGGGCACGATGATGAGCGGCGAGCCTTCGCTGGCGAAGACGGCTTCTACCGGTTGCCCCTGCTCCTTGAGCAGAAACAGATTGTAATCGTTGCCGTCGGCCATCACGGCCCGTTCGCCCAGCAGGAGTTTCTTCGGCGGATCGGCCGCCGACTGCACTTGCAGGATTTTCTGCTGCGCGAGTTTTTCGAAGAATTGCCAGCCGAGGTCGCGCGACAGCACGAAGGTTGCGGTCATGATCGCGCCGCTATAGCCGGGGTGCGCCTTGACGATCTTGCCCTGCCATTTCGGGTCGAGCAGGTCGGCATAGCTTTTCGGCGCGTCCTCCGCCTTCACCAGCTTGGTGTTGTAGCCGATGACCTCGAGCCAGGCGCAGGAGGTGGCATAGGTGCCATCGGGATCGACCTGGTCCGCCGGAAAATATTTCGCGACGTCGTCCGGAAGGTAGGGCGCAAGCCAGTCCTTCGATTTCCAGTCGAGATAGTGCGCGGGATCGGTGGAGTTGGCGACGTCGACGGCATTGATGCCGCTGCCCTGCTCCTGCCCGATGCGCTGATAGATGCGTTCGGCACCGGAGCGCTCGACGTGTACGGAAATTCCGGGATACTTGGCCTCGAACGCCTTGCCGATACGCTCAGCCACATTGAGCTCGAGTGCGGAATAATACGAAACCTTGCCTTCCTTTCGCGCGGCCTCGATCAGTTCCGGGGTGACGCTGGCGGGCGGCGGAGCGGCGGCCCGCGCCGGCTCCGCGAACAAGGCTCCGGCCGCAAGCGCGATTGAGGTTTTGAGGAAATCCCGCCTCGACCACTTTTGATTGCGCATTGTGTTCCCCCCAAAGATTTCTTCATACGGATCGTCTGGCGGAGCGGTAAGATATGTCGTTGGCCGGGAGAGCATAGCAGATGAAGCAAACCGAAGTCTTGATTATTGGCGCCGGTCCGACCGGACTGATCTTGGCACTTTGGCTGACCAGGCTCGGCGTCAAGATACGAATTGTCGACAAGACCGCGGAGCCGGGCACCACTTCACGTGCGCTCGCGGTACAGGCGCGCACGCTCGAGCTCTACAGGCAGCTGGATCTCGCCGACGCCGTGGTTGCAAGGGGCCATCGAGTCCTTGCGGGTAATTTCTGGGTCGGGGGCGAACGCAAGGCGCGCATTCCGTTTAACGACATGGGCAAGGGGCTGACGCCCTACCCCTTCCTTCACATCTTTCCCCAGGACGAGCACGAGAAGCTTTTGGTCGCGAAGCTTCAAACACTGGGCGTCTCCGTCGAGCGGAAGACCGAGCTGCTGAGCTTTACCGAAACGACGGACGGCGTGGTGGCTCGCTTACGTGGCCCCGATGGCAACGAGGAGGATTGCGAGGCGATCTACCTCGCCGGCTGCGACGGCGCCCGCTCGAAGGTACGCGAGACCATCGGCACCGGCTTTCCCGGCGGCACCTACCAGCATATCTTCTATGTCGCCGACGTCGAGGCCAACGGTCCGGCCATCAATGGTGAGTTGCATATCGACCTCGACCGGGCCGATTTCGTCGCAATCTTCCCGCTTGCCGGACAGGGACACGCACGACTGATCGGCACCGTGCGCGACGAACGCGCCGAGCACCCCGAAGCCCTCACCTTCGACGACATCACCGATCACGCCATCGGCCAGATGAAAGTGGCGGTCAAGCAGGTCAACTGGTTTTCGACCTATCACGTGCACCACCGCGTGACTCAGCACTTCCGCAAGGGGCGCGCTTTTCTTGCCGGCGATGCCGCGCACATTCACAGCCCTGCCGGCGGCCAGGGCATGAACACCGGAATCGGCGATGCGATCAATCTCGCCTGGAAGCTCGCCGCGGTGGTCAAGGGCCGCGCCTCCGCCGCCTTGCTCGACAGCTACGAGGCCGAGCGGATCGGCTTTGCGCGGAAACTCGTCGCAAGCACCGATCGCGCCTTTACCTTCGCGACCGGCCAGGGCGAGCTCGCGGCCCTCGTGCGCACCCGCCTCGCCCCGATCGTGCTGCCGGCCCTGTTCTCGTTCTCGGCCGTGCGTCGCTTCGCCTTCCGCACGGTCTCGCAGACCATGATCAATTACCGAGGAGGTCCGCTTAGTCGGGGTACAGCCGGCGCCGTTCAGGGTGGCGACCGCCTGCCCTGGGTTGCCGCTGGCGGCGTCGACAATTACGCGCCGCTCGCAAGCGCGGACTGGCAGGTCCACGTATACGGCGATCCGAGCAGCGAACTCTCCACCTGGTGCTCGCAGCGAAAACTGCCGCTGCATGCATTTACCTGGCAGGCGGAGCATGGAGCAGCGGGGCTTGCGCGCAATGCGCTCTATCTCTTGCGACCGGATACTTACGTGGCGCTGGCTGAACCCAGCGGCTCGCTTGATGCCGTCGATCGCTATTTTGGCGATCGCGGGATCCGCTCGATGCCGTAGCTACTCGCCCAGCTCGTTTGGCGTGATCGCGTTGCTCGGCGTTGGGCGGTCAGTGATCTGTTGGCCGAACAGGCTGCCGATCAATTCGACCGCGGTGCGCGCCGTGCGGCCGCGCTCGTCCAGGAACGGATTGAGCTCCACAATGTCCAAGGAGCGCACCAGGGCGGAATCGTGCAGCATCTCCATCACCAGATGCGCTTCGCGATAGGTCGCGCCGCCCGGCACGGTGGTGCCGACGCCGGGCGCGACATCGGGATCGAGGAAGTCGACGTCGAAGCTGACATGCAGCACGCCATTGCGCTCGCGCACCTTGTCGATGACGCGGCGGATCAACACGCCGACGCCGAATTCATCGATCTGCCGCATGTCGGCGACGCTGACGCGCCGCGCACGCAACAGATCCTTCTCCAGCCGGTCGATCGAGCGCGTGCCGAACAATTCCAGCCGGTCGGGATGCAAGGAAGCGCGCGGCTCCCCGCCCAGGAGGCCGTCGAGGCCATCCTCGCCGCAGAGGAACGAAGCCGCCATGCCGTGCATGTTCGCCGTCAGCGTCGTCGCCGGCGTATTGTAATCGGCATGGGCGTCGAGCCACAGCACGAAAAGCTCGCGCCCCTCGTCCTGCCAGTAGCGCGCCATCGCATTCACCGATCCCATCGACAGCGAGTGATCGCCGCCGAGAAAAATCGGAAGGGCCCCGGATCGCGCGACCTCATAACCACGCCGGCTCAGTGCCCGAGTCCAGCGCTGGATTTCCCGGTAGTGATTGGCCTTGTCAGGTGGCTGATCTTCGAGATCGATCATGCCGGCGACGGAGAGATCGCCATGGTCGGTCACGGCGAAGCCGAGGCTTTCCAATACTGCCAGCAAACCGGCGGTGCGCAGTGCTGCGGGGCCCATCAGGGTGCCGCGCTGCGACGCCCCCATGTCGATGGGCGCACCAAGCAGAGCAATCGACCTTGCCAAACCTGATTCAGACATGACGAACCTTTAGGTGAGGACCCTGCTGCACCGTAACAGAGATTCTTGAGCTGCGATTCTTGGGCTGCGCTTTCGGCGGAACAAATCTCATCGTCCGGCATTTTTCAATCGAGGCCGCCACCCGCCGTTCCAACACGGCGCCTGCCGCGGATAGCCAAAGGTCGTTTGCGACCCGCTGTTCGAAGAATGAGCGCACGCGCGGATAGCCAAAGGTGGCGGCCCCGTTCCCTTGCACGGAAGGCGCTTGAGCGTGAGCACCGAACCACCGCAGGTACCATCTCCCAGCATTGCCGAGCGCGCGATAGACGGTGCAACCGACGCCTCGCGCACATTCGAAGAAGTCAGCGCCGCACTCAAGGCTGCGGTTGATCGGTTGCGGGAGGCAATCTCGAATGCCGAACAGCCGGGACAACCGATCGCTCGGCTGCGCGCGGTGACCAGGCAAGCGCCGCTGCAGAGCCTGTTTGTGGCATTCCTGCTAGGAGTCGTGCTGGCGCGTCGACGCCGCTAACGCGGAAGTCATCGCGATAGTATTTAGATACCAAAGCAGTTCTCCCCCTAGGCTTATGGGCTCGCTTAGGTCCAACCGAGTGCGGAGCTTTTTGGCAAATGCTGGGTTATTCCGATCGGGTTCCTGCAACATGCCTGCACGAACCTGCATAATTTTGCACAGAAATCATAGCTGACCCGCGTCCGCGGACTCCGGGAATCGCCCGACTTACCGTAATGGCCGGGATTGATGGCGGACGCGCAACGTTGTCCTTCCCTGCTCGGCAAGGAAACACGCAGTGATTTATAAGGGTGTGGAATACACGGTCGTGGCGACTGCCGAACCGGACATCTGGGAATGGCGTTTCCAGATCGGTGAAATCGTCAAGACCGGCAGAACCCAGACGCGGCTGGCCGCGCTTGCTGCGCGGCGCGTGCAGTCGAAAATCGACGCCGCCCTTCGCGCCGCCAAATTATCGCCGCCGAGCCAGGATCGGTGACCCGCCCGAGGTCGGGCAACAGCAACTTGCCAAAATTTAATACTCCAACCCTCAGTCCAAAGCGGGCTGGCGGGCGTAAGAACACTATGTCTTGAATAATAAGTGAACATTGGGTTGGGAATATGAGAAGGGCATTTGCGATATTCGCCTGCCTCTGCGTGCTCGCAGGGGTCCACTATGTTGCGATCAGCAAACTGGCCATCCGGCACCAGACACTCAGCCTGTATGATAACGCAAGGCAGCGGCCGGTCTCGGTCGACCTTGCAGTGCGCCGCGACTACGAGGTGAAGGCTAACGAGGGCCTCTGGAAGCTCCCGATCGCCATCATCAGCAACGGCAATACGGTCAAAAATACCGAATACAGTTTCCTCGCCGACGTGCTCGCCGCCCGCGGCTATCTGGTCGCCAGCATCCAGCAGGACAATCCGTCCGATCCCCCACTGATGACCCATGTCGGCATGCGCTACGTCGGCCGCCAGGGCGTCTACATGCGCTGCGAGGCCAATATTCTTTTCGTGCTCGACCAATTGCAGAAGTTGCAGCCGCATGCCCAATACGATCATCTGACACTGGTCGGGCATTCCAACGGCGGCGACGTTTCGATGTACGTCGCTCACCAGCATCCGGAGCTGGTGTCAAAGGTCATCACGCTGGACAATCTGCGGGTGCCCTTCGTGCTCAGCAATAAGATGAAGATATTGTCGTTCCGCTCGAAGGATCCGAACTTCAGGACCGATCCGGGCGTGTTGCCGACGCCTGCTCAGGCCAAGACCGACGACATCGACATCATCAACACCGGCGCATTGCACACCGAGTTGAGCGACCGTGGTCCGGATTCCGTCAAGGAAAAAATCCAGGCGACGCTTGACAAATTCTTGCAGGAAACTGCCGCAAGCGATCTTACGCCGGCCGACACCACGCAGCCGATGATCGCCAACCCCGGCGATTACTGAGGCCGTCCGGCGATTCTCCCGGAATTGAGCTGCTCTAGAATTTGCCCTTGGCCGCGTCCGTTGCCTTCGACATCACGGTGCCGGTGATCTGACGCATATGATCGCCGGCATTGGTGAACTGGCTGCGCAGAAACTCCGACTGCAGCCGCATCGCTTCCTGGAGATCGGTGGCGTGAACCAGCCTGCGCGCATGCTCGAACGCGGCCTTCATATTTTGTTCGGTGAAGGTGAGCGCCTGCTTCGACATATCGTTGCCGCCGCCAGGAACCGAATTCATCGACTTGCTCGCGGCTTCGAAGAACATCCCGAAGGCCTTCTCCGCCTGCTCGATGGTCTTGTCCGCCAGGTCGCGCAATTCAGCCGGCACTTCCAGTTTCGGTTCGGTCATGGCTGCGTACCTCCCATGTTTGACCGCCAGTTAATCACATTTGTGGCGCCGCGTCTTTTGCCTTGTCTGCACCTCTCGCCCTGCGGTTAACGCCTCAGGCAAGGAGCCTCCAGCAGGCCCGCAAAGCCGAAAATGCCGACCAAGAGGGCGACGCGACCGCGGAAAGGCAACGCTCCGTGGATTGATCTCATCCGCGCTTCGGCTGCCGTGTCACCACCGGAAGAACGCGCGCCTGGCACGTACGCGGATACGAGCCCGCAGCAACGACCACGACAGGCAGTGATAGCGCGACCATGACGTGGTTCTCATCGAACCATTCATCGGCACGGTCATTGGTCTGCGTTCGATTGAGCGCAGCCTATTGCTGCTTTTCCCAGAACGACAGCAGGCCTTGCGAAGCCGAGCCGCCGATCACGCAGGGAATGCCGATTTCGACCTGACCCAGTGCCGCCGCGGAAACGCAGCCCAGCGCCAGCGCGCCGACACCGACCTGACCCCAGAAGTCGAGATTACGCCGCGAGTCCGAGCCCTTGGTCTTCAACTCCTCGACGGCGGCGAGCGCATCCCGGCGCACCGCGCCAAGCTGCACGGTGTCCGCAGCCTGCATCACTTCCGTGAGCGGCACCTTGATCTGTTCCGGCTGCCCCGGCAATTCGGCGCGCAAAAACTCGCGCAAACCGACGTCGCGCACGGCATAGCTTGCAAGCGTATAACGCGCCATGCTGCCGACCGTCAGCTTGTCGAGGGTGTCGCGGCTCTTCGACCACGGCAGCATCTGCATGATCTTGATGATCGGCCGGTGCGAGCCGGTGGCAAAATAATAGCCCCACAGCGTGTCCAGCAGATCCTGGTTGCTGGCATAGGTCACCGTCGTGTCCAGCTTCTTCTCTTCCTTGCTGAAGGGCTTGGTGAACGCGCCCTTGATCTTGTCCATCACTCCCGGCTTTTTCTCCTCGAGAGGAATCTCGGTCAGCGTCGGCAGCGAGCTCGACAAATACGCGTCGATCATCACCCGTCGCCCTGGCATTTTCGGCGCGACCCGGCGCAGCAGGTTGCGCCAGTCGGGCAAGCCCGAATAGGCGATGGCACGGACGACCACCCACTCATCCTCGGGCGGCACCGGGAAGAAGCTGTTGACGAGTTGCTCGGCCTTGGCCGGGTTCGATCCGATCGCGCCGGCAATGAAGCCGAGATAGATGCCGGCGTTCTCAGGCTCCTTGAAGGTCTGGGAATGAAACAGCACGCGCACTGCTGCGGGCACATGCGCGTAGTCCGGCTTGGCGCGGTAGTTATAGATCCACTGCTGCACCACGCTCAGCGAGGCACGCGGATCGATTTCCGGAGTGACCGCGGCGCGGGCCGGAACGACCAGCACAAGAAGAGCGGCTGCGAGGGCGACGTTACGCATCTGATGCTCCACGAGGGTATCCGCGTTGCGCATTCGCATCACACGGAACTTTACGGGTGCCATCGCTAGAGGGCATTTAAGCCGATGGTGCGAATAATTCGAGGAATCGCCGGCTCGGGACGGCGTCGAAATTGTGGCGGTCTAAATAATTGGCCCGCAACTCACCTTGGCACCGACATTCTTTCGCCCTGCGGGGGCAATTGCATTTGCGCCTCGTCAGTAAAGGGACAGGCGGGAAGTGACGACCATATGCCAAGCGCTTGGCCTGCGACGCCGCGGGCCACGAGTTGCGGCCCTGTTGTTGGCCGTGGTGCTGGGACTATCCGCTCTGCCGGCGATAGCGGCGGAGACCATCACCGTCGAGGGCAATCACCGCATCGACGCCGAGACCGTGCGTTCCTATTTTCATGCCTCCTCCGATGGACGCTATGACGAAGCAGCCCGCGACGCGGCGCTGAAGGCGCTCATTGCCACTAACATGTTCGACACCGTGAAGATCGAGCGCACCGCAATCGGGGTCGTCGTGCACGTCGTCGAGGCCAAGGTGCTGGGCCGCGTCGCCTTCGAGGGCAACAAGAAGGTCAAGGACGCCGATCTTGCCGCGGCGGTGCAATCCAGGGCCCAGGGCTCGTTGCAGCGCGCAATCGTACAGGCCGACGTCAACCGCATCATCGAGGCCTACAAACATGTCGGCCGCGACGAGGTCAGCGTCGTGCCTCAGATCATCGACCGCGGCAATGACCGCGTCGACCTTGTCTTCAGCATCACCGAGGGCAAGAAGACCACGGTGCGGCAAATCAATTTCACCGGCAATCACGTGTTCAGCGATCGCCAGCTCAAGGCCGTGATCAAGACATCGGCAACCTCGATGCTGAGCTTGCTGATCGGCGGCGACGTCTATGATCCGGACCGCGTCGATAACGATCGCGAGCTGATCCGGCAATATTATCGCAGCCACGGCTATGCCGACGCCAATGTCAGCGAGGCACGCGCGCAATATGATCCCGCGATCAAGGGATTCACGTTGACCTTCGTGATCGAGGAAGGCCCGTTCTATCATTTCGGTGACATCAACGTCGCCTGCAACGTGCCGGGGCTCGATGTCGAACGGCTTCGCCGCCAGGTGCTGATCAAGCACGGCGCGATGTTCGACGGTGGCGCGCTCGACAAGACCACCGATGCGCTCGCCATCGAGATGGCCAAGCTCGGCTACCCCTTTGCGCATGCGACGCCCCGGCTGACCCGCGACGCGGTGGGGCTGCGGGTCGACGTCGCCTACGCGATCGACGAAGGCCAGCGCACCTATATCGAGCGCATCGACATTCACGGCAACACCCGCACCCGCGACTATGTCATTCGTCGCGAGTTCGATTTCGGCGAGGGCGACGCCTACAACAAGGCACTGATCGACCGCGCCGAAAAGCGGCTGAAGAACCTGAACTACTTCAAGACGGTCAAGATCACGACCAAGCAGGGCTCGGCAACCGACCGCGTCGTGCTCGACGTCGATGCCGAGGATCAGGCAACCGGCGACTTCAACGTCGCCGGCGGCTATTCGACCGTCGATGGCTGGATGGTCGAGGTCAAGGTCGGCGACCGCAACTTCTATGGCACGGGCGACAGGGTGCAGGCTTCCGCCAGCTACGGCCAATATGCCATGGGCGGCAGCGTTTCCGTCACCGATCCTTCGCTGTTCGCCAACCATGTCTCCGGCGGCGTCGAGCTGTTCGACCGGCAGGCCTACACCAGTCCCTATCAATCCTACGGCAGCAGCACCTACGGCGCCAATTTCTCGGTCGGCACCCCGATCACCGAGCAGACCGCCATCCTGTACCGCTACTCGCTCTACGACCAGAACATCACGATCAATCCGAGCTCGCTCGCGGCAACGCCATCACTGCCGGTGCAACAGGCGGCTGCCGCCGGACCGCAGCTCGTTTCCGCGGTGGGCGATACGATCACCTACAACACCCTCGACAACAACAAGCTGCCCACCAACGGCATCAACTCGCAGCTGCGCCAGGACATCGCCGGCCTTGGCGGCGACGTGAAATTCCTGCGAACCTCGGAAGACGTCCGCTACTACCAATCGCTCGGCAGCGATCTCGTCGCCATGGTGCGCGGACAGGGCGGCTACATCACCGGCTGGGGCGGCCAGCAGGCGCCGATGCTGAACAATTTCTTCGGCGGCCCGAGCATGGTCCGTGGCTTCGCACCGAACGGCTTTGGCCCGCGTGATCTTACGCCCGGTTCGACCATGGATAATGTCGGCGGCAGCATGTATTGGGCGACCACGGCGGAATTGCAAAGCGCCATCCCTGGCGTTCCCCAGGAATACGGCTTGCGGGGCTCGGCCTTTGTCGATGCCGGCAGCGTGTTCGGCTACAAGGGCGCGACGAGCTTTGCGGGCCAGACCGCGCAGATCGCCAATTCCAACGTCGTGCGCTCGTCGGTCGGCGTCGGCCTGACCTGGGCCTCGCCCTTCGGCGCGCTCACGGTGAACTATGCGGTGCCGCTGTCGAAAGCATCCTACGACACGGTGCAGCCGCTCAGCTTCAATGCCGGCCCGTTCTAGGCAGGCGAATCCGGCTGTTTCGACAAAAGTCTAGCGCGTGCGCAATGCCCTGCCCGGGAACTCCGGTGACCCGCGCCGCGTTCTTTCCTGGCGTCAGTGCTTGTCAATCAACCGAAGGGAGCTGGGCCATGAAAACATGGCGGAGTGAGTCGGTGCTTGATCTGTACAACATCGTGATCGCGGCGGTGCTGTTCTCCTCCCCCTGGCTGTTCAGGCTGAGCGACGGAACGGCCAAGATGGATTTCTGGATCACCAGCGCGGTGATTGTCGTCGTTTCGCTGGCAGCAATCTTCATCTATGCGAATTGGGAGGAATGGGCCAATTTCCTTTTTGGCCTCTGGCTGATCGCCTCGCCCTGGATTCTCGGCTTCAGTCACATGCGTGCGATGCATTTTGCCATCGGCATCGGCGTCGTGGTGGCGTTCATGGCCGTGCTGGAGCTCTGGCTGGGCTACGAGAAAAGGCACCCGTTCGAATCCTCGGTGACGCCGAAGCACTACTGACGTTCTGTCGTAAAACCATAGATCAGTGCCAGCCTGTCGAGGCATTCCTGAAAGCGCCGGGAGAAATAATCCTTCCAGCGCTGGGTGGTAAGATCGCGTCGCTGACCGACCTGCTCCATGGTCATGCCATCGACCAGGACGTTGTGCACCAGTGCCGATCCGTCCGCACCGAGCTCGCGCTCGACGCGGTTCAGCCGCAGCACGGCCTTGCGCTGGCCCTCGGTGATCGGCTCGCGGACCTGCACACCGTCGACATGTTCGCGGGTGGGATCGATCGCCTGCGGCCCGCGCTCGGCGCGCTCCCAATCGTTCTGGAAGGCGCGACCGCCTCGATATTGCGCCTCATTGATCTGTCCGCGCGCATGCAGCCGGGCCAAGGGATCATTGCGGATCGACCGCAGCGCCACGATCTTCTCGCCGGCCTCCAGGGCAAGCGGATCATCCACCTCGACGAGGGCGACTTCCGCGTTGAGCGGCAGATCGCGCGAACGCCGGTCGTGAACTTTTGGCGCGCGAAGCGACCTTCTGCGACGTGTCATGTATCCTCCAATGAAAGCGAATGATGCTTGCGTGCGGGTCAGGCGGCCTGGATCAACCGCAGCACGAACGGACCGGCCGGTCGCTCGGACTCATCCGCGGGAGCACGCGTCAGATGGAAATGTGACGCGCAGTAGCTCGAGCCGCGGAAGCAAGGGTGACCGCAAAAGCTGATGGCCTCGCCCTCCTTGTCGCCACCATACGGATAGCGGCATTCGCCCTCCTCCAGTTCGAGCAGCGAAACCAGGCGCGGCCTGATGCCGACGCAGCGCAGTTTCACCGGCTCCGGATGCTCGGCAGCCAGAGCGGTCGGAGGCGCTTCGCCGCCGCGTTCGATGATCTTCGCCCTACCCGGTTCCGGCGGCTTCAGCGTCTTTGACCGTTTCAGCTTCCTCCGCCGCTGCGGTGCCCTTGGCACCAGCATCGACGAATTGTCCGGACGCGCCGGAGTGACAAGCCCCATCCGCTTGCCGCGGCCCAGCGCGGCAGCGCGAGTGTATGAGGTACCGAATTTCGCATTGATGGCATCGACGGCCTCCCCATAGGACCTGCCGCGGACGACTTGTTCGCGCAGCGCCTCGGAATGTTCCGGCGCCCAACTGGATGATTGCATGAATGACCCTTCCCTGGCGCGCCGACCCGCCTGACAGCAAAGCGACGCGCGTCAGTACATTCCGATATCCAGAAATAAATGTCAAGCTGGATTTCTGATATTCGTAATTGCTATTTATTCCGAAATTCGGAAAGAAAGAGGGTGCCAATGCAGGAGGTAGCCATGCTGGATGTTGCGATGATTGAACGGGCACTGGAGCGGACCGGCAAGTCCAAGGGTGGACTGGCCCGCGCCATGGGCGTGCGGGCGGGTGCGGTCTCCGAGATCCTGGGGGGCCAGCGCCTGATCAAGGCATCCGAAATCGGCCCGATCATGGAGTATCTCGGCCTGAATGCGGTTCCGATCATGGGTCGGGTCGGCGCGGGCGCGACGATCGAGCCGGATATCGAGCAGGTGCCCCCCGAGGGGCTCGGCGAGGTCGAGCTTCCCTTCCCGATTTCAGGGGAAACCATCGCCTTTGAAGTGACGGGCGATTCCATGTTGCCGAAATATGAAAATGGCGACGTGATCGTGGTTTATCGCGAGCAGCGACACCCGCTTGCGAGCTTCTTCGGCGAGGAGGCCGTGGTCCGGCTGAAGACCGGCCAGCGCTACCTGAAGACGGTCGAGCGCGGCAAATCCGCAAGCCAGGTCAACCTCACGAGTTTCAACGCCAAGCCCATCAACGGCGTCAAGCTGGAATGGATCGGCGAAATCTGCGTCACCCTGCCGAGGGCCCAGATCGAGCGGATGCGGGCCAAGGCAGCCGCCCGCTCACGCAAGGCGAAGGCGGCAAAATGACCTCCGGCGCGGGAGGGCGAATCGCCGGTATCCGGTTGATTCGCCCTTTGCGGCACGCCTGCTTCTGATTTTCAAAATTTTCTTCTTGACTTGATTCCGAATATCAGAAATATTCGGCGCATGAAGTACTTTGTCGTGATGATTGATTACGGCCGGCGCGGCCGTGAAGCCGTGGTCGATCCGGAAGTGACGCGGCGCGAGGTGGTCTCGCGGGTGGCCTCGGGCGAGTACAGGAACATCAGCTTCATACACGAGATCGTGGACTGCGCGGTCGACGACGTGACCGAGGAAATCCTGGCCGAAGCGGTCCTTCCAGATATCCCGTCATCAGAGACCGACCTGCAGGCGAGCCGGTTCGATCACTTGAGGGATTTACGCAAGCACGAGGCGACCTAGAGCATGATCCGGAAAAGTGTGCAGCGGTTTTCCGAAAAGATCACGCTCAATCAAAAGGCTAAAGCGCGATGACGATTCAACCCAATCTCATCGCGCTTTAGGAAACGATCGCCGCGCAACTGGCGACGAATTATTCGCAATGGCGATGGCATCCTTGATGCCAGGTGTGCCCATGTTGCATCGCCCCCAAACCCTTGCTTCTCGATACACAATGTTGTCACTGTGGCCGCAAGCCCGGGAACTCTTCTGCCCCACGGGCGTGTTTAAGCTTAGTTCCAACGGGCCAATGCAATGAACACTCTGGAAATCACGACTCTCGCCAAGGTCACGAAGCGCCTCGTGCCCTTCCTCATCATTTGCTATTTCATCGCGTACCTCGATCGCGTCAATGTCGGCTTCGCCGCGCTGACGATGAACCAGGATCTGGGCCTGTCGCAGACGGCGTTCGGCTTCGGCGCCGGTATCTTTTTCCTTGCCTATTTCGTCTTCGAGGTGCCGTCGAACCTAATGCTGGAGCGCTTCGGCGCGCGCAAATGGATCGCCCGCATCATGGTGAGTTGGGGCATCCTGTCCGGCTTGATGGCGTTCATCCCCAACATCGCCAAATCCACCGGCATGGGCAATGAGAACGCCTTCTACCTGATCCGCGTGCTGCTCGGCGCCGCCGAAGCCGGCTTCTTTCCCGGCATCATCTTTTACCTGACGCTATGGTTCCCCGCAGAATACCGCGCGCGCATCGTCGGCTATTTCATGGCCGCGATTCCACTCTCGACCGTGATCGGCGCGCCGATCTCCGGCTTGTTGCTTTCGTTGCACGGCGCGGCTGGCCTTGCGGGCTGGCAATGGCTGTTCGTTCTCGAAGCTGTCCCCGCGCTCATCCTCGCCGGCGTCGTGTTCTTCTATCTGACGGACCGCCCGGCGGATGCCGACTGGCTCGCGCCCGAGGAACGCAACTGGCTGGCCGAGCGGCTCACGCTCGAGCGCAAGCAGCGCGAGGCCGTGCAGGAATTCACGGTAGGACAGGCTCTGGTGCACCCGAAGGTGATCGCGCTGAGCCTGGTCTATTTCGGCGCGGTCGCGACCAATTACGGCCTTGGCTTCTTCCTGCCGCAGATCGTCAAGTCGTTCGGCCTGACGACCTTCATGACCACGGTGGTTGCCGCCGTTCCCTATGCGGTTGGCACCATTGCCATGATCTGGTGGGGTCTGCGCTCCGACCATGCCGGCGAGCGGCGTTGGCACACGGCCATTCCGTTGTTCATCGCGGCTGCCGGCATCGCCGCTTCTACAGCGCTCGACGATCCCACGCTGAAGATGATCGCGTTCTCCGTCGCGGGCTTCGGCATTTTCGCCTGCCTGCCGGTGTTCTGGACGCTGCCGACCGCCTTCCTGTCGGGCGCCGCGGCGGCCGCCGGCATCGCGGTGGTCAACTCGATCGGCAATCTCGCGGGCTTCGCCGGCCCGTTCGCGATGGGCTGGATCAAGGACCACACCGGAAGCTACACCGGCGGCCTGTTGCTGCTGGCCGGGCTTGGCATCATCGCCGCGGGCATCGTGCTCAGCCTTCGTCATGACGACGCGCTGGAGCGGGCCCCGGGAGTGTCCGCCGCAAAATGACATCAACGGGACGCGTTGCCCGCGCGAGCAGGCAACGCGTCCCGCATGTTGAAATCAGACCAGGAAGACGGTCGATCCCGTGGTCTTGCGCGCGGCGAGATCGGCATGCGCCTTTGCCGCATCCTTCAGCGGATAGGTCTGGCGCACCTCGATCTTCACGGCACCGGACTGCACGACCTCGAACAACTCCTTCGCCATGGCCACGAGATGTTCGTGCTTGGCGGCATAGGTGTTGAGCGTCGGGCGGGTGACGTAGAGCGAGCCCTTCTGCGCGAGCAGGCCGAGGTTCAGCGGCTCGACGCTGCCGGAGGATTGACCGAACAGCGCGACGACGCCAAGCGGCGCCAGACAGTCAAGTGACTTCAGGAACGTGTCCTTGCCGACGGAATCGTAGACAACAGGCACTTTCTTGCCGCCGGTGATCTCGTCGACGCGTTTGACGAAATCTTCCTTGGTGTAGATGATGGTGTGGGCACAGCCATGCGCCTTGGCGAGCTTCGCCTTCTCTTCGCTGCCGACGGTGCCGATCACGGTCGCGCCGAGATGCTTGGCCCATTGGCTCAGGATCAGGCCGACGCCGCCGGCGGCGGCATGCAGCAGGATGGTGTCGCCGGATTTGACGCGATAGGTCTGCCGGATCAGGTACTGCGTGGTGAGGCCCTTGAGCATCATCGCCGCCGCGGTCTTGTCGTCGATGCTGTCGGGCAGCTTGATCAGACGATCGGCAGGGATCAGCCGCGCCTCGGCATAGGCACCAATCGGCGCGGCGCCATAGGCAACGCGATCGCCCGGCTTCAGATCGGTCACACCCGATCCCACTTCCTCGACCACGCCGGCGCCTTCACCGCCGAGCCCGCTCGGCAATTGTCCGGGATAAAGGCCGGAGCGGTTATAGATGTCGACGAAGTTCAGACCCACCGCGGTGTGGCGGATGCGCGCCTCGCCCGGACCGGGCTTGCCGACCTGAACCTCCTCCCAGACCAGGACCTCGGGTCCGCCGGTCCTGTGAAAACGAATGGCATGCGTCATGACGTTTACTCCCTTGAATCAAATGAATCCTGTTAGCGCTTTTAGGGGCGCAGCGCTTACGCGTCGATCGCATCCTTGATGCGCTTTCGCGTCAGCGGCAGATCACGTAACCGTTTGCCGGTAGCATTGGCAATTGCATTTGCGACTGAGGCTGCGGCGGGTCCCTGCCCGGTCTCACCGCTGCCGAGAAATGGCTTTCCCGGCCGGTTGATGATGTGCACGTCGATCTTCTCGGGCACCGCGTCGAAGCGCAGGATCGGATAGGTCTGCCAGTCGATGCTGGTGATCCTGCGTTCGTCGAAGCTCACGCGCTCATAGAGCGTCCAGCTCGACGACTGCATGATCGCGCCTTCGATCTGGTTGGTCAGCCCGTCCGGATTGACCACCTGGCCGCTGTCGACGGCTGCAACCGCGAGCACCAGCCGGGCGCGGCCGGTCTCGCGATTCACCTCGACTTCGCTCGCAATGGCGCAATAGGCCGCCAGATTCTTGTAGCGGGCGAAGGCAAAGCCGTAGCCGCGGTCCTGCGGCGCCTGCTGCCCCGTATGCCAGCCGAACTGCTCGGCCGCCTTCTCGACCACGTCGCGGCCGCGCGGATCGTCGAGATGCTTCAGGCGAAACTCGACGGGATCGGTGCCGGCCAGGTTAGCCAGCTCGTCCATGAAGCTTTCGATCGAGAATATGTTGTGATAGGCGCCGAGTCCCCGCATCGCCGAAATCCGGATCGGCATGTCCGGAAGGAAGTGATGCATCACATGGATATTCGGGAAGGTGTAGATCGGGATCGCATTGCGATCACCGCCGCCTTCGGGCAGCGGTAACGGTTTTGCCGGTGGTACCGTGAAAGGCTTTTCCATGTGCTGGGCCGCGAGAAGACAGCCGGCGCCGCCCGGCCGCATCGAATGGGTGTTGCTCCAGACCGCGAAATTCCAGTCGGCAATCTTACCGTCAGCGCCGATCGACGCCTTCAGCTTGGTCACCATCGCGGGCGCATAGGGCTCCCAGGCGTGCTCCTGCTCGCGCATCCATTGTACGCGCACCGGCGTATCAGGCAAAGCGCGCGCGATCAGCGCTGCGTCCGCCGCCGCATCGTCGGCGCCGTTGTGCCCGTAGCAGCCGGAGCCCTCGGTATGGATCAGGCGGACACTGGCCGGCGGCATGTGCAGCATTTCCGCAATTGCCGCCCGATCGGGATAGACGCCCTGCGTATGGGTCCACACCGTCATCGCGCCATTGGCAAATTGCGCGACTGCGCAGGAAGGCCCCATCGAGCCATGCGATTGATAGGGCCGCGTGAAGGTGGCCTCGATGGCTTTCTGGCCACTCACCGACGGATCGCTGCGTTCGAAGATGGCATGATCCTGCGACTTCAGCGTCGTTGTCAGCAGGGCAAGCAGCTCATCCTGATTCGGCAGTCGCGCCGTTTCCTTCCATTTCGCGGCGGCTGCCAATGCGCGCATCGCCTTGATTGCCTGAAATTCCTTTTTGGCGACGACCGCAAGGAAATTGCCGTCACGAACGACCTTGACCACGCCGGGCAGGTTCTCGATCGTGGCTGTATCGACGTTCGTAAGCTCCGCGCCATAGCTCGGCGGACGCACCACCCGCGCATGCACCATGTCGGGCAGGCGCAGATCCTGCACATAGGCCGCACCACCCGTCACCTTGGCCGGGATGTCGACACGCGGGATCGGTTGCCCCATCACCTTGAAGGCCGCGGGATCCTTCGGCTTCGTGCGGGCTTCGGCCTGAACGTGCAGGAAGTCGGCGGCGACGAGTTCACCGTAGCTCAGGCGGCGTCCGTCCGACGCAATCACCGCGGCGTTTTCGATGCGCAGGCCTTCGGCGGGCAAATCGAGCCGCTTGGCGGCCTCAGCAACCAGCAGTGCGCGGGCCTGAGCCGCGGCGTACTGGATCGCCGTGCCGCTGTCCTGCGTCGAATGGCTGCCGGCCGTATAGCCCTCGTTCGCGGTAAGCTTGGTATCGGCCGTGACCACTTTCAACGATGCGAACGGCACATCCAATTCCTCGGCCGCGATCTGCTGGAACGCGGTCTTGAAACCCTGCCCGAGCTCGGCCTTGCCGGTAAACACCGTGATGCTGCCGTCAGCATCGATCCTGATCCAGGAGTCGAGGTATGGTGATTTCCCGAGACTCCCCGGAAGTTTCGGCGCAGGCGGCGCGGCCGGAGCGCTTTGCTCCTCCGCGAAGGCCCCACTAAGCGAAAAGCTGACGACGAGCGCGCCGCTGCCGGCGAGCAGGCGTCGACGATCGAGGATGAACGGGCCGATCATTGCGCGCTCCTCTGCCCTGCCGGCGACAGCTCCGCCGTATCCATCAGCTGCGCGGCGCGATGCACGGCGCGCAGGATGCGCATATGCGTGCCGCAGCGGCATAGATTCGGCTCCAGCTCGGCACGAATCTGTTCGTCGGTCGGCTTCGAATTCCGTTGCAGAAGCGCCTGCGCCCGCATCATCATCCCGGCGATGCAATAACCGCATTGCGCCGCCTGCTCTTCCATGAAGGCGCGCTGGATCGGCGACGGCGCGGCGACTGTCCCAAGCCCCTCGAGCGTGGTCACCTGCTTACCCTCGAGCAGCAGCACCGGCGTGACGCAGGAGAGCACGGCCTTGCCGTCGACGATCACCGTGCAAGAGCCGCACTGGCCAAGCCCGCAGCCATATTTGGCGGCGTTGAGCTTGAGATCATCGCGCAGCACATAGAGCAGCGGCGTATCCGGCTCCGCGTCGATCTGGTGGTCCTGACCATTGACCTTCAATGTCATCATGGCTTTGCTCGCTCGGTTGAGGCCGCGGAGGCATTACGTGCGTCCGCCGGCGTCTCCATAGATGCGGTCTGCGTTCGCCGCGCTTCCGCGACGATGTTGCCGAGGTCGGTCCAGGCCGGCTGCTTGCTGAAGCGCGCGCGCAGATAGGTGAGCAAAGCGGCAACCTGCGTATCGCTCATGCTCGCCGCAAAGCCCGGCATGATCGGGCTTCGCTCACCCTCGACCGGGCGCACGCCCGCGAGCACGATGTTGGCGAGGTTGCGCGGATCGGATCCGCTGATCGCAGTGCTGAGCGCGAGATTGATGCCGCCGTAAGGCGGGGGCCTGCCGCTTTCATGGCAGCCGGCGCAGGCAGCGACGTAGATCGACCCAGCCGGCGAATCCACCGTCGTAGCCGCTGGAGCCGACTTGACCTGCGCCAGCGCCGCCTCGCCCCGCTGCTTCTGCTCGGCGGACGGCGCCCCAAAAACATCGGCCATGTAGGTAGCGATGGCGCGAACGTCACTCCCCGGCACGGCGGAGAGATTGCGCACCACCTCCGCCATCGGCCCACGCGCGGTGCCGTGATCGGAATGGAAGCCATCGCGCAAATAGGCGTAGAGCGCGTCCGCATTCCAGGGTACCGGCGCCGGCGACTGCGCGTTGATCGGATAGGCCCGCCAGTGATCGACATCGCCGCCGGCGAACATCGCATTCAGTTTCTCGGCGCCAAGCGCATTGCGCGGGGTATGGCAGGCACCGCAATGTGCCAGTCCCTCGACCAGGTAAGCGCCGCGATTCCATTCCGCGCTCCTGGTCGGATCCGGCTTGTAAGCGCCCGGACGCAGGAACAGGAATTTCCATCCCGCAACGACGACGCGCTGATTGAGCGGAAAGGCAAGCTGGTTGTCGCGTGGTGGCGCATGAACCGGCTCGCGCGTCATCAGGAAGGCATAGAGCGCGCGATCGTCGTCATCGCTGACATTGGTGAAGTGATCATACGGAAAGGTAGGATAAAGATGCCGACCCTGGCGATCGACGCCCAGGCGCATCGCACGCAAAAACGCAGCCTCTGACCAGCGTCCGATGCCGGTTTCCGCATCCGGTGTAATATTCGAGGAATAGATCGTGCCGAACGGCGTCGGCACCGGCAGGCCGCCGGCAAAATTCTTCGCGCCGCGCACGGTGTGACAATCGTTGCAATTGCCGAGCGCCGCGAGCTCGCGGCCACGCCTGACAAGGCTCGCGTCAAAGCTTTGCGGCTTGGGCGGATCAATGGCCGCGATCGCGGGTCGCCATGCTATGGCAAACGCCATCCCCGCACCACCAAGCAGCAGCGCAACCACAACACTCCCGATAATCCCTGACTTCTTCTTCATTCGGTCAACGGCTTTTTTCGGTTCCTAGCACAATAAGCGACGGCTGCAGAGCCATCCTTGCTTGCTCACCGCCTGTTGATTTTCCGCTTTGCAGCATCGCTCTGCTTTGGAACACCGCAAATGCCGCGACGTTCCCTTCATGGAAAGGAGCGAAAGGAAAACGCCGGCATGGACCGAAATGCTTCCCGCCAACCGCAACAGCCCTACCCGGCCGGGAAGGCGCGGGGCGGCGATATCGTGCTGAAGACGTCGCTGCAACGGTGGGTCTTCATCGCGGGGCTCGTTGGCGCGGTGCTGCTGGGGCTGATCCTGAGCTTATTCCGCTAGCGAAAAGCTCCTCCGATGCGCCAACAAAAATCAAAGAGAAATCCGAACCGTCGCGGCGTCTCGCTCGCGCTTGAACTCGCCGGTCACGCCGCCATGGGCGCGGCGATGGGGCTCGGCTTTTGCTTCCTGTTGGTGCTGACGGCACGGCAGGATCTGGTGCACCTGATCTCCCACAATCCTGAGCCGAAATTCACGGCAATCCTGCTGATCGGCTTCACTTCCCTGATCTTTGCGGTGGGGGCGACACTGACCGGCATGGTGCTTATGACCATGGAGGAAAGCTGAATAGCGCAAATCCAGCGAATTTCCGGTGATTTCAGCGAACGGTTGTTACGTGAATGTCACACATATCCACAAACTCCCACCGTTCTGTGTACGTTCGCCAGAGTTGATGACAACCAGACGACATCAGGGCTTAGGCTCCGCGCGGGGTTGAAATTCACCGTGCTTCTCGGGTTGCGAAGGAGAGCCGACATGCCAGCCTATATCCACCATCACGATCACGAAATCGAGATGGCGCCTGTTATATGCCCAGGCTGCGTGGGACTACTGCCCATGTATGTGCGCGACATCGAGCCGCATTGGAGCATGGCCAAGATCGACTTCATCTATGAGTGCGCCGATTGCGGTGCCGAGGTCAGGCAGACCGTGCGAAAGCCGGTGCACTGATCCTGCCAGCTCCGCGCGAAGTAAGCGCGCACGGCATGACGCGGCGCCCCGCCCCTCGGGACGCTACCAATCCAAAATCGATCTGCTGACGCGACAAGCCCGTCCGGGCTAATGGGTCATTGAGTACTGGGACTCCACACCACCGAGATTGCATTCCCGAAAGTGAAAGGCAATCTCATCGAGCGCGCGCTGTTCCCACTCCTCGGCTTCTGCAAGCCAAAACACACGGCGCTCAAAATCCACCGCGGCACGCTCTCGGCACATCTGTTCCTGACTGCGTATCTCCGCGAGCTTGTTCATGAACCCACTCCTGCGTGAAGCCCATTTACAGGATGAGCATAGCAGAAGTGAGACGACCTGTCTCACGTTCGCGTGCAAAATCCCGCAGCATGATGCGCTTGCGAACACCACGATCGCCGCATCGCAACATGCGCGCACATTTATCTGAATTTCTCGATCAGCGGCGCACGTAGCAGTGAAAGCCGCCGTAAATGCCGGATCGATCGAGTTCATGGCCGATCGCGCTGCGTTCCTCGTCGCGGCGCCAGATCTCGCGCAGCGGTGCAAGCGCCGCGCTCTCCCATGCCCGCCTCGAATCAACAGTCCGGCGACGCTCTCGGCGGCACACTTCAGTTTTGCGACAACCACTCAAGATGTAGGCAAAGTTGAAGATCGCTTGTCACATGCATGTCGTGCGAACATCGCATGGAGGACGTCGAACATTTTCGACAAGAGGCCTGCCAATGCCGGCTCATCCTCGCCGCGCTCGCAGCGAGCACGGTAAAGCTACACACACTGATCCACAGCTTTTGTTTCCGGCGGCATCACGAGCGCGTGGCTTGCATTGCTTGGCGCGGGCCTGCTCGAAGTGGGCTGGGCCTTGGCCTCAAATATTCCGACGGATTGACGCGGTTCTGGCCGACGGCGGCGACCGTGATCGCAATCGTTCTCAGCTTCACATTGATGGCGCTGGCGCTGCGCTCACTTCCGTTCGGCACGGCGTATGCGGTATGGACCGGAATTGGCGCCGTCGGCAGCATCGTGGTCGGCATGTTGCTCTATAGCGAGCCGACCAACCCGGTTCGCATCATCTGTCTGACGCTGATCGTTGCCGGCATGGTCGGGCTCAAGCTCAACTCGCCGGTCTGATCCAGCCGCTCCCGTCGCCGCCGGACTCTTCGCGCGAAAACTGCGCCACGCCTCGACGCCGCCGAACAGCACAAGTGCGATCGAGAGCGGCACGAAGTGATAGAGAAAGCGGAACATCAACAGCGCCGCCAGCAACTGCTCGCGGTTCTCGTCACCCAATCCGATCAGGATGGTCGCATCGAACACGCCAAGCCCCGCCGGCGCGTGACTTGCGAAGCCGAGCAACGTTGCCGCGATGAAAACCGCGATCAGCCGGAAGAAGCTGATGTCGACGCCAGCGGGCAGCAGCACATA
>Ga0310811_10000945_pt1 | contig 37224 bp, 32 predicted proteins | sample YCmetagenome_FD_207642 | JGI IMG/M metagenome (GOLD analysis project Ga0310811, IMG submission 207642) | Soil microbial communities from experimental microcosm in Duke University, North Carolina, United States - YC | ecosystem: Engineered > Artificial ecosystem > Soil microcosm > Unclassified ... | reverse complement strand
TGCGAGCCTGCTCGTCTTTGAGAAGTTCGATGGTTACGTTGCGGAAAGGCTTGTTGGAGAGATTCTCGGCAATATGCGCGAAATTCCCGGTCACGAAACGAGTGTCACCGTCGACGAAATTGAGTTCGATCGCATCGCGATCTTTGATCTTGTTGGACACATGAGCATCGCCCAACGTAATGAAAAGATAATCGTGGCGATGCCAGTGCATGAGCGTCGACTTGTGAGGGGCGACCTCGACTTTGAAGACGCGAACCTGATCGTTCTCAAGAGCTGGATGATGGGAAGGTTCGGAGGTGATTTCAACTTCTGACGTCGCTTGGGCAAGTGCGAGGGGAACCGAGCCGGTTCACGAGTAGACTTTCTACATGGCGGATCTTGGGAAAATGCTGATGGTGGTCGGGGGATTGGTCTTTGTCGCGGGATTAGTGTTCATTGTGCTTTCCCGTAGCGGCATTCCTCTCGGCAAACTGCCTGGGGACATCGTTTATCGGGGCAAGAATACGACAGTTTACTTTCCGATCGTCACATCCATCGTTTTGAGCGTCGTGCTCTCGATTGTGTTGTACCTGGTTGGCAGGATACGGCAGTAGCAAGCCCGTCTACTTCTTTTCTTCTGGCATGAGAGTTTCGTGGCCCGCCACCGCTTGCCAGCGTCCATCTCGATACACGAAAACATCCGTGAAGCGGACGCGAGCGATTTCTTTTCCGGATGCGTCGAGCACACGGTTTAAGCCACGGACGTAAGCGGCCTCTCCGAAGATGTGCGCGTGCATGTCCTCAAGACGGTTCTCTCCTGGGCGGCGATTGGGGATCTTTTTGAGAGCTGCCGCGCGATCGCTCAATTCGCCTTCGACACCCGCGTCCTGAAATTCATCTGCCAGAAAACATGCAATAGTGGTGCCATCGTGCCGAGAAAGAGCATGGGCCCATGCGCGTTCCAGATCGAGAAGCGCGGCTTCGGTTTTAGGCTGAGGTAGACACGCAGCCAAGGCAGCGTCCGATGCAATGATCGTGAACAGCAAAAGAAAGATCACTCTGTGCATGAATGTCTCCATTGATTTCGGTGAATGACTTTGTATGGAGAGATCAACATAACACTCTGGCGCGGGCGAGTCGTTGACCTCGACGAAATTCGCACCTACAATCCGACGTTCACACCGTAAGTCTCTTCCTGCCGAGGTTTCATGAAAGTCAATCGTTTCGCGATACATTCCCTGCGAGTTGCTGTCGCAGTGTGGCTCGTTGCGCTTGGTGGTTGGGCGCAGACCGCGCCGACAGCAAAGTCCGCAAATGTGGTGATCAAAAATGCCATCGTGATGACCGTAACTCACGGCAATATCAAAAATGGCAGCGTTTACGTAAAAGACGGGAAGATCGCGGCGGTGGGCGAGACAGTCAATGCGCCGTCAGACGTCCCAGTTGTAGATGCAGGCGGGAAGTATGTCACGCCCGGGATCATCGATTCCCATTCGCACATTGCTCTCGATGACGACGTGAATGAAGCGACGAGTCCAATCACGCCACACATGATGATGATGGATGCCTTCGATTACCAGGACAAGGCCATCTATCGTGGACTGGCAGGCGGCGTGACGACATCTCTCCTGCTGCACGGTTCAGCGAACATGATTGGCGGGCAGGCTGTGGTGATCAAGCACAAGTATGGCTTGGGCCGAGACGCGATGCTGTTTCCGGGCGCGCCACGGTCGATAAAGTTTGCGAGCGGTGAAAATCCGAAACGCGTGTACGGTTCGCGCGATCAACTGCCATCGACGCGCATGGGCAATTTTGCCGTTCAGCGTGAAGCGCTCGTGCAGGCGCAGGACTACATGAAGGAGTGGGACAACTACAACGCTAAAGTGCAGAAGGGTGATAGAGACGCGACCCCTCCCAAGCACGACCTGAAACTCGAGGCGCTAGCGGACATATTGCGTGGCAAGTTGATGGTGCAGATTCATTGCTACCGCGCAGACGAATTCCTGAACGAGATGGCGATGGCCAAGGAGTTTGGCTACAAAATCCGCGCGTTTCATCACGCGCTTGAGGCGTACAAGGTGGCCGATAAGATCGCGGCGGAGAACGTGGGCATCGCGACGTTCGCAGATTGGTGGGGCTTCAAACAAGAAGCGTGGGACGCAATCCCGTGGAATGCGGTGATGTCGATGCGCAAGGGTGTGAGAGTTGCGATCAAGAGTGATTCAGACGACTTTGCACGGCGCTTGAACCAGGAGGCAGGCAAGACCATGCGTTATGGTGGCGCAACCGAGGAAGAGGCGCTGAAAATGATCACGTTGAATGCGGCATGGATTGTTGGCGTAGATGACAAAGTGGGATCGATTGACGTGGGGAAGGATGCGGACCTGGTGATCTGGGACGGGTATCCGCTGTCGAGTTACGGTGTACCGAACAAAGTTTTCATCGATGGAGATGTGTACTTCGATCGATCACTCCCGGGATTTGGTATGCCGCACTATCAGGAGGGCCAATGAGAAGCAACATCGGTCGTTGGTCGTCGATCGTCCGTAACAATCACGCGGTCCGCTGTCCGTCGTCGGTCGTCCGCGAAAACCACGCTGTTCCTCGTCGGTTGTCGATTGTCCGCAAAATCGAAATGGCATTTGCATTATGTGCAGTCCTCGCGTGCGGCACTGTCTCCGCACAAACAAGGTCGATCGCTCTCAAAGGTGGAAAACTTCTAACGATCACACATGGAGTGATTGAAAACGGCGTGGTTGTCATTGAAGGCGGAAAAATTACTGCAGTCGGAGCGGTGGCGTCGACGAAAATTTCCGCCAACGCGCAGGTCATCGATGTAACGGGAATGACGGTCTATCCCGGGCTGATCGATTCGGAGACGAATTTAGGGCTCACAGAAATTTCCGCAGAGAACATGACGAACGATTTGGTCGAGCCGAGCGACGAGATCATGCCGCACATGCATACTGCGGATGCTTTTCACGCCGAGTCCGCGTTGATTCCAGTGGCTCGCATCAATGGCGTGACGAATGCAATTGTTGCGCCGACCAGCACGGACACTTTGCCGGGGCAGGATTCATTCATTCAGTTGGACGGGAAATCAGCCGATGAGATGTTGATCGGCCGGGACGTCGCCATGCCGTTGAACTTTACCGGAGGCGAGCGGCGTAACGAGAGCTGGGAGAAACGTAAATTTCCGTCCACGAGGATGGGGTTGGCCGCGCAACTTCGTCAAGCATTCATCGATGCGCAGGATTATGAAGCGAAGTTGGCGGAATATGACCGCAAGAAAGAAGCTGCAGCGAAGGACAACAAGCCAGCGCCGAGCCCTGTGAAGCGGGACTTAAAGCTGGAGGCGCTGCTTCCGTACCTGCACGGCAAAAAACAAATCGTTCTGGCGGCAGAAGGTCCAAGTGATCTTGAGACAGCTGTGCGCCTTGCAAATGAGTTCAAGCTCAAGTTCATTCTCAACCATGTGAGCCACTCGCAGCCCGCGCTCGACTTCATCGCTCAACTGAAGGTTCCCGTAATTGTGGGGCCAATCTATCAATCACCAAAGCCCGAAGAACGCTATGACGCGGTCTACTCGTTGCCGGCGGAGTTGGCGAAGCGAGGCGTAAAGATCGCGTTCGCGACGTATGACGCACACAACGCGCGCAATCTCCCGTATCAAGCTGGATTCGCAAGCGCGTTCGGACTCCCCTATGACGAGGCGCTAAAGGCGATCACGATCAATCCGGCAGAGATCTGGGGTGTGGCAGATAAGCTCGGGTCCCTGGATGTTGGGAAGGTAGCGAACGTAGTTGTCGCGAATGGCGATCCTCTCGACGTCAGAACTGACGTGAAGCATGTGTTCATCGAGGGCAACGAAGTGCCACTTACGAGCCGACAGACGCAGTTGAGAGATCAATATTCGAAGTAGACAAAGCTATGGCTCTCAGGTTTCGTCAGCTTGCAGGTTCGTATCTCGTATGCCGCCTGGCTCCGGATGCAGGACTGCCTGCGTGGATTCCCTCTGGGTCCATCGTCTCGATCACTCGCACGCAGGATGAACTTTCCATCGTGTGCCAGGAGCCTCCGGCGCTTCCGTCCGAAACGTGTGAGAGCGGATGGGCTTGCATGAAGCTCGAAGGTCCATTTCCGTTTTCGTTGACGGGAGTTCTCTCGTCCTTTCTTGCGCCCCTTTCTAAGAACAAGATTCCAATTTTTGCCATGTCGACGTTCGACACGGATTACGTCCTGGTGAAGAGAGAGAATCTGGCGCGGGCCGTCACTGCGTTGCAGGCGGCAGGACACGAAATGGTTTGACGTTCTCGGTTCTCAGTTCTCAGTTTGGGGTTGCGTATCCGGTTTGGATTGCGCTTTTTCCATTCGACGTGTGTTTTCCCCCGAACAATGTCGGCAATTGGGCGTGGGCCGAGAGCTGTGGTCTAATAATTGAACACCATGCCTTCCACCGCAGTACGTCTGCGCCGCAAATTGAAAGCGGCAGTACGGGAGTTCCGGGGAGCCCGGGAAGTGGCGCGCGCGCTGGCGTCGAGCGACCATCCCTTGCTGGCGCACATCATTCCGATTCGGCGCTGCAACCTGGCTTGCGAGTATTGCAACGAATTCGACGATTTTTCGAAGCCCGTGCCCACGGAAGTGATGTTTCGTCGCGTGGACAAGCTGGCTGAGCTGGGCACATCCGTCATCACGATCAGCGGGGGCGAGCCGCTGCTGCATCCTGAATTGGACGACATCATTGGGCGCATGCGGCACCACGGCATCGTTTCCGGACTGATCACAAATGGATATCTGCTGGTTCCGGAGAGGATTGAGCGGTTGAATCGGGCTGGTCTCGAGTGGCTGCAGATTTCGATCGATAACGTCACACCCGATGACGTCTCGAAGAAGAGCCTGAAGGTCCTCGACAAAAAGCTGCAATTGCTGGCGGAATATGCCGATTTCCACGTGAACATCAATTCCGTAGTGGGCGGAGGCGTTAGTAATCCGCAGGATGCACTTACGATCGGACGGCGTGCGATGGAGCTTGGGTTCAGCTCAACCGTCGGCATCATTCATGACGGACAGGGACAGCTGCAGCCGCTGGCAGATGAAGAGCGGCGCGTCTATCACGAAATGAAGTCGCTCGAGAAACGCAGCTTCACGCGCATCAATTCCTTCCAGGACAACATCGCGCTTGGACGCCCGAACCAGTGGAGATGCCGCGCTGGCGCGCGCTACCTCTATATCTGCGAAGACGGGTTAGTGCACTATTGCTCGCAGCAGCGCGGCTACCCCGGGATTCCGCTTGAGAAGTACACGATTGCGGACATCCGCCGCGAATACCTGACGGAGAAACCCTGCGCCCCGCACTGCACAGTGTCGTGCGTGCATCAGGTGTCAGTGCTCGATGCGTGGCGCGCTCCGCAACATCCTCCGGAAGAGACAGTCACGTCGAACGCGGGCGGATTAGTGCAGATACAATAGGGTGAGCAATTCTCCTTTCGACACCAAAACGTAGGTATAAACTCCCTTCGAACACTTAGCGTTCGTCTGCCTTGACAATTGAACCCGAGATAGCCGACACCGGCGCGCCCCGAAGGGAAGGCGATCAGCTGAGCAAACGCGGCAGAGCCGCAGTAGTCCTCTTCGCGATGCTCGGACTTAGCACGTTTTTTGTGCCGCTAATCAAATTAGATCCGCCTGTCGACGGCCGGGATCACTGGTCTTTATCACGAATCGTTTTTCGCCAGCCAGCCAAGTTGGATAACCGGACGGCGAAGCCACTCAATTTTTGGAAATTCTCCTTCGCGATTCGCTACACAGCAATTCTATTGGACGTGATTTGGGTGTTTTTCCGTCCGTCACGACGAGCACTCGTCACAATAAGCTTGTTCGGCCTATTCCTCTCTGGCCGCAGATTTTGGTATGTGGACAACAGTGACTTGAGCCTTGTCATATACGGACAAACTCACAGCCTACTTCATGGACAAGGCGCGAATGCCACCCTGATTTACTTCGTTTTATCTTTCATTTTGCTGCTATTGATCGTTGCAACCGTTCTTGATCCAGGTAACTAGAATATTCCCGACAAACGCTTGTAGAGCTAGGTGCGAATGAGTTTCGGTTGCGGGCGCAAGTGCAGATTCCTCATCGTCCTCGCCTGCGGCTCCGGACGGCTCGGATGACAAATGGATGGGTTTTCCGAGGCTAAGCCATGCAGTTCGTTTTCGGGATGGCAAATGCATGGAATTATTTTCAAGGCTGCAACATGCAGTTCCTTCTAAGAGCGGCAAAAAAATCCCGCCCAAGTACGACTTGGACGGGGCACCCTGACTAGAAGCAGTAGCGGATTCGCTTAGGCTGCTTTCGCGGTCTGCGAGCGCATTTGTTTCATGAACTCGCGCATCGCCGCGAGTTGGCCGGGAGAACGAGTCTCCATCCACTTCTCGTAGCGCTGAGCAGCTTTCTCAATGTTCGAGCAGAATGTCTTGGCAACGAAACGCTCCCGGAAGGCAGGGACAACTGGTTTAATACTTTCCCAGACTCCGAAGAACTCTCCGCTGGTTTCAAAGAACAAGTCTTCGTGAAGTAACTCGTAATTCAGCAGGGCACAGGCTTGTTCCCAGTAACTAATGACCATGCTGACGAACGTTCCATTTTCGGAACCCATGGGAGCGATGCGCATGGCATCCTCAACGCTGGTCACGTGATAGTTCTTGAAGAACCAATCGCGGGCCTGGCGCAGCCGGGCTTCACGACGCTGCTCGTACACCTGAAGGTGAAGTTGTGCTTGTTCGTAGGTCGGGTTGGCACTCATAGGTATCTATCTCCTTTTGAGCTTTTGGTTTTATGAATTGAAAGTCAGACGCGGCAAAAAACCGTGGCACACGTCCAGCAGTTTCTGTAAGTGAGACGAATGGGCTCGGCCGAGATCGACATTCTCTCAAAAAAATTTGTGCAAAAGGTTAAAGCGAGATGAAGAGGACGCAAGTGCACCTTCCACAATGGGAGCGGAAGGTGCACAAGAGACTAGGTTTGGTTAGTAGCTACTTGCTTTGCGGATTATTTCTTTTGGGCGGTAGGCGGCAATATACCGTTTAGCCTCAAGTACATAGCTGCGGCCCCATAATGGTCGGCCAGGCTGCTGGCAATGGCGATGAACGCCCAAGCCCGCGGTTCTTTCTTGCCGCCGAACGCTTCGATGGTGTCAGACAGTTTCGAGTCATCCGTTTTGGCGAGTGAAGTGGTGCAGAAATCGAAGGAAGACTTCACTGCCGCGACCAACTTGTCCTTACCGTCAGTCTCTTTGACCTCCGTTTTCGGTTCGGCGACGTCGGCAGCTTTCGCGCAGAAAAGGTTGTTGGCCTCGACGATATGCGCGGCGAGATGACCGAACGTCATCTGGTCGGCGGTTGGTTTGTAACTGAACTTATCGGCCGGCATGGCCTCGATAGCAGCAACGATATTCTTTTGCCGATTCGCAAGAATTTCTTTCACCGTATCGCTGACGGGATTTTTGCCCTGTGCGAACGAAGCAGAGATGCACCCCAACACGACTACTGCGACCGCAATCATTCCTTTCACGTGAAAACCCTCCGGAGCGAAAGGATACTCCGGAGGAGGCAGAAGAGGGAATCAGGGACAATGATTTTTGATTTCGGATTGATGATTTCAGGTTGTTGATTGTTGATTGTTCCAGACTTAGTGAGCCCCAGCGCCGTCAACTCGTATTTCACCGCTGTGGCCGGGTGCCCTCAATAAACATTCAACAATCAATTTCCGATAATTAGCGTCTCTTACTTGCCTGCTGCGCCGGCCTTTTCCCTCCTCATCTGTGCCGCCAGCTCTTTGATTTCGGTCAAGTCTCTCTGCATCTCGCTCCATCCATACCACAGGGCATAGTCAGGGCTGCCATGAAAGGTACCTTGGAATGTGCGCATGCGATGCTCCAGATACATCACGAATAGTTTTTGCTCGATGACTGTCGGGGCATCATGGAACGTAAGCAGGTTCGGAAATGCGTAGGTGTAGTTTTTCGGTTTGGCGAGAGTTCCGTCTTTGTATAAGCCGGCAATAATCTGGATTCCTTCCGCCATCAGGTGATCGGCGTTTTTGATCATGTCGTCGCCCAGTTGTAGCTGCTGCTTGGCAAAATTGGCGGAGTGACACTGATTGCACGTCTTCAGCATCTTGTCGCGCTCGGCTTGCCAATCTTCCTGAGTGAGGCGAGCGACATCTGCGGCTTTGACAACGTCAACGAGGCTGGTTGGCTTGCCATCAGGATCGAGAACACCCAGCGCCTGCAGGATCGTCGCGCGATCAGAAGCCCACTGCTTGTCCTCGGGAAGTGGAAGGCGCACGGCTAAAAAGCCCCATGCGGTGCGAACGCCGTGATCACCGTTCTGCATATGACACGTCTGGCAGGTGGGGGCTGCGGCATCTGCGGGAATCAGTTTGCGTTGTTTGAGGTCACTTCGAACGCCGTGCTTGGACGAGGAATACATCTCCCACTGCGGATGGTCGAAACCCATGTGGCACGTCTGGCAGGCTTGTGGCTGCTTGGCTTCCTCGACGGAGAAAGTGTGGCGCGTGTGGCAAGAATCGCACGATGCTGACCCGAACTCGCTGCCCTGCTTTTTCAGAGCTTCAATCTCCGCCGGCGATTTCACGCCTACTTTATGGCAGCCGCCGCAACCTTTTTGGCCCTCGATCAATGCCATAGGCTGCCAGTGGATGGTGGGCATGGCATTCATCGCCGCCCATCCCTTGGAGTGTTTCCCTTTCATGTACTGCTCGACCTGAGTAGCGTGGCATTGCTTGCAAGTGTCGGGCGTTGGGATCTTCACCTTCGACACGTCGGCTGCGGATGTATGTTCGGAGCCGTGGCAAGTGGCGCAGGTGACGTCCAGCTGGCTATGTTTGCTCAGCTTCCAATCGGAAACGATGTTCGGGGTAGTCTTCGAGTGGCAATCCACGCACTGCGACGAGGCATCCGCCGCGCTGGAATTTGAAATGTGAAATAAGACAATGAGAAAAGAGAGGAGCAAGCAAGTCCGCGCCATCATGGAACCTCCGAAATCAAGAGATTCTGAAAGGGGAAAGTTTTGGGAGTCAGTGACTTGTATCACGCAGTCACTGTGCCAAGCAATGTTCTTTTCGGCCACCCAGACTCAGGCGCGGATTTCCGGCGTGGCTGAGATCAAGCTTTGCGTGTAAGGATGCTCTGGATGTTCGGTGATCTGGTCGGCGGGGCCAAGTTCGACGACTTTTCCGCGACGCATGACGGCAATACGCGTCGCGAGGTAACGCACCACGGGCATCGAGTGCGAGATGAAAAGGTAGGTGAGGCCGAACTCACGTTGCAATTGCGCAAGCAGGTTCACAATCTGCGCGCCGACACTTACATCGAGAGCGGAGACTGGTTCATCGGCGACGATGAACTTAGGACGCAGGGCAAGGGCCCGCGCGATACCGATACGCTGACGCTGTCCGCCGCTGAATTCGTGCGGGAAGCGCTTCATCGCGGATTCCTCGAGACCGACGGCGCGAAGCAATTCGCGAACTCTTTCCTGACGTGCGGGCTGACTCAAACGTTCGTGAATGATGAGCGGTTCGGCAATGACGTCTTCTACGCGAAAGCGGGGATCAAGCGATCCAAATGGATCCTGGAAGATGATTTGCATGTCGCGACGGAAATGGCGTAATTGGGAACCGGATGCGGTGAGCAGGTCCTTTCCTTGAAAGAGCACACTGCCGGACGTCGGCTCAATAAGACGCAGTATCAGGCGCCCCAATGTACTCTTGCCGGAGCCGGATTCACCAACGACCCCGAGGGTTTCACCTGCTTCGATACTCAGCGTGATGTCGTCGACGGCACGCACCTCGCCCTTCAGCGGCGTTCCAAAGACCGACTCACCGAGCGGGAACGCCTTGACGAGATTACGAACTTCAACGAGCGCCACGAATGTTTACCCTCTACAGCGGAGCTTCAGCCCGCGATGATCGGCACCGCCGCAAGAGCGGCCAACATACCAATGAGTTTCCAGCGTGTGAAATGTTCGCGCAAGATTAATCGAGCTAGGAGCACAGTAACAGCCGGATAAAGCGAACTCACGACAACGGCCTCATCAAGTCTTCCGGCCTGGCTCGCTCGGATGAAAACCGCGGTACCGGTGACGTCTAGAAAACCCGAACAGAAGGCCAGTCCGATCGAACGGCGATCCAATGGATTTCGGAAGTACCCCAATGCCAGAACAATCGCACTCGTGATGAACAAGGATGCCGCACGAGAGATGGTGGCCGTCCAAACCGCGGCTCCGTCTCCAGCCTGACGGATGCAGATGTAGAAACTGGCGAAGCCGATTCCCGCCAACACCGCCAATCCAAGCCCTTGCGGGCGACTGACACCGTCCTCGGAGCGAGAGATGAGCCAGACACCTGCCCCTGCCAGCAAAAAGCCGAACACATGCCCGTAGCCAGGAAACCCTTCAGTTGTGATGCTGAAGAGAGTTGGAATTCCGGCGCCGAGGACTGCCGAGACAGGAGCAATCAATCCCATATTCCCGGAAGAGAGCGCTTTATAGAAGAGTGCCAGTGAAACTCCGCCAGTGGCTCCAGCGAGGAGAGACCACCAAACTTGGGGTGTCGTTGGAAACTCGGCTCGTGTGAGCGCCGCGATCAGCACCATCGACACCATGCCGCACAAGTGCGTTACCGCCGTGTAGAGAAATGCGTTGGCACGACGTGTCGCGTATCCTCCAACAAAGTCGCTAGCTCCCCATGCGAAGATCGAACCGATGGCGAAAAAGACAGCTGCAGACTGTGGATTGTGCCCCATTTTGAGAGTTCCTGAGAGTAGCACGGGGCACTCTCGCGCTAGCAGTTGAAGCGGTTAACGTCGGTACTTGACGTGTTAGACTTTACGCAAGCAAAGAAAATATTTGGCTCCTGGATCTCCAAGGTTTGATTGAACTCGCACCTTCGATTCTTTCGGCAGATTTCGCGCATTTAGCCGAGCACGTCCGCGCTGCGACTGAAGGCGGAGCCACGCTTATCCATGTGGACATCATGGATGGTCACTTCGTGCCAAACATCACGATTGGACCACCCGTGGTGAAGTCGCTGAGGAAGGCGACGCAACTTCCGCTCGATTGTCACTTGATGATCGAGAATCCCGATGACTACATCACGGCCTTCGCTGATGCTGGAGCGGATTGGATCTCGGTGCATCAGGAAGTCTGCCCACATCTGGATCGGGTGCTGCATCACATAAAGGAACATGATTGCCTTGCCGGGGTAGTTATCAATCCGGCAACTCCGGTCGAAACATTGACGGAAGTCCTGGAAATCGTGGATTACGTGCTGGTTATGTCAGTGAATCCCGGGTTTGGCGGACAACAATTCATTCCGGCTGCTCTCCATAAAATCCGGCGCCTCACTGAGTTGCGGGCAGCCCGACGAGCGAGTTTTCGAATCGAAGTAGATGGCGGGGTAGCACTCGATACGGTTGCGGATGTGGTCCGGGCTGGGGCAGAAGTCCTGGTTGCGGGCAATGCCGTGTTTGGTAACGGCGATCCGAAAGAAAATGCTCAAACTTTGCTGAAGGCAGCCAATCAAGCGCTGTTGCAGCGAGTCTGATATCCGGCAGAACGAGCGCCGGCGAACAAATTTCCCGAGGTTCTTGCATGGTACGACGTTTTTCAGCGTTGCTTCTTTTCAGTCTGGTTCTCTCCCTCAGCATCGGCTGCACCAACAAAAAGGTGAGCAATCCGCTGGCGAACCTCGGTTCGAAGCAGCCGGATAAGGTTCTGTTCGACCGAGCCATGGATCAGTTGAAGCACAACCGCTATGACCAGGCACGAATGATCCTGCAGACGCTCATCAATACTTATTCGGATTCGGAATTCATTGCGCGCGCCAAGTTAGCGGTTGCGGACTCCTGGTATGCCGAGGGCGGTTCGACCGCGATGACGCAGGCGGAGATTGAATACAAGGATTTCATCACCTTCTTCCCGAACATGCCGGAAGCAGCTGAGGCGCAGCTGAAGATTGCCAATATCCATTACAACGAGATGGAGAAGCCGGATCGCGATTACACACACGCGCGGCGAGCAGAGGATGAATACCGCAACCTGATTTTGCAATTTCCGGATAGCAAGCTGGTACCCGAGGCGAAAATCCGCTTGATGGAAGTTCAGGAGGTGCTTGCGGAGCGCGAGTACCGTATCGGTCAGTTCTATTACCTGAGGCAGTCCTATCCTGCCGCAATTGCGCGATTGAAGTCCGTCATCGATCGTTATCCGCTCTACAGCCGCGCCGACGAAGCGCTTTATGCTTTGGGCCAGTCGTATGAGGGTGAGATTGCGATGCTGCGCAATCGCAAGATGGATGAGTCCGCCAAGGCGCGCTTGATGGAGCAATTCAAGAAAGACGCTTCCGCGGCGTACTCGAAGATCATCACCCGATATCCGCTGCAGGATCGTTCGGAAGATGCCGAGAAGCGCTTGCAAGCGCTCGAAATGCCGGTGCCACGTCCTACCAAGGCCGCGGTAGCACAAAACAAAAAAGAAATTGAAAGCCGCGAAGAGAGCGGCATGATGAACCAGATGCTCGGCAGTTTCCGGAAACACCCGGATGTTGCGCAGGCGACACGTGTGGGAGAGCCTCCTCTCGTCAATCCAAAAGAGACCAGCGCCACGGAAGTTGTCCAAGCCGCCACTAAAGCAATGATCGGCGGGGGAGCGGGCGGGAATAACACGGTGACGGTTGAGACAGTCGGGAAGGGCGCACCGCCGCCGAGCGAAGCGGCACCTCGCTCCGACTCTTCACCGGAAACACAGCCGGCGGCCACTCCAACTGCGAGCGCTGATACACAGCCTGCCACGGGTCCAGCTGCAGATAATCCGGCGACGCCAACAACAAGCGCGGGTGAGCTGGTTCCTAACACGCAACCAGCCGATCCGAATGAACTGAAACCGAATACTGAGTTAAAACCAAATGCGGATCCAGGGACGAACCTGCCTCCGCCCCAACAGGTCAATGAGCTGAACACCAATGCACCGGCGGCATCCGTCAGTTCATCGAGCGGAAGCGAGCTGGCGTCTCCAGAAGAGGTCTCCTCCTCTAAGAAAAAGAAGAAAAAAGGGATCAAGAAAGTGGTTCCGTTTTAGGCTTACCCATGGCGGGTGTTGGAGATCCCGATACCCGTTTGACGTTGAACAGTCGTAACCTCGTTACTCCCTTACGTTCATTGACTTGCCAGTTGTGATCACGGTAACTTCGGCATATCTCCCCCTGACTCAAAGGACATCCTTTGGCGCGGAAAATACTGCTCGCGGACGATAGTGTGACCGCCCAGAATATGGGGCGAAAGATCCTCACGGATGCTGGTTACGAAGTAGTAACGGTCAACAATGGGTCCGCAGCCCTCAAAAAAATCGCTGAACACCATCCGGACCTGATTGTCCTGGACGTCTACATGCCCGGCTACAGTGGCCTGGAAGTGTGTCAGCGTCTAAAAGAGAACAGGGAAACGAACAGGATTCCAATCCTGTTGACGGTTGGGAAGCTCGAACCTTTCAAGCCCGACGAAGCGCGCCGTGTCCGTGCCGACGCATATGTCATCAAGCCGTTTGAAGCAAGCGAACTGCTCACGGCTTTAACGAAACTCGAAGACAAGATCGTTCCGCAGGCGTCGTCTGACAGCAACAAGCCTGGCCGTTTTGCGCAAGCCATCGCCAATTTCGAAGAGTCAAACACAGATACGGGCGAAAAATTTGGCGATAGCGAGTCGGGTTGGAAGAACCGCATTCGTATCCCAGGAAAGAAGAAAAAGGACGAGCAGGAAATCGAAGCAGCGCCAGAATCGAAGAGTGCACCGCAAGTCGAGGGCTTGCCAATTACAGCGCCGGCTTCCAAAGTTGCACCTGAGATGGAGGTCACGCCCGGCCTTCCGTCTGACATAACCCCAGAGGAAATCGCAGCGATCACGGCAGCGGCTGCACAGCTGAGCGGAAGCGCGGCACCCGTCGCCGAGACGAAACCGGCTGAGAGGTCGACGGCTATAACGGCTGAACTTGGTCAACCTGCTGAGCCGGCCCTAGAAGCGAAAGCCGTCTCTGGCGAAATAACCGCAGAGAACGCGACTCAAGCGACTGCGGCGTCTGCCGAAGCAGAAGCTCCGGATCAAGAGTCGTCACCCGTTACGTTCGCATCGGCCACAGTTGCCGCAGAGGCCACGTCTGCTCCTAGCGAAGTCGGCAAAGATGCGTTGGCTGTCGCGGACTCAACTCCGGCGGAAACGGTTGAACCAGCTGCTACTGAAATTGCGCAGTCCAACAATGCAGAAGTATCCGAAGAAAAGAAACCCGCCCCTGAGCCAGACTCAGATGTAATCGCAGCGCTTCAGGCACTCACGCCCGTAAGCGAAACACTCGTTGAAGAGAAGTCTCCTGTTGAAGCAGTTGCTGAGATGGCGTTAACGGCAGCCGGGCAACAGCAAGGACCGCGCTGGATTGCGGAGACGATGCCAGTGGATGCGGGCGAGGCCAATACTCCACTTGAAGCTGAGATGCAAAAGGCATTCGCGGCGTATGCCGCTGCGGATGTGGGCCGCGTTAGTCTTCCAGCCGCGGCAATCGCTGGATCGTATGTAGTTCCAGCACCTTCTGTTGAAGAGCCAACGGCCATTGCTGAGCCACAACAACCCACGCCCACTCTCGAGACTGCCATAGCGGCAGTTGCAGCGAGTGGATCGTCGAGTGTTTCATCCGTAGCTGAAGGCGATGGCGCGATGAAAGTTGCGGAGAGCACATCGGGCGGGACGCCTTCACAATCTGAGGTTGCGAAAGCAGAATACTCGTCGTCCGAATCACACGCGGATCCGTTGCGTGCAGCCGCTTGGGCGAACTGGAGCCAGATCCGAGATTCAATTATCGGTGCGACAGCTTCCGCCGAACAGGTAACAGAACCCAAGACCAACACGCCACCAAGCGCCGAGCAGACCCCGAAGCCCGAACCGCCTGGCTCCGTTACAAATCAAGTTGCGCCAACTGAAAGTCCGACAGCTTCTGCCGAAGCGGGAGCAATCGCAAGCATTGTCGAGAGCGTGCTTGCTGAACTTCGTCCGAAGATTGTCGAAGAGATCACGAAGAAACTCGGCGCCGATAAGAAATAGGCAGCCGACCGATCCCTCCGATTTCATCTTCCATCGTCCTTCAATTAGCTCACGAGCCTGAGTCACGCCACTCATCACACTCCTGATAAGATTAAAGATTCCCCTGAGCTAGCAAGCGGTATCTGAGCGCTACGCTCCTGATTTTTCATAACGATGCCACACGAACTACCAAAAACTTACGAGCCAGGCGCGATCGAATCGCGCTGGGCGAACTTTTGGATCCAGGAAAAGCTTTTTCACGTTCCAACGCCTCCGGCAGACGACAAGCGCCCTGTCTTCACTTTGCTGCTTCCGCCGCCAAATGTAACTGGCCGGTTGCACATGGGACACATGCTGAACCAGACGCAGATGGACATCATCGTGCGCTGGCACCGGATGCGTGGGTTCATCACGCTCTGGCTGCCCGGAACCGATCATGCGGGAATCGCTACGCAGATGATGGTGGATCGTCAATTGCGAAGTGAAGGCAAGTCACGCCTTGAAATGGGTCGTGAGAAGTTCATTGAGCGCGTGTGGGAATGGAAGCAGCTCTACGGCGGTGCCATTCTCGACCAAATGAAGCGGTTGGGCGCGTCAGTCGATTGGGGACGCGAATATTTCACCATGGACGAGAACCTGTCCCGCGCCGTGCGTGAGGTTTTCGTCCGATTGTATGAGCAAGGCCTGATTTATCGCGGCAAGTACATTGTGAACTGGTGCGCCGATTGTGGAACGGCGATCTCCGATCTCGAAGTGAAGCACGAGGATTTCGCAGGGAAGCTTTACGAGATCCGCTATCCGGTTGTCGGGTCGAACGATTCGATCACAGTGGCGACGACGAGACCTGAATCCATGCTGGGCGATTCCGCGGTGGCGGTAAATGCAGCGGACGAACGGTACACGCATCTCCATGGCAAAAAAGTTCTGCTGCCACTGATGAATCGGGAAATTCCGATTATCACGGATGAACTCGCGCAGCCCGAGTTCGGGACAGGAGCGGTCAAAGTCACTCCGGCTCACGATGCCAATGACTTTGAGGCAGGGCGTCGTCACGATTTGCCGCAGATTGAGGTGATCGACGAGCACAACAAGATGAACGCGAACGCCGGGCCATATGCCGGACTCGATCGCTTCGAAGCGCGAAAGAAGGTCGTGGAAGATCTTACGGCACAAGGGTTCCTGGTAGGCACGAAGGATTACACCGTCGCCCTCGGATTATGCGACCGCTCGGGAACTATCGTTGAGCCCCGTCTGTCGACGCAGTGGTTCGTGAAGATTCAGCCGCTTGCAGATAAGGCAATCGCAGCGGTCGAGACGAATGAGATCACGATCGTTCCTGAGAATTATCGCCAGATCTATTTGAACTGGATGCACGACATCCACGACTGGTGTATTTCCCGCCAGCTGTGGTGGGGACACAGGATTCCGGCATGGTGGTGTTCTTGTGGAGAATTGATCGTCGCCCGTGAAGCGCCAGCCAAATGCCCGAAGTGTGGGGGCACGCAACTGAAGCAGGACACGGACGTGCTCGATACGTGGTTTTCATCCGGTCTGCTTCCTTTCACTACTCTGGGTTGGCCGGAGAAGACACGCGATCAGCAGGTGTTTTATCCGACGACACTGCTGGTGACCGCCTACGAAATCCTGTTCTTTTGGGTGGCCCGCATGATCATGTTCGGCTGTCACTTTATGGAGGGACACGAACAGGACAAGAAGATCAAGCAACTCAGCGGCTGGGCCGAGAAGAAAGATGATAGCGTGCCGTTCCGCCAAGTCTACATTCACTCGCTTGTGCGAGACGCACACGGCGAAAAAATGTCCAAGGTGAAAGGCAACGTCATCAACCCGTTGGAAGTCATCGATAGGTACGGAACCGACGCGACCCGCTTCACGCTTGCCGCGATGGCCGCGCCAGGTACGGACATCGCATTCAACCCAAGCCGGACAGAGGGGTATCGCAATTTCGCGAACAAGATTTGGAATGCCGCCCGTTTCATGTTCATGAACATGGATCGAATCGGTGTCGCGGCTGAGTCGTCCATCACTCCGCCGAATGCAAAAGGCGTTCTGAATTTCGAGCCCTCGACCCTCGAGGACCGCTGGATTTTGTCGCGCTTCAACCGAATCACCAAAGATGTGAACGAGGCGTTGGAGGCGTTCCGCTTTCACGAAGCCGCCAATCGTATTTACGACTTCTTCTGGGGTGAATTCTGCGATTGGTATATCGAGCTCATCAAGGCACGGTTGAATTCAGAGGATAGCAACACGTCCAAGGCGGCATGTACGAATCTCGTGAGTCTGTTCGAAGCCTCACTTCGTTTGCTCCATCCAGTGATGCCTTTCATCACAGAAGAAATCTGGCAGGCCGTATACGACGGGAAGCCTCCTTTGAAATCGATCGCACTCGCTGCCTTTCCGAAGGCAGACGAGAAGCAGATTGATCTCTCATCCGAAACCAGCATGGCTGTTTTACAGGACCTGATCGTCAGCGTTCGCAACATCCGCGCGGAACTAAAGGTCGAGACCAAAGCGAAAGTGCCTATCGACGTTTTCGCGCATGAACCGACTGTTCGCGCACTGGTCGAAGAAAACCGTACGGCGCTCGAGCGGCTGGCCAATGTCGAAAGCATCAAGTTCGTGGATGGTTCTCTTGCCAAGCTTCCTGGGGCGCGAGCCACTGCGCGTTTCGACGTGCACGTCATTTATGAAAGGAAGATTGACGTGGCTGCGGAATGTGAGCGCCTGAAGAAAGAACTGGAAAAAGCGGAGAAAGAAAAAGCCAATAATCAACGCCAGTTATCGAACGAAAACTTCCTGGCCAAAGCTCCCGCCCATGTTGTCGATGGCCTGCGTAGACGAGCGGGGGAATTGGATATCCTGCTTTCCAAGCTGAACAGCCAGCTTGAACAATTGCAGTGCGGCAAGTGAGGGAGAGGCGAGTTAGACTTCGTATTTCGGTTTTGAAAATGAATCACGGTTTCACTTCCTGTAATCTACTAGCCGTTAGTCTTTGACAACTGGTTTTTATGGACTGGGACTCTCGACGGCTTACCGCAATCATCGAAAATGCGCTGTTGGAAGATCGTGCCACGCGTGACGCGACAAGCTATGCGTGCATCGATCCGGGCCAACTCGCAACAGGGACAATCCTTGCAAAACAGGATTGCATTCTCTCCGGTATTGGTGCGATCGATCGAATTCTCGATGTCTACGCGGGCCTGGATGGTGCTGTCACCGCGCACCATGAGGTGACCACGCATCCTGAAATCTTCGATGGCGTACGGCTGCATAAAGGTCAATCGGTGGCAGTCATTCGCCACAATGCCCGAGTCCTGCTGTCCTGCGAACGCGTGATTCTCAATTTTTTGCAAAGGATGAGTGGGATCGCGACACTCACACGACAGTTCGTGGACCAGGTAAGCGGGACAAAAGTGCGCATCCTCGATACGCGCAAAACTGTTCCCGGACTACGAACGATCGACAAATATGCCGTTCGTTGCGGCGGCGGACAGAATCATAGACTCGATCTTTCCGATGGCGTGCTCCTTAAGCACAACCACATTGCTCTAGCTGGCGGGATCGTCGCAGCACTTGAGCGGGCGATCCGCAACCGACGCGGTGAGCAGATCATTGAAATCGAGATACGAACGGTCGATGAATTGAAAACTGCTCTGGATCATCGAGCGGAAGCCATTCTGCTGGACCATATGACATCTGAAGATGTCCGACGCTCGGTAGAAATGTGCGCCGCCACCAAACGGCGTATTCCGACCGAATGCTCTGGCGGCATCTCCCTGGAAAATGTGCGCGCGTATGCGGAAACGGGCGTGGATTTCATTTCCGTGGGAGCTCTTACGCAATCTGCGAAAGCCACCGATATGAGCTTACGTATGGTGCCGGTCTAAATCGCACAGTCAGCCGAACAAGGTCGGACTTAACTGGCTGCTGCCAAGACTAGACACGGCGGGTATAATCGCCGCCAACCATGCCTTTGACCTCTGGCACGAAACTGGGTCCATACGAAATTCAATCTTCGATAGGCGCTGGCGGAATGGGAGAGGTTTATCGCGCCCGCGACGGCCGACTGAATCGTGTGGTCGCAATCAAGGTTCTACCTACCTCGTTTTCTGCCGACGGCGATCGTCTTCAGCGCTTCGAGCAGGAAGCGCGCTCGGCTGCGGCGCTGAATCACCCGAATATCCTTTCTATTTTTGACATCGGAGACGACGATCGTGGCGCGCCCTATGTAGTTTCCGAGTTACTCGAAGGGGAGACTCTTCGGGACCGACTTCGCAGTGGGCCGTTGTCTGCACGTAAGACGATTGACTACGCGTTGCAAGTGGCGCGCGGGTTAGCAGCAGCCCATGAGAAAGGCATCGTTCACCGCGATCTAAAGCCAGAGAATCTCTTCATCACGAATGATGGGCGAGTCAAAATTCTCGATTTTGGGCTCGCGAAGCTCACAAGGCCCGAGCCCTCTCCTAATGGTCATGATGCGCCCACAGTCCAGCCTGGAACTGAACCAGGTCTCATCATGGGAACGGTTGGCTACATGTCTCCTGAACAGGTGCGAGGCAAGCCGGCCGATGCGCGGTCCGATATCTTCGCCTTTGGAGCCATCCTTTACGAAATGATTTCCGGCAAGCGCGCCTTTCACGGCGAAACTCCAGCCGACACAATGAGCGCGATTCTCAAGGAAGAAGTACCTGAGCTATCGGAAACGGCGCGCAACGTTCCACCTGGTCTTGAGCGCATTGTTCGGCATTGCCTGGAGAAGAATCCGGCGCAGCGATTCCACTCGGCGAACGATTTAGCTTTCGACCTTGAAGCATTAACCGAGGTCTCCGCAACTACTCCGAAATCTGGATCTCAGGCCATCGTCACGGAAGCACCTGATCCGAGTCAGCGGCGAAAACTGGCCATTGCCGCAGGAGTTATCGCGCTGGCCGCGATTGCGGCTGGTGTTGGATGGTGGTTTGGACGAGCTGGCGCCGCCGCACCTCTTCCCGAATATCAACAGGTGACCTTTCGAACCGGCTTCATCGGCAATGCGCGCTTCACCCCGGATGGGAGCGTCGTGTATGACGCCTCATGGGATGGAGGACCGAACCAGTTCTACTTGTCGCGTACGGATGAGAATGGAGCACGCGAACTTGGTTTGAAAGACGCGGATTTGCTCTCGATCTCGAAGAGCGGAGAGCTGGCGATCCGTCTGAACGCAGTAGGCTTGGGCGGATATGCCAAAGCTGGCACATTGGCCCGGGTTCCGTTGAGCGGTGGCACTCCCCGCGAGGTTCTGGACAACGTCCAAGATGCAGTTTGGTCCTCGAGTGGCGACCTTGCGGTTGTTCGCTTCATTCCGGAAAACGGGCACTGGCGTCTGGAATATCCAATCGGCAAAGTGCTGCTTGACGGCATTGGCTGGATCAGCCATCCGGCAGTGTCATCGGATGGAAAGACAGTAGCGTTCCTCGACCACGAAACGCCGGGCGGCGATGACCACGGTTCAGTGGCGGTCATCAACTCGGATGGCAAAGAGAAGAAACTTGCGTCAGGATTCGTTTCGTTAGAGGGCGTGGTCTGGGCGCCCTCAGGCGACAGGCTTTGGTTCACGGGTACACGCACGGGCAGCGCCGAAAATTTGCGAGAAGTGACGCTGGATGGAAAAGAACGACCGATCACGAATGTCCCTGGGGGTATGTGGCTGCAGGATATCCGCAATGGCGTCGCGTTGATGATCACTCACCAGATCCGCATTGGAATCCGTGGGTTGGCACCGGGCGGCAAAGAAGAAAAGGAACTGGGCTGGTTTGGCTGGTCCATCCCACGTGATCTAAGCCATGATGGTAGAAAAGTTTTGTTTGAAGAAGAAGGAGATGGTGGTGGCCCCGAATACACCGTCTTCCTGCGCGACACAGACGGATCTCCTCCGGTTCGTATCGGAAGTGGACTGGGCCTAGCTATTTCGCCGGATCAAAAGTGGGTCATTACAAAACCTGCGAAAGAAACCGCATTAAGTTTGGTACCGACCGGTGCTGGACAAGCACGTCAACTCACGCACGACAACATCAGCTTCACCGCAGTCCGTTATCTACCAGACGGCAAACATTTGCTTGGCAGTGGCATTGAGCCGGGCCACGGATCGCGTAACTACATCATCGATCTGGCGACGGGGAATACGAAGCCGGTGACTCCGGAGGGAGTTTCTGGAACAGCACTATCGCTGGATGGAAAGCGGGCCGCGGTCGTAGGGCCGGATGGAAAATGGGCAGTTTGGCCTCTTGATGGCGGAGACCTGCAGCCAATCCCAGGACTCGATTCGAAATACTACGTCACTGGGTGGACGCCGGACGGCACATCGTTGTATGCGCTTTCTGGTCACAGCAACGATCGCACCGCGACCGTTTATCGGGTGAATGTAACGACCGGGAAAATGGAGCTGTGGAAGACGTTCGGCGAGGGCTCGAAAGTTGGCGTGACTGGCGTTGGTGGACCTCGCTTCTCCGATGATGGAAAAGCCTATACTTATGTCTATTCGCAAGCGCTGTCCGTGGCATATGTGGTGAAAGGTCTCAAGTAGCACTCAATCGACTTTTCAATTCCCGTCCCTCATAATTCCGGCATCGTCAAATCGCGTCCAATTCGGGGTGTAACTCCCGCGTCTCATACGACCGATGCTCGCCTTGGGCGCATCGTTCGCTTGCTCACCGACCATGCGACTGTCATCGTGAGCGGGACCAAGCTTGCCGATGAAATCGGAACCACACGTTCGGAAGTGTGGCGACTCATCCAGCAACTCCGACAGCTGGGAGTCGATGTTGCCGGACACCCCGCGACCGGCTACCAACTACGCGCTGTTCCCGATTTGCTGCTGCCCGATGTGATCGCTCCGCTCATCCAAGGCACACTGTTTGCGAAACACATCCATCACTATTACAAGATCGACTCCACCAATACCGCTGCGATGGAAGCGGCGGCGGCGGGCGCTCCGGAAGGAACCGTTCTTTTCGCGGAAGAACAGGTCGCCGGGCGCGGTCGAGGTTCGAACGCCTGGGCATCTGCAAGGTCGACAGGCATCTACTGCTCCGTTGTTCTGCGACCGGCGCTCCCACCTGCGGAAGTCCTGATTCTTTCGCTAGCGATTGGGCTCGCCGTACATTCTGCCGTTCGCGAAATCAACCCTGGCGTTTCACCCGATCTCAAGTGGCCAAACGATGTGCTGCTCGATGGGAAGAAGGTCTGCGGCATCTTGACGGAGATGAACGCAGAGCCGACACGTGTTCGGCACATTGTTGTGGGGATCGGGATCAATGTGAACCAGACAAGTTTCGCCGCTGACCTTCGTGATCGGGCGACATCTCTCAAGATCGCAACGGGGACCGAATGGTCGCGGGTCGAACTAGCTGCGGCTTTGTTAAAATTTCTGGATCGCGAATACCGAGCACTACTGCAAGCTCCGCGTGCTGCGGAGCCCATCTTGAGACGGTTCTCGCAGAACTCAAGCTGGGTCCGCGGGCGCGAGGTCACCATTGAAGAGAATGGTGATTTCACCGGCACAACGGATGGTCTCGATGAACGTGGGTTTCTCCGCATTCGGACCGGTTCGGGAGTGCGCACAGTTTTGAGCGGCACGGTTCGCGCCACATAGCTATGCTTCTCGTCCTCGATGTCGGTAATACCAATACGGTGTTAGGAGTGTTCGCTCGCGTGGCGAAGGTCCAGCCTGGCGAGCATGCCGCGGACGGCGAGCCGCATTACAAGCTGCTGGTCGCCCAGTGGCGCGTGGGAACGAGCTACACGCAAACAGTAGATGAATATGGCGTTCTGTTTCGAAACCTGTTTGCGATGGCAAACCTTGAAGCTTCAGGGATTCACGGCATCGTGATTTCGTCGGTGGTTCCACCGCTCGACTCTACCCTGCGCGATGTGTGCGAGCGATACTTCAGTATGAAGCCGCTGTTTATCGAGCCGGGCGTGAAAACCGGAATGCCCGTGTTGTACGACAATCCCGCTGAAGTTGGAGCCGATCGGATTGTGAATTCCGTTGCGGCCTTCGAAAGATATGGTGGGCCTATCATTTCGGTAGACTTTGGCACGGCGACCACGTTCGATTGTGTGTCCGCGAAGGGAGAATATACCGGCGGAGTTATCTGCCCAGGCATTGGCATATCGGCCGAGGCACTGTTCGGGAGGACGGCTCGACTGCCGCGCGTGGAGATCCGCCGACCCGCTCGCGTAATCGGGACCAACACTGTGAGCAGCATGCAGTCCGGGCTGTTTTATGGATATCTGGGCATGGTCGACGGAATCCTGGAGCGGCTGCTCGGAGAAATGGGCAAGGACGCGAAGATCATCGCGACTGGCGGATTGGCGCTGATGATCAGCGAGAGTTCTCGCTACATCAAGCAAGTGGACGAACAGCTAACGCTCGAAGGCTTGCGCATCATCTGGGAGCGCAACTGCCGTGAGCGGACCCGCGACAAGCAAGTGAAAGCGAACAAGAGCAAGGACCTAACTGAAGCCGATCCAATCGCCAGACCAGCCGGCAAGCCCCGAGCCGCGCGTTGAACGCTGTCGTGGAAAATTACTTTAATTACTTCACAGAAATCGAAGAGCATTATCATCGGCGCCGCGGAGCGACGCTTCTGCTTTCAACACTGGATTGGGCCCTCATCGAAACATGGAAAGATGCCGGTGTCCCGCTGCAGGCTGTGTTGCGCGGTATCGATGATGCCTTCGATAAGTATGAGCAAAGGCCAACGCGATCGCAGAAGATCAACAGTCTTGCCTATTGTGCGCAAGCAGTACTCGCGGCTACTGAAGAAATGAAAGAAGCGGCTGTTGGCGCCAGTCGTGAAGAGTCGGAGACACGCGGTATCGAGACTACTGGATTCGAACCAGCTACGGTCGCATCTTTTCTGCGCAAGAATGTTGCCATTCTGAAAGCTGCCAACCTGCCGGAACGCACCGGGATCTCTGCTGGATCGGTCGCGAAAGACATTGCGGAAACGCTCGAGCGGCTCTCGAAACAACTGGAAGGGATGACGAGCGAAACTGAAGCAAAAATTCCGCCCAAAAGCATGCGAATGGAAGATCTCGAGCGCCAGTTAACCCTGCTGGAAGAAAAGCTATTTTCAATACTGTCCGCAGTTGCGCCTGATAGCGAAGTGCTATCAGTGCGGACACAAGCTGATCGTGAACTCGCACCCTATCGCAGCAAGATGCCCGCCGCACAGCTCGAACAACTGCTTAAACAATACACCTACAAACGGCTGCTGGAACGATATGGGTTACCCAGGCTCAGCTTGTTTTATATGTGAATGCTTCGATTGGCGATCTATGCCGGCTTCTTCTCAGGAAGGCGAAACTCGATGACTCTTCCAACCTGCGGTGGGGGCGGCGCGCTGGCCTTTCTTCGAAAATTAATTGGAATATAGAACTCAATTACTTTAGCCACTTCATCCCTCACCGCGATCAATATCGCTCTCGGAGATGGTGCAAATTGTTATTCAATCGTTTCCGAGAAGTTTGTATTCCTGGTCTGACTCTGACTGAAGACTTCGATATCTTCTAGAATCACTTCTTGCGACTAAGCATCGACAAGCTGATTTATGGCGGCGACGGGCTTGCGCGTTTGCCTTCGGACGAGCAGGGACGCGGCAAGGCTGTGTTTGTTCCGTTTACCGTTCCGGGTGATGTCGTAGAGGCGACACTCACCGAGCAGAAGCCGGGCTTCGCCAGAGCAACGATAGACAATGTAATCACCGCTGCCACAGCCCGTATCAATCCCGATTGCGAATACTTCACCCGGTGCGGCGGATGCCACTACCAGCACATTTCTTACGAATCGCAGATAGCCCTCAAAGCTGAAATACTGCGGGAAAATTTTCTGAGGCTTGCAAAGGTCGATTTACCCCGCGAAATAGCGGTTCACGGCTCGCCGCCCTGGGAATATCGGAACCGCTCCCGCTTTCAAATCCGTAGTAAGGGTGAAGTCACGATCGGGTACTACCGTCTGGCCACACATGATGTGTTGGACATCGAGCGATGCCCCATCAGCTCGCCATTGATCAACCGTGCTTTGTCTGACCTGCGCTTGTTCTGTAAGGAAAACCCGATACCGACGGGAATCACCGAAGCTGAATTTTTTGCGAATGCGGAGGATGACCGGCTCCTGATCGAACTCACCTGCACTGCAGATACGGATCAAAAAGCAGCTCAAGCATGCACTGAAAAATTGCATGCGGCCATACCGGGAACGATGGGAGTGGTCGCGTTTCCGCGTCGCGGGCTCGATGGAAGCAGCTATGACGGAGCTTCGAAACCTCTATTCTCGGTGGGAAACGACCGTTTTGCGTATCAGGCTGGAAAAAATTCTTATCGCATAAGCGCAGGGGCTTTCTTCCAGATCAATCGCTATCAAATCGATGAATTGTTGAAGATTGTCACGCATAATCGCACGGGCGACACTGCGATCGATCTCTATGCCGGCGTAGGCCTTTTCACCGTGCCGCTCGCACGTTCATTCCGTCACATTCGCGCCGTTGAGTCGTCACCGATTTCTCACGGTGACCTCCTCCACAATGCTCCTGAGAACGTAAAAACAGTGCGCTCGACGACAGAGCGGTTTCTAGAACAGGCCGTGCGAAAAGCTCCTCCGGAGTTGATCATCGTAGACCCGCCGCGAAACGGATTGGGATGGAAAGTATCGCAACAACTGGCACAATGGCGATCACCCCGCATCACATATGTTTCGTGCGATCCCTCGACGCTTGCGAGAGACCTGCTTCCGATGATTGCTGCCGGATACCGAATCGAGGAAGCTCATCTCGTCGATCTCTTTCCGCAGACCTATCACATCGAGACCGTGTTGCACCTTGTCCAGTGATTCTGGACGTTCGCTGTTGCGCTGTTGAGTTCTCTTGAGATACCACGCCGGTGCCCGCTCCTCTCACACCAGCAACCTATGACAAAGTCCAGCATCCGCGTTCGCCAATGTTGTATTGTGCCGCGGCATTTGCCTTGGGTATCGCGATCAGTTCCTATGTCTGGCGTCCAGCATCGTGGTGGATACTTGCGGCAAGCGTGTTCGCAGCGGCTGGCCTTTATCTAGGCATATCTCGAGTCTGGCTTCCGAGAACGATCGCGCTTTTCGCAATCGCGTTTCTTGGCGTGTTGAACATCCAGCTGCGCCCCCCGGACATTCCAGACTGCTCAATTTTGGCGTACGCCGACGGCCGTGAACTGGAACTAACTGCTCACGTGGTTGATCCAGGAAAATTCAGCGCTGCCATAAGTTCGAGTGTCAGCCAAGATGAGAGATTGCTGGTGCTCGAAACCGAGACAGTGCGAAACGGTGACACCGTTCGCCAGATTCAATCGCGAATCAGATTGAATCTCTATACAACGACGAGCAGCGGACCGCACCTGGAGTATGGGACGCACCTTCGCGTCACGGCCAAGCTTCATCCTCCTCACAACTTCCGCAACCCGGGCGCCTTCGACTTTGAAGGGTATCTGCACTCAGAGGGCATAGTCGCACTTGGTGCGGCGAAGGCAGATAGTGTCGAGATCTTGCCGGGATTTGCCGGGAGCAGGATTGAGAGGCTTCGGATCCGCACCCGGTTTAGCGTGTTGGAACATGTGCACCAACTCTGGCCGCCACCTCAAGCCGCATTGATCGACGCCATGATCATCGGCGAAGACGCTTTCATTGATCCAGAGACTCGCGTCGACTTTCAGCGTTCTGGCACGTATCACATCCTGGTTGTCTCGGGAATGAATCTCGGCATTCTGGTGGCCACAATCTTTTGGGGATTGCGGCGTCTTCGAGTGCAAGAGTTGACAATCAATGCCGTAGCGATTCTGGTCGCAGTAGCTTATGCATTCTTGACCGATGCCGGAGCGCCAATATGGCGCGCAACACTAATGCTTGTGTTGTATTTAGCAGCTCGATTCTTTTATCGCGAACGCAGCGTGCTGAATGCAATCGGGGTGGCAGGTTTCGGCTTGCTCGTCATTGATCCCGCTGCCCTCTTTTCACCGAGCTTTCAACTAACGTTTCTCGCAGTTTTGATTATCGCTGGGATCGGTATTCCTACGATCGAACGCAGCTCGCAACCTTTTGCACGTGGACTTCGGGCACTCGAAGCAGTGCGTTACGATGCGCAACTTCCGCCTAGAGTCGCGCAACTGCGCTTAGATCTTCGGCTGATCGCTTCGCGTTTCCGAACAAGGCCCAGTGGCCGTTATGCGCTACCCAGCCTGGTTTGGGCCCTTCGCGCCAGCCTAATGGCCGCGGAGTTGTTCTTCATTTCCGCACTCATGCAAGCAGGGCTGGCTCTTCCGATGGCCTTGTATTTCCATCGGGCAACTTCAATGGGACTGCCCGCAAACATGGCGGTTATTCCACTCACAAGCGTTCTCACCCCTTTCGCGGCTGTCGCTATCGGATTGAGTTACATCTCGGCACACGTGGCGCAACCCTTTGCATGGATCGCCGGCGCGGCACTTCGCGGCATTATCGGTTCGGTAACTCTGCTGGGCGGGACACACCTGACGGATGTTCGCGTCGCCACTCCCCCGCAGTGTCGTGGTGTTCGGCGAGTGTCTTGCGATTGTTGTCGCTGCCTGGACGGCTCGAAGAAGCAAGTGGCAGGCGGCAATCGGACTCCTGGCGCTCGTTACCTCAGCGCTCGCGATTACTCTCATTCCTCCGCGGCCCGATTTGCGTCAAGGGTTTCTCGAAGTCACTGCCATCGACGTTGGGCAAGGTGATGCCACTCTGATCGTTTCGCCGGAAGGCAAAACGCTGCTGATCGATGCCGGAGGATTGCCTCACTGGATGCATTCGTCGTTCGACATTGGAGAGCAAGTTGTCTCGGCTTACCTATGGTCCAGACACATTCATCAGCTTGATGCAGTGGCGATTACACATGCTCATGCCGATCACATCGGAGGCATGATCGCGATCCTTCAGAATTTCAAGCCTCGCGAACTTTGGCTCGGCATTGATACAGGGAGCAATGATCTTCGAGAACTTCTCGAGATCGCCCATAAATTGAAAATGCAGATCATCCTTCGCACTGCCGGAGATGAATTCCAGTTCGGGTCGCGTACACGGGTTCGAATTTTTGCCCCGCAACGCGATGCTGCAACGCATTCGTGGCGCGCAAATGATGATTCACTGGTAATGAGGCTCTCGATCGGCGATACCTCAATTCTGATGGAAGGAGATGCCGAACATCAGGTGGAACAGCGCATCGCTCTGGAAGATGCCAGGGCATCAGTCTTGAAAGTAGCTCACCACGGCAGTGCCAGTTCCACGATCCCCGAATTACTCAAAGCAGTACAGCCCCAATATGCATTTATTTCGGCGGGGTTTCGGAATACTTACGGGCATCCTAGAAGGGAGGTGCTCGCGCGACTGGCGGCATCGCACGTGATCACTTATCGAACGGACCTTACGGGCACTCTGACCTTTTACCTTGACGGGCAAAGCATCCTTACATCGTTCCCGGCTCTCCACTGATCTCGGCGGTCTCGTCGTCAATGGGCGCGTTCCGATTGGCTTCGATGATGCGTTGAGCCTCAGCAGCGTCCTCTTCTCGGACGAGAAGTACCGTTCCCCCCACACCTGGAAACAGGTCCTGAACGGCATCAACGGAGGTCATGTCGGATTCAATCCCAGCAGACTCCAGCAAGCCCTTTACGACCATCACTTCAGTTTCCTGCTCCGAGTCGAAAACCTTCACCAGCTTTTCGTTCGGATTCGGTGTATTGGCCTGCTCAGGCATGATCTCCTCCGGATAAGGTGGGAGCAAAAGCGGCGCTCCACTTTCTTGTTCCAACTTGATTGTAAACCCGCTGGGCTGAGGCCCGCAGTTGCATGGACCTGGATGTCCTCCGCGGAGTTGGTAGGAAGTATAACGAGTAGCCATTGTCCTGCCGGTAGTTGCCCAAGCATCGTATTGGAAGCAGAATGCCAGGTCATCTAATTGGCACGTGATCGCCGAGTGGCGTCGGGGATCCAGGAGGCCGCATGGGGTTATCGGGATGGGCGGACCAGAATCAGGCGTCGCCAAACGAACGCGAATCGCATGGTCAGATCGGCGAGAGACAAGAACGAAGTGAGATCAGCGAAAGAGAAGAGGAAGCACGTAAGATTCGCCGCCTGCAAATGATGATGAGCATGGTGATGTCGGTCATCAGCCAGGATCCCGACCTCACAGTTGAAGAAGCATCAGAGATGGCCGCGAACGCGAAGAGAGCTGCCTTGACCATGTTCCCTGACAAGGAACTTGCTTACGATCTCATTTACAAACCTCGGCTGCAGCGATTGATGAACGAACGCTTTCGATTGCAATGAGCGGGAGTTCCGGCCTAGAAAACATCTAGTGGTGTTTCAACCAACGTACTCGCATTTCTTGTGTGATAATCGGGTACACTGCTGGGAGGCGTTCGTCGAAAACGCCCTTAGTTCATTCCAACAAAAGGTCCGTTCATGGCACAAGACATTCGGGTGTCTGGAAACAATCGTGAGTCGGTGGATAAGAAATCCAAGAAGCCCTACCACAAGCCGGAATTCCGCCACGAACGAGTTTTCGAAACTTCAGCGCTTGCGTGCGGGAAAATCCAGACGGGCCCGAGCTGCGCAACCAACAAAAAGAGTTCTTGATTCGGCGCGACGCAAAGCAACTGAGCTAATCCATCGTTCGTTCCTACCTCTTCTTCCAAACGCGTTTGACCGCACATTGTCGCGGGCACTAGACTTTCCGGCGGGTAAACCTCTATGAAAAATCTGGCATTGCTCTTGTTGCTGGCGTTCGTTTGTCTGCGGATATCTCCCTTCGCGCTTGCTGACGAGGGCCATCATCACGAAGAATTGACAGCCGAACAGCTGGGGAGCGTGCACTTCCCAGTGTCCTGTGAAGCCACCTCTCAAAAATCATTCGAAAAGGGAGTGGCACTGCTTCATTCGTTCTGGTACGAGGAAGCGCGAAAAGCTTTCGAAGAGATCGAGAAAGCTGACCCCAAGTGTGCCATGGCCTACTGGGGACACGCGATGAGCCTTTGGCACCAACTTTGGGACACTCCAAAAGCAGCCACGCTGAAACAGGGCGCAGAAGATATCGCGAAGGCGAAGTCGCTCAAGCCAGCGACAAGACGCGAGCAGGATTATGTAACGGCTCTGGGGGACTTTTACGAGAGCCCGAGCAAGTCTCACGAGCAGCGCACGCGCGCTTATTCAGAAGCAATGGAGAAGGTTTACGCTCAGTATCGAGACGACCATGAGGCGGCTGCTTTCTATGGATTGTCCTTGCTCGCTGCAGAACCAGAAAACGATACAACGTTCGCCGACCGGAAGAAGGCCGCGGCAGTACTCGAAAAGGTGTTCGCAGCAGAGCCGAATCATCCTGGCATTGCGCATTATTTGATTCACAGTTACGACAAGCCACAACTTGCTCAGATGGGATTACCGGCCGCGCGCCGTTACGCGCAGATTGCACCTGCAGCACCGCATGCGCTCCATATGCCTTCCCACATCTTTGCCCGAGTGGGTCTTTGGCCTGACGATATCAATTCAAACCTGGCCTCCATCGCCGCAACCCGCAAGACCGCTGCCATGCACATGGGCGGTGAAGGCCACCAGTTTCACGCGATGGATTACCTGGTCTATGCCTACTTGCAGAGCGGGAAAGAAGGAGAGGCTCTCAAGGTAATGGAAGAAGTGAAAACAATGCCGTCCATGAAAATGGAAGGTGCGGACAACGATCTGCATGCGTTCGCCTTGGCGAAGTATCCCGCGATGTACGCCATGGAGATGCATCATTGGGAAGATGCGGCTTCATTGAAGCCTGTCGAAGGCGCAGGAAAAGCAGACAATGCGATCACCTATTGGGCACGGGCAATTGGAGCCGCACGGACGGGCAAGCTTGATCAAGCCAAATCGGACATTGGGGAACTGAAGAAGATCGAGAGTGGCTTCAAGTCCGATGGCAAGAAATATGCCGGCGACTGGATCGCGATGATCCGCGGCGAAGCCGAAGCGTGGTTGGCCCATGCGGAAGGTAAACATGATGAAGCGACCGCGCAAATGCGCAAGATTGCGGACGAAGAGGATGCGATGGGCGCCGAGCAAACGTCAATGCCAGCACGCGAAATGCTGGCCGACATGATGATGGATGCGAAGCAGCCAAAGGCGGCCCTGGTTGAATACGAACTCGCGTTGGAATTCAATCCGAATCGTTTTGACGGCTTGTATGGAGCGGCACAGGCTGCCGAAGCGTCAGGAGATAGCACGCAGGCAAATTCGTTTTATGCGCAGCTCCTGAAATCGTGCGAAGGATCAGCGTCGACCCGACCCGAACTAAGCCACGCGAAAGATTTGCTGGCGAAGAAATAGGAACGAGCACGGCTAACGATTAATCAGCCACATTTTGGCAATCAAGGCCGCGAGCATGCCGAGGATTCCGAGTACAGCATTGTATTCCCGGTGCTTTTGATAGAGCACCCAGGAAAAACTGTCTTCGGGAGATCGCGCTTCTGGGCGTGGAATGCGATACGGAATCAGGCGCGGCACGCGTCGCGCATAGTCATCGAATTCCGCGAACTGCGACCGCAAGAACGCTTCCTCGGAGAGAATCACCGGAAAGTAAATCGCGGCAATAAAAAGGACCATCACGATGCCGACCCAGACACTGCGCGCAGCAACTGCAAACCCGAGCGCGAGGATAAACGATCCCAGGTAAAGCGGATTTCGCGTGTATGCATAGGGCCCGGACGTCGTGAGTTCCTCGTTTTTTTTGACGTGACCGGATGCCAAAGCGCGTATGAGAAGCCCTGGAATCGCTACACAGAGACCAATGCCAAGTGAAGTCCACGTCGGCTTGGCCATCCAGAAGTAAAAGACCGCGAACAAAAAGCCAAGAGGAACACGGATACGACGCGCAATCTGAGCCCACCCGGTAGGCGCGGAAGTGGTGATCGCGCTAGCCACGACTGTTCTCCAAGAGTTCCAGCGCTGCCTCCACAACTTGCGCTGGCTGAATCGCTAATAAACCCTCATCCGGCTGTGTATGACGACGATGTGTCGTGACACTTTCTGGACTGCGCAGAATTATGCTGGGAGTTCTGAACGGACCATTCCGCGCAGGATTGGTCGGTCCAAAAATACCCACCACCGGGATCCGCAATGCCGCTGCGAGATGCATCGGACCAGTATCACCGCCGATGAAGAGGCTTGCGCGTCGAGTGAGGGCAATCAGTTCCGCAATCGAACAGCACACCGTCTTGGCGGTTCCTCGACTCGAAGACTCCGCTGCATGCGCCAGAGTTTCCTCGCCAGGTCCAAAGTTAATGAATGACATCACTCCTTGTGTCGCGAGCGCCATCGCCACTTCGCCATACCGCTCTGGAGGCCATTGCTTAGCGCCCCAACCCGCTCCCGGGTTGAGGATCGCAAAAGTGGAAGCGTTTGCGGAATGTAGTAATTGATCTATGTGCGCCTCGGCTGTTTGGTCACGCGGAAATTCAACGGCGGGAAGGTCAAGATAAGTCCGTACGACGGCTTCCACCATCGACATGTTCTGCTCGATGACGTGCGTTCCGTTGACGATCACTTGGCGCGAATACCAGATGCTGGCCGCGTTCTCTCGAGGCTGTGCTTCTCCGTAGACGACGTCGGCTTTGGACAATCTCGCCATTATGGCGCTTCGAACTGCGCCTTGGAGATCGATTGCAACCTCATAACGCGGAGCGCGCAATTGGCTCACTCCGACGAGGATGTGACCGATTGTATTTGCCGAAAGCGGAGAAGAACGCCAGCTCTTTGTGTCGACAGCGTGAACGCGGTCCACCAGCGGGCGTTCAACCGAACGCGGGCCGGAACGAGGTGTTCGGAGCGTGCAGAGAAGTTCGGACCAGCGTTCTTCAATCAGCCATCCGATCGTGGCATCGGGGTAGGTATTGCGGAGGGCAGTCACCGCCGGTAGCGCATGAATGATATCGCCCATGGCGCTCAGTCGTACGATCAATATCCGCTCTAGCGTGGGTATGGATTTGGACTGAGTTGACAAGGTGGCGGTCGCGCTGCTCATGACTTCCGTGAATTGAGATTGTGGATGATTTCAGTTGCAGAATGGTCTTTTTGATCGCCCACGATTGCGACGCGTCCTCCGTAGCTAATAACGACGTCTCTTTCTGGTACGGACTCCGGAGTGTAATCAGTCCCTTTCGCCTGAATATCCGGCCGAACTTCATTCAGTAACGCCCGGACATCCGGTTCGGAAAAAATCACCACTGAATCGACTGGCTCGAGAGCAGCGAGAATTTCTGCCCGTTCGTGATCCGGCATGACCGGCCGACCGTCTCCCTTAAGGGCTCGGACGCTCGCATCGGAATTCACGGCGACAATGAGTTTTCCACCCAGCTGTTTCGCAGCTTGCAGGTAGCGAACGTGCCCGACATGCAACAGGTCGAAGCAGCCGTTCGCCAAAATTATACGGTTGTCCCCTTTCCGCCATTCTTCTACACGAGCGCGCAACTGATCGCGCGTGACAATTTTATTCAGGGTATCGTTCAATGAGATCTCGTGGATGGCGGAGCTTTATCGAGCGCTTCCAGTAACTCGGGCTGACTTACAGTTGCCGTGCCGCGCTTCATAACCACGATACCACCAGCATAGTTGGCGAGATGCGCAGCCTCTTCCGTGCTGGCTCCGCAAGCGAGCGCAGCCGTAAAGGTGGCGATCACTGTGTCTCCGGCACCGGTTACGTCAGCTACCTCGTCAGAGCCGAAGATGGGTATGTCGACCGGGCGATGGCGACGTGAAAACGCTACCATTCCATCTTTTCCACGAGTGATGAGTAGCGACTGCAGCTTCATTCGTGCCATAAGTTGATCGCCGGCTGCGACCAGTCTGTTCCAGTCATTTCCGATACGCATACCGAGAATCGATTCCACCTCGGGTTCGTTAGGGGTCGCGGCGGTCGCGCCCGAAAAATGCAGCATGCGGTATCGAGAGTCAAGCGTGACGGGTATGCGGGAAAGGCGGCCTTTGTCTCGAAGTGCGTTCAGAATTACGGGAGTCGCCGAACCATAACTATAGTCAGAGACGAGCAGCGCATCTGAAGCGCGCACGTACTGTCGCGCTGCAAGAATCAGTTCGCGCGTCAGATGACGATTTGGCTCGCTTTCAGGCTCCCGGTCAACCCGGACCACCTGTTGACGGGAGGTGTGTGTCATCCCGGCCAGGATGCGAGTCTTGGTTACCGTGGAATAGTTTCGATCCTTCAGCACTCCACTCACTGGAATGTGCTTGTGACGAAATGTTTTGATGAGGAATCTGCCTGCCTCATCGTCTCCCACAGCACCGACTGGAAGGACATTCACCCCGAGATCTGCGAGATTGCAAACTGCGTTAGCCCCGCCTCCGGGCACCATCGTGCGATCCCGGTGTTTCAGGATAAGAACAGGCGCCTCACGCGACACACGCGAGATCTCGCCGAAAACAAATTCGTCCACGACGAGGTCCCCCAACATAGTAATTGTGACTTTTGGGAACGACTCCACTAACTTGCGCAGACGATCGTTTTGCTTGAGGTGCTTGGTCATAGGGACAGGAAATCCTAACAGGTTGCACGAGCACCGTCAGTGGCAGAACTCTGAACTTAGAGGTTCGCGGGAGAGTGATTCGTGTCAGGGCTTCAGCTGCGTGGGGCTGACGATCGTATCGGTTTGTCCGAAGCCGTAACGCAATAGCCACACGCTTGCCACATCATGACCATTTGCCTGAGGCGGCGTGAACTTCCATTGACGCGACGCTTCGGAGGCGAGTCGTGCGAAGTACTTGCTGGGCCCAGGGGATTCCAGGCTCACGTCTGTGACGTTCCCTTTTGCGTCGACAGAGATTCTTACGGTAACTCGAACTCTGCCCGTTATGGTGTTGCGTGCTGACCTCGGCACGTCTGGAAGCACCTGGTGCGCGACGGCGCCTTTCGTAGACGTTCCCTGGGCGGGTGCAGCATTCGCTGGGGGCGGCGTTGTTCGCGTAGTCGATGGGGTCGCTGCCGGGGCTGTTTCGGGCTGCGGTTCCGGCAACGTTCTGGGCGTTTGAGCTTTCGCCGCCTGTGCTGGGGAGACAGCGTGAGTCTCGGTTTTCGCCGGTGGCTTCGGAATGTCCTTCTGCGGAGATGAGGCATTCGCCAGTCCTGGCGCAACAGAAGTTGCCTGGGGTTGAGGAGCCCGCGACGAAAGTTTCGTCCAGCCGATAAGTGCAACCAATACGACTGCAGCAGTAATACCGATTACGAGTCCACGTCTGGAGCCCAATGGCTCTTGGGGGGGCACAACCGGTTGACCCGGTTTACGGGGTGACGGTGCGAGGAGATCTTGAATTTCCGCGACCGACGGACGGCGCTGCGGATTTCGGTGAAGCGCTCGCCGCGCAATTTCGCGAAAGGGCTCAGGCAATTTTTCGCGCAGCAACGGTTCACCGTGAGCAGTTTCCTCCCATGCTGCGCGCCGTTGCGTAAGAACTTCCACCAAGGTTGCTCCAAGGGACCAAACGTCAGCAGCTTTCGATATTCCGGCGCGCTCGCCTTCGGGTAATTCGTTAGTGGCCGAATTAGTCGCCCCACCGACAGGGCTGACCGTATCGCTGGAGAGCTTCAGCTGATCACGCACTGCCATGATGTTCGCGGGGACGATGTGACCGTGAGCGTAACCATTCTGGTGAAGGTAGGAGAGTGCGCTCAGCAAAGGGCGCAACATATCTCCCGCTTCTTTCGGCGTTAAGGCCCGCTGGGGAACAATCTGGGAGAGGCTCTCATCCGCCAATTCGCTGACCACGTACAAAAAAGACGAATTCCCAAGTTGAGATCGGCCACTGCCGAGAAATTTCAAAAGATTCGGGTGACTCAGTTTTGAAGCTTGATCATATCGAGCGTGGTCTCGCTTGGCGGTGGCCGGATGCGCAGGGATAAATTTCAGAGCGACACGTTCGTTGTTCGAGGTACGCTCCGCGACAAACACGGCACTGTGGTCGGAACCGCCAAGGAATTGGCGCAGCCGATACTGTCCATCGATGATTTCCCCGTGCCACTGTTCCCAGGCCTCGGCCATAGGAACCTCCGCCTGTCTAGAAAGTAGGGTCATTTTAAGCGAGAGCTTGCATTGAGATTACACCGGAAGGGCAGGCTGCGGGGGGCAGGACAGAGCAAAAATTTTAGAGATCCCGGGGCCGGATGTCGGACAGCAAACGTTCAGGAAAGGGACTTACGCCAGGCCCCCGCCATCGACAACAAGGTGGGTTCCCGTGACCCACTTTGCCATATCGCTGGCAAAAAACAGGACGGCATTCGCGATATCTTCAGGTGAGCCGACCCGATTCAGCGGGCGTTGGGCCGCCTCCTTCATGAATTGAGAGGAATCGGCACCAAGTTGCTGGCACTCGCTGGCAAGCATAGGGGTATCCACATCTCCGGGGCATACACAATTCACGCGAATGTTGCTTTTCCCGTAGTCGATCGCCATTGCCCGCGTGAGATTTAGCAAGCCAGCCTTTGCGGCGCAGTAAGCTGCAGCTTTCTCGCCGCCTTTCAGCGACCATCCGGAACCGGTGTTGATGATGACTCCACTTTTTTGACGAATCATGTGTGGTATGACCTCATGCGACATCAGATAAGCACTTTTCAACGTCACATCGATCACCACATCCCACTCCGCTTCTTCCAGCGATGCCACATCCTTACGCACGACGATACCCGCGTTGTTACAAAGAATATCGACCGTTCCGAACTTCTCGATGACCTGCGTAACAGCTCTCTTGCACTCGGAGCTCGAACGCAGATCACAGGGAACAGCGATCCCGATCCCTCCAGATCGGGTGATCTTTTCGACGGTCTGAATGGCACCGTCGGCGTTTTTGTCTAACACCGCCACACGCGCACCAACTTCAGCCAAGCGTACTGCGATCTCCCGCCCGATGCCGGAAGCTGCTCCCGTTACGATCGCAACTTTTGTCTCTAGTGAAAGCAGTTGCTCCGTGAAGTGCGCAATGTTCTTTGGCGTCATCCGTCGGATCTCACAGAAAAGAGAGTCTA
>Ga0310811_10000944_pt1 | contig 37228 bp, 39 predicted proteins | sample YCmetagenome_FD_207642 | JGI IMG/M metagenome (GOLD analysis project Ga0310811, IMG submission 207642) | Soil microbial communities from experimental microcosm in Duke University, North Carolina, United States - YC | ecosystem: Engineered > Artificial ecosystem > Soil microcosm > Unclassified ... | reverse complement strand
CCGTCACCAGGCGCGCGCCCTCGTCCAGCCCGATGCGGACGTAGTCGAGGATCCGGTCCCTGGCCATGGCCGAGATGACCGGGCCGAGTTGTGTGCGCTCGTCTGCCGGGTCGCCGACGCGGATCGAGGCGGCGACCTTGGCGAGGGCCTCGACGACCGAGTCGTACGCGCCGCGCTGCACGAGCAGCCGACTGCCGGCGACGCAGGTCTGGCCCGAACCGGCGAAGGCGGCGAAGGCGGCCCCCTGCGCGACGGCATCACTGGGCGCGTCGTCGAACACCAGCACGGGGGTCTTGCCGCCGAGTTCGAGGGTGGCCTTGGCGAAGTGACCCGCGGCGGCCAGGGCGATCGACCGGCCGGGGACCGTGCCGCCCGTGAACACCACCTTCTCGACCAGCGGGTGGGCCGCCAGCGCGGCGCCCGTGACCGGTCCCAGGCCGGGGATCACATTGAGCACTCCGGCGGGGATGCCGGCCTCGTCGGCGATGTCGGCGAGCATGAGCGCGGTCAGGGGCGTGTGCTCCGACGGCTTCAGGACGACCGAGTTTCCCGTCGCCAGCGCCGGGGCGAGGCTCTTGGACGCGATCATCAGCGGGTGGTTGAAGGACGACAGGATCCCGACCACTCCGAGCGGGAACCGGCTCGTGTAGGAGTGGTAGCCGTCACCCATCGGGACCACGGCTCCCCGGTCGGCGAGCAGCAGCGCCGCGTTGTAGCGGTACCAGTCGGGGAGACGGGCGATCTGGGCCTTCGTCTCGGTGATCGGCCGCCCGTTGCTCATGGTCTCGAGGCGGAACAGGTCGTCGATCCGGGCCTCGATGTGGTCGGCGAAACGGTTGAGCACGCGTGCCCTGTCGTGGATGGACCTGTCTCGCCACACGCCGGAACGGAACACCCTTTCGGCCGTCTGGACGGCACGATCGACATCCTGGCCGGACGCGCCCATGACCTGGATGAACACCTCCCCGGTCGCCGGATTCGTCACGTCGATCGGAGCGGCGTGCCCCTCGGCCACACGCCCGCCGATGCGCAGGCCCGTGGCGGGCTCGTCGAACAGCGCGTCGCCGCTCATGGATGTCACCTCTTCGCCCGTATACCAAAAATTATGCCTGTATACAGATTACCATATGTCATGTTATGTTCTGTTTGTCGTATTTCTGCGATGGAATCGATGGGGAGGGCGACGTCAGGAGGAGGTGCCGATGGAGTCAGCCGCGGCGCGGGTGACCGGTGCGTTGCGTCAGCGTGTGCTGACCGGCGAGCTGAGGCCCGGAGAGCCCCTTTCCCAGTCGCGCGTCGCCGCCGAGTACGGCGTCAGCCGGATCCCCGCACGGGACGCGTTGCAGACCCTGGCCGCCGAGGGCCTGGTGGACCTCGGCGCGTTCACCGCGGTCGTCAGGGGAACGTCGATCGGCGAACTCCAGGAGCTCTACGAACTGCGCGAGGCGATCGAACCCCTCCTGACCAAGATCGCCGTGCCGAACGTCGGGCGAGCCGAGATCGCCATGATGACGTCGCTCCTCGGTGAGATGGAGGCACGCCCGTCGTCGATCGACTGGCTCGCCGCCAACGCGAGGTTCCACGCCCTGATCTACACGCGGGCCGACCGTGTGCGCATGATCGAGCTCACCACCCAGCTCAGGCGGCTGACCGATCGCTATCTGTACCTGCACGTCGACCTGTTCGGCGATACCGGCCGCCTGGACCTCGAGCACCACGAGATCCTGGAGGCCGTCGGAATCGGTGACGCCGCCGGGGTCGCCGAACTGACACGCAGGCACATCGCGAAGTCGCACGATTACCTCCTGCGACACCTGCTCCACCGGGAGTCGGCCCCGCAAGCCTGAGGCGCGTCTCGCCCGGCTTGATTCCTCTCACAAAGGTCGACCGCCGCGCGTTCTGACAAGTTTACTCAGCCATTGACAGCTCTTAGTGAACCAGTGGTACTCTCGCGCGGAGAGCGCTCTCTTAGATGAGTTCGACCGATCGACGACCGGCGACGCGCGCAGGCGAATCGACGCCGGTGCGCACCTCCGTCTCCGCTCCGGGGCCGGAGCGCCGTCACCAGCCCGGCTCGGCCCACCGCCGCCGGATCGCCGATCGGTCCTCGACGAAGGGAGAGCCCATGTCGGACATGCGCGGGCGCATAGACGTGGGAGCAAGCCCCGGCCGGAGGCTGGGACTTCGTCTCAAGGCGGGTGCCTCCGCCGTCCTCCTGGGGGTGGGCACGGTGGGCGTCGCGTTCCTCACCGCCGTGGCCGTCCCCGGAGCCGCGAACGCCGCCGTTCCGGCGCCGCCCCCCGGGTTCAGCCTCACCTGGAGCGACGACTTCGGCTCCGCCGCGGGAACGGGCGTGAACACGGGAACCTGGAAATACGACACCGGTCCAGGCAGCAGTTTCGGCACCGGTGAGATCGAGACGATGACGAACAGCACGGCGAACGTCTTCCACGACGGTGCCGGGCACCTCGTCCTCAGGGCCCTGCATTCGGGGAGCAACCCCACCTCAGGCTGGACGTCCGGCCGCATCGAGACGCAGGCGGCGACATTCGGCGCGCCACCTGGCGGCGTCGTGCGGATGGAGTCGTCGATTCAGCAGCCCAATGTGACCACCGCCAACGGCGCCGGCTACTGGCCCGCCTTCTGGATGCTGGGCGCGCCGCTGCGCACCGGCACCCCCTGGCCGACCAGCGGCGAGATCGACATCCTTGAGGACATCAACGGCCGCAGTTCGGTGTTCGGGACCCTGCACTGCGGGACCAACCCGGGCGGCGTCTGCAACGAGTCGACCGGCATCGGCAGCGGCGAACGCCCCTGTCCGGGATGCCAGACCGGCTACCACACCTACGCGGTGGAGATCGACCGCTCGGTGTCGCCCGAGCAGATCAGGTGGTACCTCGACGGCAACAACTACTTCTCCCTCTCGGCGAATCGTGTCGACGCCACGACCTGGGCGAACGCCGTCGACCACCCGTTCTTCATCATCTATGACCTCGCGATGGGCGGTGGCTTCCCCGCGGCCTTCGGTGGCGGTCCCAACGCCGCGACCGTGTCCGGGGGGCAGATGAACATCGACTACGTCGCCGTCTACAACAAGCCTCCGGGCGGGGGCGGCGGCGGATCCAATCTCGCTCAGGGCAGGCCGACCACGGCCTCCTCGATCGAGAACGGGAGCTTCACCGCGCCGAACGCCACGGACGGCAACACGGGCACGCGCTGGTCGAGCGGGTTCAGTGATCCGCAGTGGATCCAGGTGGACCTCGGCTCGACCCGGACGATCAACCGGGTCGTACTGAACTGGGAGGCCGCCTACGGCAGGGCGTTCCAGGTCCAGACGTCGAACAACGGCACCTCCTGGACGACCGTCTACTCGACCACCACCGGGACGGGCGGCGTGCAGAACCTCGCAGTCTCGGGCTCGGGCCGATATGTGCGGGTGAACGGCACCCAGCGGGCGACGCCGTACGGCTACTCGCTCTGGGAGTTCCAGGTCTTCGGGACCTAGCGATCGGGCGGGGTGCCGAGGCGAAGCCGATCCGCCTCGGCACCCCGTTTCCGTCGTTCACCTGACATCCCGCAAGCAGGCGAGAACATCTGAGAGCGCTCTCTATCTCTCTTGCCGGGATCGTTGACGGCAATCGCCGACACCTGTGGCGGAATACAGGTCGGATGAGGGGACCGGCCGCAGACGATGCCGGTCCCGCCTTCCTGAATCGCCTCGGACCCGCCGGCCGGCCAGGAGTCCTGTCGCGCCGCGACGGCACAATGGCGTCATGACCATCCCCTCGGCCATCGCCTCCTTCGCCGTCGTCGCGGGTCTGCTGACCATCGTCCCGGGTCTCGACACGGCATTGGTGCTGCGCAGCGCCGCGACCCGTGGCCGAACGCATGCCTTCGCCACCGCACTGGGCATCAGCACCGGGGCTCTGGCCTGGGGTGCCGCCGCGGCCTGCGGAGCCACCGCCCTGCTGACGGTCTCTCACGGTGCCTACACGGCCCTGCGCATCGCGGGTGCGATCTATCTGCTGTGGATGGGCGTCGGGATGTTGCGTGCGCTGCGCGGAGAGCAGGTCCTCGCCGTGCGCCGGGATCCGCAGACGATGCGGCTGTCCGGCTCCTATCTACGCGGCCTCACCACCAACCTGCTCAACCCCAAGATCGGTGTCTTCTATACGGCGATGTTGCCGCAGTTCATTCCGGAGGGCGCCCCGCACCTGGCGACGGGACTCCTGCTGGCTCTGGTCCATGACATCGAGGGGATGGCCTGGTTCGCCCTCCTGATCCTGGGTGCGCACCAGATCGGAGCGCTGTTGCGGCGCTTGCGGCTCAGCCGGCGGGCGGTGCGGCGCTCGATGGACGCGGTCACCGGAACGGTCCTCATCGGCTTCGGTCTGGAATTGGCTCTGTCCGAACGCTGAAGGGCCACTTCGGGAAACGCTCTCTTGCCTCGGGACGGCGGGCGAAGAAGGAAGCGCGACCGGGGCGGCATCGCGAATTCGCCACGTCAACGGCATTGTGTCATTTCTCATGAGTGGGCCGATGCGATGACTGACAGGAATCCCCGACGGATCGCAAAACCGGAATTGACGAGCAGGTTCCGAGGAAGTTTCATGTCGACGGCTCCTGGTGGCGGATCCTCCATGAGGTCAGGGCCTCAGGACGGAGCCGGAGCGACCCTGCCGTTCCCGCATGACCTGCGGAATGACACCCGCCGCATTCTCCCGAGAAGACTCTCGGCGCATGTCGTCCGCCCGGAGAAGCGGAGAGAACGAGAAAAGTGGCCATGGCGCGGACGCGATTAACCGGATAGAAATATCTCATCACTTCTTATCAGGCCTGACGTGAGTTCACGCTGACCAGGGAGCGCTCTCTCGCTGGGAACCGGCGTCGGGCCGCCGTTCTCGATAGGCAGGTCGATGAGAACAGTCCGTGATCAGGGTGCGTGGAGAATGGCGCGCGCACGTAGAGGCACCTCCTTCATCCGGCGTCTCGGCGTCACGGCCTCGGCGGTCGCGCTCACCGCCGCCGGGTTGGCGCCCATGACGGGCACCGCGGCCGCGCACACGAGCGGGCAGCCGGACTTCGGGCCCAATGTCTTCGTGTACGACCCGTCGACGCCCGTCGCGGAGATCCAGGCGAAGTTCGACCAGATCTTCGCCCAGCAAGAGCACAACGAGATGGGCACCAATCGTTACGCCGTGTTGTTCAAGCCGGGGCAGTACGACGTCAACGCGCGACTCGGTTACTACACCACGGTGGCCGGGCTCGGCCGGTCTCCCGACGACGTGGACGTCCACGGCGCGGTGCGGGTCGTCGGACAACCCGACCCGGGCTCCGCGGCCGGCATCTCCGCGCTCACCAACTTCTGGCGCTCCGCCGAGAACCTGTCGGTGACGCCGACCGACTGGTCGAACCAGTGGGCGGTGTCGCAGGCCTCACCGATGCGGCGGGTCCACATCAAGGGCATCCTCTGGCTGGAGCCGGGGAACGGCGGGTTCTCAAGCGGCGGCTACATCGCCGACTCCAAGGTCGACGGGATCACGATCAACGGCTCGCAGCAGCAGTGGCTGACCCGCGACAGCGTGCTCGGCGACATCTGGACCAACGGCGTGTGGAACCAGGTGTTCTCCGGGGTCACCGGCGCGCCCGCGCAGGGCTTCCCGAGCCCGCCGTACACGACGCTCGCAACGAGCCCCGTGACGCGGGAGAAGCCCTACCTCTACGTGGACGACGCGGGCCGCTACCGGGTGTTCCTGCCGGCCCTGCGGCATGACACCTCCGGCACGACCTGGGACGCCGGCCAGCAGCAACAGGGCTCGTCGGCGTCGATCGACGACTTCTACATCGCCAAGCCGGGCGACAGCGCGGCGAAGATCAACCTGGCGCTGCTGCTCGGCAAGAACCTCCTGCTCACTCCGGGCGTCTACCACCTCGACCAGCCCATCCACGTGCTGCGCAAGAACACGGTCATCCTGGGTCTGGGGATGCCGAGCCTGGCGCCGGACACCGGCAAGGCGGCGTTGCAGATCGCCGACGTCGACGGAGTCCGGGTCGCAGGCGTCCTCGTCGACGCCGGCAAGCGGGAGTCCGACACGCTCGTGCAGGTCGGCAGCCCGCTGAGCCATCGGGACCACTCCGCCAACCCGACCTCGCTCCAGGACGTGTTCTTCCGGATCGGCGGCCCATGGGTCGGCAAGGCCGAGACGAGCCTCGTGGTCAACAGCGACGACACGATCATCGACAACATCTGGGCGTGGCGCGGCGACCACGGCAACGGAATCGGCTGGACCCAGAACACCGCGGACACGGGCGTCGTGATCAACGGCGACGACGTGACGGCTTACGGTCTGTTCGTCGAGCACTACCAGAAGTACCAGACGATCTGGAACGGCGAACGCGGACGGACGATCTTCTATCAGAGCGAGTTGCCCTACGACCCGCCGAGCCAGGCCGCTTGGACCAGCCCGACCGGCAAGGGCTACGCGTCGTACAAGGTCGGCCCCAGGGTGAAGTCCCACGACGCGTGGGGCCTCGGCGTCTACTCCTACTTCAACCAGGGAGTGGACATCCGCGCGGACCGCGGGATCGAGGCGCCGAAGACGTCGAAGGTCCGCTTCAACGACATGATCACGGTCTTCCTGGACGGCAGCGGTGGCATCGAGCGGACGATCAACGACGCGGGCACGCCCGTCGTCGGTTCGTACGGCACGAGCACCATCGTCAGCTACCCGTGACCTGACGCGATCACCTGATGTCGCGGCAGGCCGGTCCGGGTCCCTTCCCGGGCCGGCCTGCCGTACGAGAAAAACAGGTGGTGACGGCGATCGGATGCTTTGGTACAACCGGTGTTGATATTGGTCGTACTGGGAGGGCGCCATGACCGAGTCGGACGGCGCGGCGGCAGGCAGTGCGGCACGACGACGGCCAGCGGTGGCGTGGCGTGTGTCCCTGGTGCTGGCGGTGTGGGGGCTGTTCAGCGCCCTGTTCACATACATGTATCTGGACGAGCTGATCAACCGTGACAGCTATGACCACGGCAACTCCAGCTACCGGGTCCCCTTCCTGAACTTCCCTGCCGCGCTCGTCGCCACCGTCACGATGCTGGTGCTCGCCTACCTGGTCTTCAGGGGTGGCACGAAGGACCAGACGCGGACGCTGAGTCAGATCACGGTGGCTGTGGTCGTGAGTGCGGTCCTGGGAGTGGCGGCGATGTTCGTGCGGCCGGAGGGAATCACGTTCTTCATGGCCGCGTTCGCGATCGTCGGCCTCATGGTCGCGCGCTCGCCGGACGTCCGCGAATGGTGCCGGTGGTGACCGCGCATGAAGCGGTGGTGACCGTTCAGGCAGCGCCGGTGTAGGCGGCCGTCGTCCGGTCGGCGGCGGCCCGCGCCGTGGCCTCGTCCGTGCCCGTCGCGATGTCCGCGTCACCCCACCGCTCGCTGCTGAGAGTGATGAAGCGCTTCCCCTCCTCGGTCGCGAACCAGGCCGCTGCCTCCGCCGGATCCACGGCCTTCTTCGACGACAGGTGGAGCGTCAGGCCGATGAGGCCCATGTCCCAGCCGATGCCGACGGCGCCGGGGCCGAACTCGGTCCAGTGCTCGTCGACGTGTGCGGTGTGCTCGAGTTCGAACCGTGTGCCGCCATCGGGCTCGGCTGTGAGTCGCACTTCGATCCAGCTCACCATGTCGCCGTACTCCCAGGTGGCGGCGTAACTCTTCGGCGGATCGCAGCGCTCGATCAGGCCGCCCGCGTTGCCCTCGAGTTGGTAGCGGCCGCCGACGCGCAGGTCGCCCGACACCGGCAGGAACCATCGGGCGATGCGCTCGGGATCGGTGCAGGCGTTCCAGAGGTCGTCGACGGACGTGTCGTAGGCCTGGCTGATGGTCAGGACGCGCGCCTCACCCGCCTCCAGCACACGGGTGCCCAGTTGCCGCCGCACGGCGTTGATCTGATGGGTGACATCGATCATGGAGTCTCGCCCTTCCGGTGCGGGCCCACGGCCCTGCTTCGCACGCCGAGCGCGTGCACGACGGAAACTACTCTCGGCGCTTATATACGTCAACCCTTATAAGAGCCGGTCGGAGCACTGAGAAGTTCAGACGATCCCTCATGTATCCCGGACGATTGCGATAGGTCCCCGCCTGCGGATGTCCCTAGCGTGGATGGCTGGGCGTGCCGTCTCGAAGGCCGCCTCACCGACGACTCCCGATCAGAGACATTGGCAAGGCGGACATGTTCCACGGAAAGCACTGGCAGGCGTCCACATTCGGCACCCCGGGGGAGGTGCTGCAGTTGACGGAGACCACGTGGCCGGCGCCCTCGGAAGGGCATCTGCTGGTCAGGGTGGACTTCAGCGCGGTCGGCTATCCCGACGTCTACATCATCGGCGGGCACTTCCCCGGTGTCACGCAGCCTCCGGCCTTCCCCGGGCAGGAGGTGTCGGGAGAGGTCGTGGCCGTTCCCGAGGGTTCGGCGTTCGCCGTCGGTGACCGGGTCATGGGCATGACGCCCTTCTTCGAGTCCCTTGGCGCACACGGGACGTACGCCTACACCATGGAGTCGCAGACCCGGCGCATCCCCTCCACGCTGACCGGTGAGGAGGCGGCGGGTTTCCTCATCGGCTTCAAGACGGCTCACTACGGCCTGGTCGGCCGCCTCGGCCTCGCCGAGGGGGAGGTGCTGGTCGTGCTCGGCGGCTCCGGCGGCTCCGGATCCATGGCCGTCCAATTGGGCAAGGCGCTCGGCGCCACGGTCATCGCGGTGGCCGGCAGCGAGGAGAAGGCGGACTTCTGCCGGAAGATCGGCGCCGACCACGTCGTGAACCACGCGGCCTCCGACGTCGTCGAAGAGATCCGGTCGCTCACCTGGGGCAGGGGCGCCGACGTCGTGTACGACCCGGTCGGCGGAGATCTGGGCACGCGGGTGCTGGGCGCGGTGGCTCATTCCGGCCGGTACGGAGTGATCGGATACGCCGCCGGTTCCTTCCCGCAGATCGACGCCATGGGGTTGCTGCTGGGCAACTTCAGCGTCGTAGGGGTGTTCGGCGGCGGTCTCCCGCCGGAGGAGGACGTCGCCACGGTGGACCGGATCTGTGAGCTTGCGGAACAGGGCGCGATCAGGACCCCCGTGGGCACAGTCTTCTCCATCGACGACGTGCCCCGCGCGATCCAGCAGGTGATGGAGGGGCAGGCGGTGGGCAAGACCGTCGTACGCATCGGCGGCTGACCTGACCTGAGCCGACTCGGCCTGGCCGTCGCTCTTCCCGCCGGCGGGATGCGCATCACGTAGGTTCTTATCTTTTTTCGGAAGGTTGTAATGAACGCTCGATCATTCCGTTTCGGGGTCAGTCTCCTTAACGTCGGTTCTTCCCGATCGGCCTGGCGCGCGCGGGTCCAGGAGGTCGCGGATCTGGGCTACGACGTCATGCAGGTGCCCGACCACTTCGGCGCGGTGGCGCCGTTCCCGGCGCTGGTGGCCGCGGCCGACGTGCCCGGCATTCGGCTGGGGACGTACGTGCTCAACGCCGGCGTGTTGAGCCCGGCCTATCTCGCCCGGGACGTGGCCGACACATATCGGCTCACGGACGGCCGGCTCGAGCTCGGTCTGGGCGCCGGCTACGTGCCGGAGGAGTTCGCTGCGGCGGGCCTGCCGTTCGGCACGCCGGGGTCGCGTCTGCGCAAGCTCGAAGAGGTCGTCACGGGGGTGCGTGAGTTGCTGGCGGCCGAGGCCGACTCGCCGCAGCCGCCGATCATGGTGGCCGGTGCGGGCGACCGCATTCTCGCGCTGGCGGCCCGCAGTGCCGACATCATCAGCTTCCCGATCACGGCCGGCTTCGGTGAGGGCACCCCGGAGCAGGCTCTGAGCGCCCGTGTCGAACGCGTCCGCGAGGCGGCCGGCGAGCGGATCGGCGACATCGAGCTGAACCTGTTCGTGGCCGGCGCCGGCAACCGGCTCGCCGACATCGATCTTTCGGTGATCACGGCGGCCACGGGAATGCCGCCTGAGCAACTGGCTGAGCTGCCCGGCGTCCTGGTGGGCTCGCCGCGCCAGATCGCCGACACCCTGCTGCGTTACCGCGAGGAGTTCGGCATCAGTTATGTCAGTGTCCTGGAGCCTCACATGAGGGTGTTCGCCGAGGTCATTCCGCTGCTGCGGTGACGCGTCGCCTGCCGCCTGGCCTGGCCTGGTCTGGCCTGGCCTGAGCAGACCCGGCCTGGCCGTCGCTCCTCCGGGTGACGGCCAGGCCGTTCGGCTATGCGGCCTCGCCGGTGGCGGCCTTGAGCTCCTCGATCAGGCCGACCGCTTCCTCCACGTCGCCGGGTGCCGCGACGTTGGCGATGATCAGATGGTCCACGCCGGCGCCGTCGAGGCGGGTGATGTCCTCGGCGATCTGCCGCGGAGAGCCGCCGAGGAACGGCCGTCCCTCACCGAGCGGTTCCCTGACCAACGGCACGTTGGCGCGGGCGACCACGGTCAGCGCCGAGGGGTCGCGTCCCGCGTCGCGCGCGGCGTCGTGGAAGGCGGCAACGAGACCCTTCACGACCTCAGGCGACACGGCGATCGGATTCAGCCCGTCCGCGATCCGCCCGGCCCGCCGAACGCCGGCGGGCGTCATCGCCCCCAGCAGGACGGGGAGGCGCTCCTGGACCGGCTTGGGGTTCACCTCCGACGCCGCGATCCGGTAGAAACGCCCTTCGAACTCCACCGGGTCGGGACCCCAGCACGCGCGCATCGCCGCGACGACCTCGTCCATGCCCGCGCCCTTGCGCCGCATCGGCACGTTGGCCGTCTCGAACTCCTGCGGCATCCATCCCTGTCCCAGACCGGCGATCACACGTCCGCCGCTGAACTGGTCCAGGGTCGCGAACCGGCGGGCCAGCACCACCGGCGGGTGCAGCAGGGCGTCGACCACGCTGGTCCCCAGTTTGATCCGATTGGTCAGGGCGGCCACGTAGCTGAGCGTCTCCAGAGGCTCGAACGTCAGCCGGTAGGTCTCAGGGATCCGTGCCATCGAGCCGTCGGGCTGCGGCAGTTCCGCGTACGGGCGCAGGAGTCGTTCGTAGGTCCACAGTGAGTCGTAACCGATCCGCTCCGCCTCCTGCGCGACGCGGGCGATGTTGGCGGGCGTGGCGAGCCGCCCGGATGTCGGAAGCGCGATGCCGAGTTCCATGTGATTCCTCAGAGGTGGAAACGTAAAGGATCTCCAGGGTGCAGCTTGCTTGATCAGGTTAACCCGGACCGGCTGGGAAGATCGGCCCAGAGTTCACGCGTGGGGTGTCCTGATTGAACCTGACGATTACGTGTTAGAAAGCGCTGATTTCGCAGCTACTTTCACCGTTCGCGACATAGCGTCCGGCTAATGACCTGCGCGGGCTCGGGAACGCGTACAGCGAGCGGTGTCAGGAGGAGACGATGGCCACAGTGATCGGGCTGACCTGTTACCCGATCAAGGGCTGCCGCGGAACGTCCTCCCCGGACGCGGACATGACGCAGGCGGGTCTCGCGCACGACCGCGCGTTCATGGTGACCGACGAGGGCGGCGTGTTCCGCAGCCAGCGGCGGGACCCGCGGCTCGCGCTCGTCCGCCCGGAGATCGGGGCCGCCGGGGAGTGGCTCACCCTCCGCGCGGACGGCATGGACACCGTGCGGGTGGAGGTGGATCTGACCTCCACCCGGCGTGACGTGGAGCTCTTCGGCGTGCGATACACGGGAGTCGACCAGGGGGACGCGGCGGCGGAATGGCTGTCCGAGATGCTCGGCCGGCCGAGCCGGCTCGTCCGGGTGCCGCCCGAGCACGATCGCGTCACCGACGGGCTCACACCGGGCACCTGCGGATACGCCGACAGCGGCGCCGTGCTGGTCACGACGGTGAGCTCGCTGACCGCATTGAACAGCCGGATCGAGGCGCGGGGTGCCGAGCCGGTGCCGATGAGCCGCTTCCGGCCGAACATCGTGATCGACGGCTGGGACGAGGCGCACGCCGAGGACCGGATGCGCCGGTTCGAGGCCGGTGACGCCGAACTCGCCTACGCCAAACTCGCCATCCGCTGCTCCGTCACCCTCGTCGATCAGGAGTCGGGCTGCAGGGCGGGCCCGGAGCCCCTTCGCACGCTCGCCGACTACCGGCGTGCGCCATCGGGCGTCGCCTTCGGGGCCAAGTTCTCGGTGCTGCGGCCGGGCAAGCTGTCCGTGGGCGACGAGGTGACCGTCACCGCATGGGGCGACTCCGCGTTGTGAGCGGCCGCCGCGGACATCGCTCCGATCCTGGAACTTCATTTCACGTTGGTTGTCCTGGGACTCCAGGCTCTTCACGATGGCGGTCATGAGTGACCCCGAGGCGCAGCAAGAGCACCACCACGGCCCTCTCCACGGCCTGTCCGAGTTGATTGGCGAGCATCACGACCGCGCCGTGCGCCGCCACGAGGAGGAGGCGCTCGCCGAGGCGGCGGAGCAGGCGGGCTTCGACCTCGAAACCGACATCGGGCATCCGACCGCACACCAGACGCCGGTCGGTTACGACGTGGAGACCGACATCGGCCTCGACAACGAGCCGCCGGAACTGCGTCGGTAAAGCTCCCTCACGACCGGCTCACGGGTGGCGCTCTCGCATGACCGGCCGTGCATGTCGTGGCGCGCGCGTCCAGCCGGGCAGGGGTTCGACCTCCCGTGACCACGAGGCCGGTAGGCGGTCGAGACCGACTCGGGCACCGAGGACTCCGCCGACGATCGCGCACGTGGTGTCGACGTCGCCGCCCGCCGAGGCCGTGGCCCAGAAGGCCTCCTCGTAGTCGTCGAGGTGCCGGGCCGCCGCCCACAGGGTGAAGGGGACGGTGTCGTGGGCGGACACGTTGCGCCCGTTGCCCAGCGTGTGGGCGGCGAGAAGGGGGTCGCGGATGGTCAGCAGCGCCCGTGCCTCGGCGATGCCGTCGCGGACCATGCTCGGCGGCGTGTGGTCGAGAATCCGGTCCAGGAAGCGGCCGGGGGACAGATCGGCCCGGGTGGCCGCGACCGCGGCGGCGACGGCCACCGCCACGGCCCCGGCGACCGCTTCCGGGTGGGCATGGGTGACGGTGGCGGACAGTTCCGCCTGCCGTACGGCGTCGGCGAGGTCGCCGGCGAACCAGGCGCCGAGCGGTGCGACGCGCATGGCGGCGCCGTTGCCCCAGGAACCCCTGCCGTCGAACAGCCCGGCGGACAGCGCGCGCCAGTCGCCGCCTTCACGGACGAGACGCAGCATCCGCCCGGTGGCCGGGCCGTACCCGCGGTCGAAGTCGTGATGTGCGGCGAAGCCGGCCGCGAGCGCGTCCTGGTCGACCGTGCCGTGGTCGGCTAGGACGCGGTAGACCGAGCAGGCCATCTCGGTGTCGTCGGTCCACTGCCACGGTCCTGGCGGCGGAGTGTGATCGGTGAGGTGGGGACGGTTGGCGGGAACGAAGAACTGGGATCCGAGCGCGTCACCCAGAGCCAGGCCGTACAGCGAGGCGGTCGCGCGCGTCAGGGAATCTGCTGACATTTCCGCTCATTGTGGCACTCGATCGCGGCGATCTCATGTCACATACCGGCTCACCCGATGGATGTCTCCGGCACGGCGACGTCCCAGGCTTCCTGGCGAATTTCAATGTCGGGGGAGGCGCGCAACTCGCCGAGGAGCTCCCGCCATTCGGCCGCCCAATCGGTATGGGCGCCCCCGACCCTGGTGAGCGCGACCGCGAGCAGATTCGCGGCCAGGTGGCCCTGGTCGACCAGTCGCCGGACGCTGGAAAGGAGCGTTCTGGGCTCGACCGGTTTCTCGTACCTGCGTTGGGAGGACAGTTCTTTCGCCGTGGCCGCCGCGAGGACCGGCCGGTCGCGAAGCATCTCCGCCAGATCGCACAGGCCGTCGGCGAGGGCCGAGGGGTCGACGGCCGCGTGGGTGCCGACGGGTGCGGGAAGTGCCGTCTTGACGATCAGGACCGCCTCGGGCAGCAGAAGCGGCTCCGCGGCGAGAACGTCCACGGCGTCGTGGGTGAGCCGGCGCTGCCACGGCTCGATGGCGGATTCTCTGGAGTGCATGCCCGCCAGATGCTGAGCGATCTTTGTCACGCGGTCCCTGGCCGGCGTGGCCATGGAGGCGGTCCGGCCTTCGAGGGGGACGGCGGCCGCCAAGCGCGACAGGACGTCTAGCGTTTCGGATCGGATCGTCCCGGTGCGGAGCAGGGCGAGGAACACCAATGTCGCCGTCTCACCGTCGGCGGCCTCCGGATCGCCTGTAGCCGTGACGACCTCCTGGTACCCGCCCTGGTACCACGTGGCCCACGCGGCGAACGCCTTGGCGCCGCGGAAGCGCACCCCGGGAGAGTCGGCCGCCGCGAGGAGCCGGCGGATCAGATCGGCGTACGCCACCCGGGCTGCCGGGGCGAACTCCACGGGACGAGCCTGGAAGAGCGTGCGGAGCATCAGTTCGCCGGCGTACCGGTCGGCCGCCGCCCCGAGCGCGTCCAGAGCTCGTGGGTCCTCGGGCATCCGGCGCAGCGCCCCCGCAACGGCCACGCGCACATCGCGGTGCAGGCCGGGATCCTCCCACGTGCGCAACAGCAGACCCAAGGCTCCCGGCGGCCGGTTGCGTTCCAGTTGCCGGACGACCTGTTTGCGCAGGGAAACTTTCCCGCCGGAATCGGTGAGCGCCCGTTCGAGGGCGGGGCCGAGCAGCGACGGCGGAACCATGCGGCAACAACGTGCCAGAGAGGCCACGATCACCGGGGACGAGCGTTCACGGGCGTGGCCCAGCAGCACGGACAGTGCGCGCGAGGGGTCGTCGGCGCCGGCCATGGACTCCAGGGCGGCTTCGGCCGGCATGGTGTCCTCGTGGTCCGCCAATGCCACGAGCCGGTCCAGGCTTCCGCCGATCCGGCCCATCGCCTGGATGGCGGTCACGCGGGCTGCGGCAGGGGTCCGGTCGTCGTCGGCGATGGAGGTGAGCCACGTCCGCAGGAGACCACGCTGGGCGGGCGTCCACCGGCCGGCCATGCCTGTGCGGACGGGCGGCACCCACGGGGACGTCGCGAAGCGGCTCTCCAGCACCATGTCCAGCGAGTGAATCAGGTCGGTGCGACGCTCGGCGACCATGCGCCACACGGTCGGCAGCACCACAGCGGAAGGCTCCTCGCGGAGAAGATCGAGGACACGTTCTTCCCTGCTGGCAGGGAAGGCCAGCCACAACTCCGCGGCCTCACGGGCAATCGGTTCAGGAGCGCCGCGCACCGCCGCACGCAGATCGTCCTGGAGCTCGCCCAGCGCCCACGAGCGCCTACCGAGCACGCGGGCGAGCGCGACGGCGACGCCGAACTCCCCGCGGTCACGGGCGGAGCGAAGACACGGGCGCAACACCGCGAACAGGTCGTGCTCCTGGCCGCGCCGCAATACCAGGTCCAGCCGGTGTCGCTCCTTCTGCGGGCGCACCTGCCGTCTACGGCCGCGGCCCGGTCTGGTGGGCGGGGTTCTCGGCTCTGGATCAGGTGAGCCCAGTCCGGCCGCACCATGCCGGACCACCAGCTTCTCGTATACGCCCAGAGCCCACGCGGCCAACGCGGGGGACGTCCTTGGATCGTGGTGACGCAGGACCCGGCCTGCCAGCCGCCGGAGCGCGGCCTGGGTGGCGGCTGAGGAATCCCGCGCCGCGGCCGCGTGGGTCGCCAGCGTCTCCAGCGGCTCCGCGCAGGTGTCGTCCAGTAGACGTGGCGCGACGCCGTACAGGGCAATCAGCAGGGCGTGGCGGAGGGGATCCTGCTCGTTGGCGGTCCGCCGGGCCAGGTCGGCGAGGAGAGCGGCGAACAACGCACGGTCCCCGGTGCGTGCGGCGCACTCCAGGAGCAGCGTCCTGGCGAGCCCCCGCCGCCGTGGATCGCCGGTGAACGCCGCCCTTCTCAGAGCCTCCGCCGCCTCCTCGTAGGGAAGGTACGACGTCAGCTTCAGCGGAAGCTCGGGATCGTCCAGGCGTGACCGGGCCGAGTGCCACACGGAGGCATGCCACTGGAGCATCCGGCGGGCCTCGATGGCGGCGCGTTCGGGAGGGAGCACACCCAGCAGGTGCATGGCCCACAGGCCGGTGGAGCCGCCTCTCCGCCGCACGATCGCGTCGAAGACGGGCCCCCGCCGGCCAGGAGGCAGCGACCGCAGGAAGGCGTCAAGCCTGTACGAGTCGGGTGCGAGAGTGAGGATCTCCGACTCGGGGCGCGCGCGCATGCGGCGGACCAGCCACAGCGCGGCACCGGTCCAGCCCCACGAGGTGTCGTGAGAGATCATTTGTGCGATACGTGCCGAGTCCGTTCTGAACAGTGCGTTGAGAACAGGCGGCGACAGGCGGGCGGCCTGGTGCCGCAACTCGTGCTCTTCGAGGAGGGCCAACATGCGCGACGGCTCGGCGAGCGCAGCGAGTTCGACTCCGGCACCGCATCGGCGCCACCATTCCCACGCGTGGGTTCCAGTGGACAGTTCCTGGTGGGCGACCTCCAGTACGGCGCCGGGGTGCCGCTTGCCGAGGGCGGCCCAGGAGGTCACCGCGTGTGCCAGACCGGGCAGCCATCGTGTGACGGTGCGAGCGCCGCAGGCCGGAAGCAGCACGGCGGCCTCATGGTCTCCCCATCGGGCGTGGACGTCGGGTAGCAAGGCCTCCGCCAGTGCCTCACGTCGCCCATGCAGGAGCGTCCGGTAAAGCGCCAGGCGCAGATCGAGCGGGGCGTCATCAAGAGCCGCGGCGGCTGCTTCGTCCGGGACGGGAAGAGTCCGCACGCCCCGCAGGGCCGCGCGGCGCAGATCCATGTCGGGCCCGGCCAGCACGTCTTCGATGAAGCCGATCTCTCTTCCCGCCATGGCCATGTGCAGCGCGGTTCGCGTCCCATATTCGCCCTCGGCGCACAGGTCATCGAGGAGAACGCGCAGGTAGGAGGTGCCTGCCAGGCGCCGGGCATGCAGAGCCAGCTCGCGCATGCGGAGCGGATAGGGCAATGGATCGACGCGGGCCAGCAACTCGGCCGCGGAGATGATGACATCGTTCACCGGCTCGTGGGCCGGCTCGGTGGGCCTCAACGGCCTGGGCGGAGAACGCCCTTTCCATCAGTCATGGCGACGATGGTGGCTGATCGCCCGCCTCTCCGCAAGCCGGGCGTCGGTGTTCGGGGACCTCGACTTTGCCCTCGACGGCTCGATCGTCTCTTCTGACAGCGGTTTCTCCCGCGTGATCAGAGCCAGGGCCGGCGACACGACCATGATCCATCTCGCCGGAGTGCGCTCACTGGTGGCCGAGACGGGAGACGATCCCGCAGCGGCCGCCGTACCGATCGAATGGTTGCGCACGGCGGCCAGGCTGGTTTCCAGGGCGCAGTGAACAGCCACGCCGGGCCGTACGGACGTCGTGCTAGCGTCGCCGCTCGTGGCGGAGAACGTGGTGGCGGATGACGCGGCGTTGACGAACGTGTACGTGGGCCGCGCGGACGTGGACGCGGCGGGTGATCGCGGCTGGCTGCTGGGGCACTTCAAGCCGCTGGGCGATGTGCGGCACAGCGAGGACGTCGAGATCAAGTGGGGCGTGCACCCGCGTGGGGACGAGCGCGTCCAGTGGGTGACCGGCGAGCACCGTACGGCGCTGCTGATACTGATCAGCGGCCGGTTCCGGGTGGAGTTGCCGGGACGCAGCGTGGTGCTCGCCGAGCAGGGCGACTACATCGTCTGGGGTCATGGCGTCGATCACTCGTGGCACGCGGAAGAGGAGTCGGTGGTGCTCACCGTTCGCTGGCCGTCCGTCGCGGGTTACGCGGCGCCGGCGCCCGACGCCGGGGGAGGTCAGCCGGCCCCGGGAGGGCACGCCGCAGGGTGACCGGCCGGGAACGGAGCCGGCCCGCCTTCTCGGGAAGACGGGCCGGACGCATGTCAGCCGCAGTGGACCTGGTAGCCGTGACCGGCGAAGCGCTCGCCGCCGTAGTCGAAGTAGCCGCCCACGTCGACGCACTCACCGCGGGCCGGGATGTAGATCGGGCCCGCCCATTGGTGGTAGTTCGCGTCGAGGCCGTCGTCGACGAACCCGGGGTAGGAGTACGTCGACAGCTGCACGTCGAGGTGGTTGACCAGCCCCGACCAGGAGGCGATCGGCTTGGCGATGGCGCAGTTCTTGCCCGTCGAGCTGTTGTAGTACAGCGAGACGTAGCCTCCGGTGCGGCTGGTGTTCAGTCCCTTGATCGGATAGGAGTCCAGGAACGCGTATCCGGATCCGCAGCTCGCCGAAGCGGCGGAGGCGGGCGCGCTGATCAGCGCGGGAGTCATGGCGAGGGCGAGCACCGCGGCGGCCCCGGTGACGGCGCGACGAGCAGACATCCTCATGGCAGGCATCCTCATGGCAGGCATTTTCAGGGCGGGGATCGTGCGGCTCAGCAACGGACGCTCGTCCGGCCGAGGGGCTCACCGGTCTCGGGGAGCGGCCCGTAGCCGATCCAGCCGACGGCCACGGTGCAGTCCGACAGGGTGGCGGCACCCGACGACCACAGCTCGGTGAACTTGCCGCTGTTGCAGCGCACATCCTGGACGTGGTTGCCGGCGCCGGCCGCCGTCGTCGTCGCGATCGTGGTGCAGGCGTGCCACGAGCTGTGGCTGCTGCGGTAGCCCTCCCAGACGTACAGGTAGGCCCAGTTCTTGTTGCAGCCCTTGAACTGCTTGACCGAGGCGAACGTCTGGCCGCCCGTGGTGACATAGGCGGTCGTGCCGATCTGGGTCACGCTCGAGCACGAGGGGTTGGTCTCGGCGTGCGCCGGCCCGCTCAGCCCCAACACCAGGGGCAGGGCGATGATCCCGGCCCCGGCGGCCTTCGCGAGTCTTCTCTCCACGTTGCGATCCCTTTCGATTGACAGCGCCACCTCACTGCGGCGGCGGCTGCCCGTCAGCGTGCCGAGGGCCCCTGCACTCTCCCTGTACGGCCGGGCCTTACAAGCGAAGTCACAGGTCAGGGACCACTTGTACGTCGAAGAAGATGCCTCTGAGCTGCGGCAGGTAAGGGATGCCGCGATCGTCGACCATCTTCCAGAAGACCTTGCAGTGGACGCGCACGTCGGGAGCCACCACCGGGACCCGGACGAGCACGGACTGGCCGGGCTGGGTGTCCGGGATCCGCACGCGACGTGGCGAGTGGCACACGTCGGACCCGTCCCACGGCAGTTGCCTGTCCAGATAGCGGTCGTGCCAGAACACGCTGCCGCTGTTGGTGAGCTGCCACACCTTCTCGAACCGCGCGCCCTCCCGCACCTTCGTCCCGTCCGGATAGGTGACGTCCGCGTCCAGCCGGGAGTCGTCGCCCGGGATCGGCCGCAGATCATCGGGCATGACCACGACGGGGGGCTCGGACAGCCGGGTCACCACCGCGCCGCACACTCCCGCGGTGACGGCGAGCCCGGCGGCCGCCAGGACCAGCATTCTGCGCGAACGGCCGTGGACCTTCGCCGGGCCGGCCTCGTCGGGGGACTCGGCCGGCTCGTGCCGTGGAGTGGGTGGGGTGTCGGCCGGTTCCGCGGCGTCCTGCGGGGCGTCCGCCGGCGCGGGCACTTCGGCGAGGATCTCCCGGTGGAGGCGGCGCAGGTCGGAGTGGGGGTCGGTGCCGAGTTCGTCGGCGAGGATGGTTCGCAGGTCGTCGTAGACGGTCAGGGCCTCGGCCGGCCTGCCCGACAGGTGCAGTGCGCGCATCAGGCGATGCTGGAGCGGTTCGCGCAGGGGGTTGCGTGCGGCCTGCTCGGCCAGATCGGCCACCAGCGAGGCGGGCGGCGCCCCCGCGGCGAGGCAGAGGTCCGCGTAGGCCTCGACGGCGCTCAGGCGTAACTCCTCAGAACGCGCCACCTGTAAACGCACGCAGGGGGTGGACGGCACGTCGGAGAAGGGCGACCCACGCCACAGGGCCAGCGCTTGCGCCAGTGTCGTGCTCGCGAGCGCGGGCTGGTCCTCCGCCCGGCATACCGCCTCCTCGAAGCAGGCCAGGTCGGTGGTCGACCGGTCGAGGTCCAGCGCGTACCCGCCTGATTGCGTCCGCAGGACACCGCCTCCGTCCCCCTGGCCGGTCAGCGACCGCAGCGTTGCCCGCAGCCGCGAGGCCCGCACCTGTACGGCGTTCGCCGGATCGGCGGGCAGGCGGTCCGGCCAGAGCGCGTCGGCGAGGTGGTCGGTGGAGACGAGCCGTCCGGGGTGGGCGAGCAGTTCGCCGAGGAACGCGCGATCCTTGGCGGCGGAAGGGGCGACGGTCCGCCCGTTGTGCGTGATTTCGAGAGGACCAAGCACACGAAATTCCACGCGCCGTAGTCTGACAGACGAGATCAACTGATGATCAACAGGATGCGGAGGGGCGCGATGGCCGCCCTTCGCGGCGCTCTCACAGAGCGAGGCCTGAGCCTCCGCGATCGACGACGCCCGGTTGTTTCCGGCGGCGGTGACGGGGTAATCGCGCGTGAGAAAGCGGTGACGGGGTATTCGCGCGCGAGAAATCCGGCTCGCCGTTTCCGCGCCCGAACATCGATCCGCCGGATGTATCCCATCAGTAGAGCCGGGGCAATTACGCGCTCTGCGCCGTCGTCGGGCGGGGAAACGCATCCTCACGTGCTGGAATGGAATGCCGGTTTCTTCTCCTCGGTATGAGTCAACCCATCTAGACGCGCTCTGTCATCGCTGCCAACGATGGAGGGACATCGCAATCGCCTCGCGCGAATGCGAATCGGAGAGGAGACGCTTATGCTCGGCAAGCGACTATCACTCCCGCTCGGCGCCGTACTCCTGGCAGGCCTGGCCTTCGGGCCCGGGCCGGCGGCCGTAGCGTCAACCGCGCAGCACACCCCGAAGACGGTGGTCAGCACCGCTCAGGATGTGGCGACGTCGACGAACACCCCGAACCTGGTGAAGACTCCTCCGGACCCTGACCGCCGCCGTCACCACCGCTACGACACAGACCACCGCCACCACCGCTACCACCACCGTCACCACAGGTACGAGCGCGACCACCGGCACCACCGGCACCACAGGTACGAGCACAACTTCCGGTGATCCGCTGATGTAGCGGACGGGCGCCGGCGTCGCCGATGCCCGACGGTTCGAAGGGCCCCGCATGGCGGAGTGATCCGCGATGCGGGGCCCTTTGACATCTCCCGTAGATCTTTTGTCCGCTTTGTGTTAAATCGGCGGCTGGACGCTTACAGTTCCTGAATGCGCTTTGTCCCCTTTGTGGTGATTCTTGCCGCCCTGATGACTGTCATCGCCTCGCCCGCGTGGGCCATCACCAACGGCTCGGCCGATGGAGCCGGCCACCCGGAGGTGGGCGCCCTGCTCGCGGGCAAGGCCCACGGCGACGGCACCTGGGCCGACTGCACCGGCACGCTCATCTCTCCGACCGTCTTCCTCACCGCCGCACACTGCGGGGAAAAGGGCCAGAAGACGGCACGGGTCACCTTCTCCAGCCACTACCGGCAGGGAGACCCGGTCTACACCGGCCGTTTCGTGGCCGACCCGCGGTTCGACGTCAAGGCCGACCCCTTCGACATGGCGGTCGTGATCTTCGACGCGCCCATCGCCGGAATCAAGCCCGCCACCTTGCCGGAGGCCGGCCTGCTCGATCGGCTCAAGTCCGGAGACGGGTTCGCGACCACGCGGTTCACCCCGGTCGGGTACGGCTCGCTGGCCCCGACCAAGGGCAAGCACGGAAGCCGGTTCACCTACACCGACACCCGCAACCTGGCGTCGATCTCCTTCAAGAAGCTCACCGGCAGGTGGCTCCAGTTGTCGCTGAAGTCGTCGGTCGACGGCAGCACGTGCTTCGGCGACTCGGGTGGCCCGAACTTCCTGGGCGGGGCGGCCTCCCATCTGCTCGTGGCCACGACGATCAGCGGAGACGACGACGCGTGCAAGTCGACCAATTTCGACTATCGCCTGGACACCGCGTCGGCCCGGGATTTCCTCGGAAAGTACGTCACGCTTCCCTGAATCAGGGCCTATTCCACCGACTGGGCGAAGAAATAGTCATCCGGCCAGTTGATCTACACTGAATTCCATGTCGACTCGCAATGGCATGACCGAAGCGGGGAACGTGAGGGCGATAGGAAATACCGCCCTCACGGCCTCATTGGCACTTCTTCCGCTGAATGCCCTCGCTTCCGAGACATGGTCGGTTCTGGCCTGCGTCATTTTCGCGATCATCGGCGTGGGCCTGCGGATCGAGGCGGCCGTCCGGTCCCTCGCGGTCGGTCGCGACACCGGGGTCCTGGAGACCGCGTCGCGGGAGTAGCCCCGCCGTTCATCGCCTAAAGTCGGGCGGGTGGCCCCGACACCTTCCCGGTTGGCCTGGCTGGACGCCCTGCGTGGACCCGCCGCGCTGGCCGTCGCGTTGCACCATTCGGCCTGGACCTTCGCACCCGGCATCTGGGCTCACGTGGACGGCCGGATCGACGTGGGCACCTGGGGCGTCTTCGTCTTCTTCCTGGTCAGCGGCTACATCATCCCCGCATCCCTGGAGCGGCGCGGTGACCTGCGGGCCTTCTGGATCGGCAGGGCCTTCCGCCTCCTCCCGCTGTTGCTCACCGCGGTGTGCCTGGCGTTCCTCCTCGCGTACCTGGGTTTGTTCACCCTTCGCTCCGGCCTGAGCACGCGGCCGTTGCCGCTGGTCGCGCTGGGCAACCTGACGATGCTGCAGGAACTGCTCGGCGTGACCCCCGTCATCGACGTGATGTGGACGCTCTCCTACGAGATGGCGTTCTACCTGCTGACGGTCGGGCTGTTCACCGTGCGGCAGTCCCATCGTTCGGCCCCGATCGCGATCGGCCTGGCGCTGCTGGCCGTACCACTCGGATTCCTGCTTCCCGGCCCGACCATCAGCGGCCGTGCCGACCTGGTCGCCGCGGTCTTCGGCGTCGCGGCCGTCGCGGCCGTCATCGTGTCGGTGCTGGCGGGCGGCAGGACGCGTACGGTCGCCGCGGTGGCGGGCGGCCTCCTCGGCCTGGCACTGGTGATCTTCGGTAGCCGGATCGGGGCGGGGCAGGGCCTGATCATCCTGGGCATGATGTTCGCCGGCACGGCCGTGTACCGGGCCGAGCAGGGCACGATCCGCCCCCGTACGGCCGTCGCCGCGGTGCTGACGGTCCTGGCCTGTGGAGTCTTCGCCAAGGACGACCCCGGCTGGGCGCCCGCGATCCTGCTGGCCGCCGGTTTCTTCGCGGCCGTGTTCGCGTTGCGGCACAGGCGCTTCCCGCGATGGCTCGCCCACGTCGGGGTGATGAGCTTCTCCCTGTATCTGCTGCACCCGCTTCTGCTGCGGGTGAGCCCGAACCTGCCGGTGTTCTTCCTCATCGTGGTGCCGCTCGGTTATCTGACCCACCGCTTCATCGAGGCCCCCGCCCAGCGCCTCGGCAGACGGCTGTCCCGCCCGCCCGCGCAGGAACCGCCCCTCGATCGGGAAAGGCCGCACGCGGCGCTCACGCCGAATGCATGAGGTCCCCGTCCGGACTGCCCGGTGAGCCTCTGAGAGGGTGTGGCCATGGTGAACGGTTCACCTCGAGGCGCGGGCCGGCACGGGGCTCGAGGACTTCTACGGCCGACTGGGCTGGAAGGAGATCGGCCGTTGGCCGGGGGCCCTGCGACTGGCGCCCGGCGACGACCGCGACGAGATCCTGATGGCGCTCACCCTCTGAGCCGCCCCGGGGTGATGAAGCGTGGCTCCCGTCGCTACGTGAGCACCGCACACCCGCGGTGCCGGAGGGAGTCGATCCAGCCGGGGAGCCGGCGCAGCTTCGTCCACCGTAGATCGAGTTTCTCCAGGGCGGGCAGGGATCCCAGGCCGTCCGGCAGTTCGGTCAGACGCGCGGCACGCAGGTCGAGATGGGTGAGCCGCCTCAGCCGTCCCATCGACTCGGGGAGCCTCTCCAGCGGGTTGTCGCGAAGATCGAGATGACGCAGCTCGCCCAGGTCGCCGATGGAGTCGGGCAGTGTGGAGAGCCGATTGCCCTTCAGGTGCAGCTCCCGTAGCCGCGAGAGCCCGCCGACCGTGTCGGGCAGCGCGGTGAGCCGGTTGTTGTACAGGCGGAGCTCACGCAGCGCCGCCATGTCGCCGATGGACGGCGGCAGTGAGTCGATGCGGTTGTCGGTGACGTTGAGGTAGTCGAGCCGGTTCAGCCGTCCCAGCGACGCGGGAACCGCGGTCAGGCCGTTGTCGCTGAGATAGAGGTAACCGGTGAGCCGTGGCAGGTCGCCGATCGCGTCCGGCACGCGTTCGAGCCGGTTGTGCCCGAGGTCCAGCATCGACAGCTCGGCGAGGCCGGCCAGGGCGTCCGGGATCTCGGTGATCTCGTTTTCCGCGAGATTGAGTGAGCGCAGGCCCGTGAGGTTCCAGATCGTGCCGGGCAGCGCGGTCAGTCTGTTGCGGCCGAGACTCAGGTTGCGGAGCGACGCCATGCGCCCGAGTTCCGGGGGGACCTCCGCCAGCCGGTTGCCGTAGAGCAGCAGGGTGCTCAGGTCCGGCAACTCCGCGATGGAGGCCGGTAGGCGGGTCAGCGCGTTCCCGTCCAGGTCGATGTGGCGGAGCGTCGTCAGGGTGGCGATCGACTCGGGCAATTCGTGAACACCTGCGTCGGGTGCGATCAGGGCGACTGCCGCACCGTCGACGTGACGTAAGGCCGTGTCCGGCAGACCAGGGAGTTCGCCCACGGGAACGCAGCCTAGCCAACGCGGTTACATGAAAGCCGGGAGGTTCTGTCACACCCGGATGCGAGCATCGGCGTCATGAGCGGAACGTTGAACGGAAAGATCGCGTTGGTCGCCGGGGCGACGCGCGGCGCCGGCCGTGCCGTCGCGGTGGCGCTGGGCGCCGAGGGGGCCACCGTCTATGTGACCGGGCGCAGCACCCGGGAGCAGCGTTCGGAGATCGATCGGGCGGAGACGATCGAGGAGACGGCGGAGATGGTCACCGCGGCCGGCGGCGAGGGAATCGCCGTGCGGGTCGACCATCTGGAGGCCGACCAGGTGAGGGCGCTGGTCGAGCGCGTCGACTCCGAGCAGGGCCGCCTCGACGTGCTGGTCAACGACATCTGGGGTGGCGAGTCGCTGTTCAGCTGGGATCAGAGGCTGTGGGAGCACTCGCTGGACAAGGGCCTGCGAATCCTCCGGCTGGCGATCGACACCCACATCATCACCAGCCACTACGCCCTGCCCTTGCTGATCAGGAACCCGGGCGGCCTGGTCGTCGAGATGACCGACGGCACCGCGCAGTACAACGCCGAGAACTACCGGATCTCGTTCTTCTACGACCTGGCCAAGACCTCGGTGAACCGCATGGCGTTCGCCCAGGCCAAGGAACTGGCCCCGCACGGCGGGACGGCCGTGTCGCTCACCCCGGGATGGATGCGCTCGGAGATGATGCTGGACATCTACGGCGTCACCGAGGCGAACTGGCGTGACGCGCTGGAGGTGCAACCGCACTTCGCCATCTCGGAGACCCCCACGTACGTCGGCCGCGCGGTGGCGGCGCTCGCCGCCGATCCCGAGGTCGCCCGCTGGAACGGGCAGTCCCTGTCGAGCGGGGGGCTCGCCCAGGTCTACGGCTTCACCGATGTCGACGGCAGCCGGCCCGACGCCTGGCGGTACATGGTGGAAGTGCAGGACGCGGGCAAACCCGCCGACGTCACCGGCTATCGCTGAGCCGGGCGCGGTCGCGGGATCGGCACGTGGCCTGGGGAGTGTCAGGCGCGACCTGGCCCGGCGGAACTGTCGGTGCCCGCTGCCAGACTCACTCAGCATGAGCGACGACGTGCGGTTGAGGGATGTCGAAGAAGCCGACCTGAGCCTGTTCTTCGAGCACGAGCACGACCCGGAGACGGTCCGGCGGTCGAAGTTCACTCCCCGGGAGCGGGAGGCCTTCATGAGCCACTGGGCCACGAGGGTCCTGGGGGATCCCACGGTCTTCGTGCAGACGGTGACCGTGGACGGCGTGCCGGCCGGCAATGTCGTGGCCTGGTGGGAGCAGGACAGGCGATTCATCGGATACGTGTTCGGCCGCGAGTTCTGGGGCCGGGGCGTCGGCACCAAGGCGCTGACGCTCTTCCTGCGGCAGGAGAAGGCCCGCCCCCTGTACGCCGACCCCTTCGGAGGGAACGCCGGCTCGGTCCGGCTGCTGGAGAGATGCGGCTTCCGACGCGCCGGCACGGTGATGCACGGAGAGCACGAGCACATCATGCTGGTGCTGGACGAATCAGCGCCGGACGAATCGGTGCCGGACGAGGACCACGCCGACGGCTGACACCGGGCGCCCGCCGTCACGGGTGACGCCGCTCGAGCGGTTCTTCAGGCGGTGAACTCCGGACCACTCGCCCGAGCGCAGAGCCTAGCCGTGCCTCTCGTCAGGCCTTCACAATCACGACCGTCTGTACGAGCTTGTCGTGAAGACACTGCCGGCGGCCGTCGAATCCGAACCACGTCGCGTCGATGAGGGCGATCACCCAGCCTGCGAAAGGGACGAGGGGCGCCCCGAGGAAGAAGAGCGCACGGATCAGGGCGTGGTGAAGCGCCGGCGCCCGGCCGGTGGAGAGCGACACGACCCTGATCTTCAATGCTCGCTTTCCGAGCGTCTGCCCCCAGCGTGCATGTGCAAGACCGAGGTACAGGACACCGAGAAGAGTCTGAGCGGCGACGAGAGCCCAAATGCTCGGATTGCTCCCCCAGGGATTCATCGTCGAGGAGTCGTCGGCGGCCAGCACGGAGTCCCCGACGAGGGCGGTAGGGATGGCGGCAATCAAGCCGACGATGATCGTATCGATGACACCGGCCGTGAGACGGCGAAGGACGCCTGCCCCCTGCTTGACGAGTTGGGAGGAAATCTCGGTCACGCGGCAAGTGTGCCGTAAAGATCGCAGTTCGACCGATCCTTAGCGCGGGGCCGAACGCCCGTCACCTACGGGGCCGGTGAAGCGCCCGGGTGCCCTGGTCCGCTCCGGCTCAGAGATCTATGCCTCTGCCTTCCTTGTACGGCACGAGCCAGGCGAACGCGACGCCGGCGAAGTTCACCAGCATGGTGTGCTGAGCGCGGGTTCCGGTCTCGGAGACGTGGAGCCGGATCACCGATCCCTCTTTCATCCATGCCGCGATGTCGTCTTCGGTCGGCTCGTCACCGTGCAGTCGCAGGGTCACGTCATGGGGCTGACCGGCCATCCGGAGGTGAAGCTCGCACGTGGGCTCGCTGTCGGCCATGGTCCCCGTCCATGTCGTGATTCCACCGGATTGTCTGATGCCACGGTGAACGTACCCCGGCTGGGTGCACGTCACCGATCACCCGGCAGGTGGATACTCCGCCTTTACCGAATGCGACTCCGCAGGCCGCTGACTCCGCGGCTCCCCGGCAGGCCGCTGAAATTTCGGGCCGGTCGGCCGCTCCTCGCGTTACTCATAACGACGATGACGATTCATCCGGAAAAACCATTATTTATTAGGGCGTTCTATGTCCCAAAGGTAACTCTGGTCGCCTTTGGAAGGTCGCCTGAAGAGGGCTGCCACCTGCGACGGAGGCGCTCAGGTGCCTGAAGGGGGTAGATTAGGCGGCACCGCGGAAATTTCGTGCGTTGGCATCCGGGTCGGCGTCGCCCGAGGCGAAAAAACAACTTCGGTTTCTCTCATGGGGCCGAGACAGGTCAGTCGACTATGGCGCCGACGCACATCTGCCGCATCGCATCACCCGCCCCCGGGGCCGCCGACTTCCGGGGGCCTCTGAGCAAAGCTCATGTCGCCACCATCGTCGAGTTGGACGGGGAGATCGACATCTTCACCAGCCCTGCCCTGCGCGAACGCCTGCTCCGTACCATGCGACGCAGCACGAGCCTGCTCATCTGCGACCTGTCCCGGGTGTCGTTCTGCGATTCCTCCGGGATGGCCGTCCTGGTCGGCATCCAACGACGCGCCAGGGCGATGGGCATCACCATGGGCCTGGCCGCCCCCCGTCCCCACGTGGCTGAGCTGCTGCGCATCACCGGCCTCGACCGCGGCTTCGCGATGTACGAGAACGTCCCGGACGGGCAGCTCGGACAGCGCGGGGGCACGGCGACCTGGGTGCGCTGCGCCTCCTGAGCGCTGACCGGGGTGGGAATCAGTGGTCGGCGTCTCTGGCGTCTCTGGCCTCGTGCCGGTGCCGCGTCGGCTCGGGCTCGTCGCCACGCGCGAGAGACTGCCGCACCCGCTGCCGGGCCTGATGCTCCTGAAGGGTGGCGTCCTTGCCGACACCACCATGGGAGTCCTCGACGTCGTGCGTGTGCTGGTGGTCGTCCTGCTCCTGCAACCTGGATGGCCGGGTGTTTTTCGTGCGGCTCATCGCGCACCTCCTGGGTGCTTGCCCTAACTTGACCCTACGCCCGTGTGGATCGGGCCGAGACCGCCAGGTCCGTTCGGCCCGTCGAAGAGTAGGCTGAATTCACCGAGGACATTTCGAATGCCGGCAATCGCGTCGGCACCGTCCGCGGCGTTTCACGACCGCAGCCCCGACCAAGGCTGAGACAGGTCGGCCGATCATGTCGCTGACGCAGATTCCCTCGTCTTCTACGAATCTCCTCGCTCGCGCTCCTTCAGGAAACCCGGCTCACGCGCCTGCCGTACGGCTGAGCCTGGAACCCATTCGTGGCCGCATGCGGGCCGTGGACGGGGCATGGTGGCCACGGTCGACAGACGCGGCGGCCGAACTCCCGGGCCTCATCGCGGCCGTCGACCGCAGGACCGGGGAGATGACTCTCCGGGTGGGACTGCACGTGGACGCCTGGGACGACATTCCGCATCGCATTCCCGTCCCTGGCCGGGCCGTACGGGTCGGATGGTTCCGTTCCATGGACCGCCGGCTGGTCAGCCTGACCATGAGAGGCCGGGACACGATCACCCTGCGGGTCATCGCGCCGGAGACCACGCAGGAATCGGCAAGGGCGATATTCGCAGAGGCCACCGGTGATGCGAAAGCCGTACCTCCCGGTGGGGCCCAAACGGAGGAACAGAATGCCTGGGATAACGAGGGCGGCCGGTTCGGCGCCAGGTGAGGCATCTCTGAGAACGGCCAGTGATCACCGCCATCATCTGAGGTGATCGGCTCTTCTTATAGCGCCGGTTTCCCCGATGACCCGCGCGGGGCTTTGATGGTCCGGAGGGGCCGCGGTCCACCGGGACCGGACCTTCCCGGAGCGGCTCCGCAGGGCGCCCAGGCCGGAGAGACGTGATCGTCGGCGTATGGGCTGACCCGTCGCCTCCGCCGGGCGCTCTGGACTGGTGGCTATGGCGCTCGTCGCAGGCGGAGCCAGAAGCAGGCACCGCCGTCCTTGCCCGTTTCGTACCAGGTTTCGCCGCCGTTGCCCTGAGCCAGACGGCGGACGATCCACAGCCCGAGCCCTGTTCCCTCTGTCTCCTGGCCGACACCCGGCTCACGGGTGAAACGTTCGAACAGCCGGGGCACGAAAGCCTGAGGCACGCCCGGCCCGTGGTCGGACACCCGAATCCGCACCCAGCCGTTCTGGGCGCGTGCGGACACTTCGATCGGCGGGCGCCCGTAGGCGAAGGCGTTGTCCAGGAGATTTTCGAGCATCGCGGAGAACTCTTTGCGATCGACCAGGGCCACCAGCGTCGCGCTGCAGGACAGGTGGACATCCTGGGCTCGTTTGTCGAGCTCGCCCAGCCGTTCAAGGATCACCTCGAGTACGGTGACACGTTCCAGGCGGGCGGACGGGCCTGTCGCGTCGATGGTCGCCGCGGTGAGGAGCTTCCTTACGAGCCCTTGAAGGCGGGCCGTACGGTCGGCGATGCGGTCGATGATCTCGGCTTTCTGCTCCTCGGCGAGCGCGACCAGCCGATTACGCAGGACGTCCACGAGGATGCTGATCGTGGCCAGAGGGTTGTGGAGTTCATGGGCCGCGATGGAGACCGCCACGTTCTGGCGCTCCAGAGCCGCGGCCAGTTCCCGCTCGACGTGGTCGCGGCGAGTGACGTCCCGGAGCGCCGCGACGTACAGGGGCTCGTCTTCCAAGGTCGTGGCGGTGACTCTCATCTCGACCACACGCCTGCCTCCGCTGGGCAGCATCAAGTCGATCTCGGTCGCCGCACCGGCGACGATGGGGAAACCGAACGGGGTGCCGACGAGTTTCCGCGCCGGGCGATCGAAGAGCTGCGCGGCGGCCGGGTTGCACAGGCGCACGATGCCTTGTTCGTCTACCGCGACGATCCCGTCCGCCGAGGCCGAGACGATCACCTGGTCGATGGTGCCCGCCATCCCGTCCTCACCGGCCCGGCCCGGTCCAGAGCCTGCCGCAGCCTTCCTGCCAGGCGAGGCCTCTCCGTCGGACGTCACCCTACGGCCCTTCTGTTTCCTCGGTGTCCGGCCACAGACGTGCAGTCCCGACAGTTCCCCTGAGGACATGCGAGATGCCGCGCAGAGGATCGCCGATCCGCATGCCGGCCTCGTCGATCGTGACCTCGCGAACGCTCTGGTCATGGGCGGAAGCCCGCGACTGGAGCACGGTGATGGCGCGGCGGATCTCGCCGACGCGCTCCATGTACTCGAGCAGGATCCATACGTCGGCCAGGCCGGCGATCTCCCCGGTGACCGTGGACGTGCCCGCCGGCATGAGACGCCCGGTGGGTGAAGCCGTGAGAACCGTGGTGATCTCTTTCTGGCGGAGCACCGCCATCAGCGCGATGACGAAGTCGAACAGGGATCGGGGCGAGACGACGCGTTCGAGAGCGGACAACGTGTCGATGACCAGCCGACTGGGCGCGAACTCCTCTATGGCCCGCCTGAGCCGTAGGAAGTGGTCCTCAGGGGAGGCCTCCTCGGGGTAGCCGGACACGACCCGGAGCAACCCCGAGTCCCGCATGGCCTTGAGATCCAGGCCCCACCCGGCGGCGTTGCGGAAGAGTTGCTCCTGGGTCTCGTCGAAGGTGCAGATCAGGCAGCGTTCGCCGGCTGCCAGCCCGGCCGACACGAAGCGCAGACTGGTGAGCGTCTTGCCTGTGCCGCTGGGGCCGGAGATCAAAATGATCGCGTCCCGGTAGAAGCCGCCGCCGCACATCTCGTCCAGCTTGCCGTTCCCGGAAGTGACCCGCTCCAGCGACGCGTGGCCGGACGGCGTCAGGAACGCGACGGGGACGACCACGATCCCGTCCTGCGGGTCGATGGTGAAGAGCCATTCCCCTGTGCGGTGCGGGGCACCGCGGAACTTGACGATCTCGACGGTCCGGCTTCGCCGCCCTCGCTGCAGCACATTGCGGAGGAGGATCACGTTGTCGAGCACGAACTGCTCAACCCCGTACCGAGTCACGCCGTCGTACTCCTCGGGCCGCTCCGCGGTGAGCACCGAGGTGACCCCGAGATCTTCGAGAGTGGAGGCGATCTGGAAAAGCTCGTGACGAACGGTGCTGAAGTCGGCGAACCGGGTGAAGATCGCGCCCAGTGAGTCGAGTGAGACCCGCTGGGCCCCGGTCTGGCGGACCGCGTGCTGGATGCGGGCCAGCAGCGCGCCGAAGTCGAAGGCTCCCACGGCCGGTGCCTCCTCGCCGATGCCCGCTGACGCGTCGACGAAGGCCCACCTGTGCTCGCCTTCCCACTGCCCGATGGGGAAGCCGAGCGAGGCCACATTGCGCCGGATGTCGGTGGCCGTCTCCTCGAAGGTGACGAAGACTCCAGGCTCGCCGAAGTGCGTTATCCCGCGGGAGAGGAACTCGACGGCGAACAAGGTCTTCCCGCTACCGGTCGTGCCGCTCACCAGCGTGGACCTGTGGGCGGGCAGCCCTCCCAGAGCGACATGGTCGAAGCCGTTGATCCCCGTGGGAATTCGCTCGATCGGGTTGCTCCCAGCCATCGTCACTGCCTTTCCGGGGGCAATTTCTCGTGGTTCGGGAGGCCGAGGGCGACAGCGGCGCGGCCGTGATCGGACAGGTCCCCGATCACCCGACGCTGCGGTGGCGGGGCAAGCCTGACCACCGTCGGGGTGGCCAGGACCGACCTCTCCTCCGCCAGGTCGGGCCGCTCGGCGGCGTCGATGACCTCGACCTCGTACGTGCCGGGAACAAGGGCGTCGCACAGGAACCGTAGGTTGGCTTCCGCGGCCTTGGAGCGATCGGTGTTCCCCGCCACGTACAGCAGAAATGAATACCTGGTCACCCGTGGACCCGGGGCCTCGCCAAGCGTGATCTCGCTCGCCCCTTCACGTACGTATGAGCCATCGCGTCACACTCCGTCTCGCGAATCCGCGACCAGAACCCGCTGACCTGGACGAACCGGACTTGCTCCTCACGATTCGCACACGTAACGTCACGAATGGGCGTTCAAAAACCGGGTCGGGACGCCGTCCGTTCCTCCGCGACGGACAGCCATCACTCCAGACTTGCGAACACTCTGCGTATACATCAATTTACGTCTCGCACAGTTGATCGGGTGAACCAGGCCCGCCGGCCACGGATCGCACCGCGTGAAGCGAGCAGCAGCCATGAGTCGAGAAATGCCACGGCCGACAGCCAGCAGGGATATCCGATGATCCGAGTTCTCGTGGTCGAGGACCAGCAGGCACTCGCCGGCGCGCTGGAGATCGCCATCGACGCCCAGCCTGACCTCGATTGTGTGGGTGCCACGGGAACGATCGAGACGGCCATCCCGCTCGCGGCCGCACACAGCCCCGACGTCGTCCTCATGGACATCCACTTGCCCGGGACCGACGGAATCGAGGGCACGAGACGGATCAAGGCCTGTCATCCGAAGGTTCGCGTCGTCATCCTGACGGCGGACGCCACCCCCGACCTCCTCATGGCCGCCGCTGACGCGGGGGCTGCCGGGTTTCTCGCGAAGGACAGTAGCTTTCCGGACATTTTGCGAGTGATTCGCGCCATGGTCGACCAGAAGATCATCGTGCTTGAGGGCGACGCGCTCAAAGTGCTCCTCGACGAGGCGCGGTCCAGCACATCCTCGCGAATCGGCCGGGACAACTGGGCAAAGCTGACCGAACGTGAATTGGAAGTGCTGGAGCTGATGGGGGAAGGGCTTGACGCCCGGGCGATCGCCGAACGACTCGTCGTGAGCCTGCACACCGCCCGCGGCCACATCAAGCACGTGATGATGAAGCTGGGAGTGCACAGTCAGCTCGAGGCGGTGGTGGTCGCCATCCGGACGCAGCTTCTCGACTCACGGGGCATCCGGCCGAGGTCCCCGTTTCGGCCCATCTGAGGGTCATCAACGGACCACCTGAGGGTGGTGGACCGCAGGCCTGCTTCCTAGCCTTAAAGAAAAGGTCGCACTTCGTTCAGGTGATCGGTTGGGAACCTCCAGTTGGTGCGAATGGGGGTTCCGCCGCGGATGGAGCGGCGGTGCTGTGTCCCCCGATGCCGAATTCCATGACCATCCGGCTATTTCGACATCATGTGCCGACCGAGACACCGACAACGGTCGGATGTGAGAGGGAAAGGCTGACATGGAGATGAAACACCTGACCGGATTGTGCGACTACATCGACAGGCTCGACATTCCCTCGGATACCCGAATGGTGTGCTGCGAGATTCCCGGGTTCTCCAGTGAGGACGCGATCGCCCGGACCGTACGGACCGTCACCGGCAGGCTCGGACGTCTCACCCAGGCACTGCGGCGACAACAACGGTTCGCCTCCGACGTCTCCCACGAGCTGCGTAACCCCCTCGCGGGGCTGCGCGCGGAGCTCGAAGAGGCTCAGATGCATCCTGACTGTGACGACTTTCACGACGTGCTCGATCGTGCGTTGCGGGATATCAGCCGGCTCGAATCGGTCGTCAACGATCTGCTGCTGCTGTCCCGGGCCGGCAGCGGTGTGTCGGCCGAATGGGAGCCGGTGGATCTGTCGCGGCTGGTCCAGGATGAGGTCTCCCGGCGGACCGACCGGCTCGGGGTGGAGTTGCGGCTCGTCCCCGAGGCGAACGTGAGCAGCGTCCGCGTTCAGATCATCCGGGTGCTGACCAACCTGCTGGACAACGCACAGCGCCATGGGGAACGGACGGTGCGGGTCGAGGTCACGTGTGATGCGGAGACGGCGGAACTGTCCGTCTCCGATGATGGAGAAGGGATCGCCGAGGGCGACCGGGAACGGATCTTCGATCGATTCAGCCGGCTCGACGCCGCGCGCAGACGCGACTGCAGCGGCACCGGCCTCGGCCTGGCCATCGCCCGCGAAATCGCCCAGGCCCACCATGGGACCCTGGCAGCCGGGAACTCCTCCAGCGGAGGCGCACGCTTCGCTTTGCGACTGCCCCTCGTGGGCCGCACGTCACGACCCCCGCCCCCTGGCCTGGGTCTGGGACCTCCGGGCCCGTGCGGTGGGACGCTGCGGATCTGCGCCAGAAGCGCAGCCGCCCCATGCGAACTGTGCCTGTACGTGGATCACGTCACCGAGTCGATCGTTTCGGGTGATCTAGACATCGTCGACGTCCCGATATGAGGCGATGTGTGATTTCAGTCGCGACGTCCATGAATGAGACGGCGCAACTGGGTGATCCGGGCGGTGCCGAACACCAGAGTGAGGAGAATCCCGCCGACCAGGGCGATCAGCAGCGCGATCGCCAGGGGCAGCGTGCCGTGCAAGCCCAGGAACGAGACCTCCACGCCACGCGTGTTCTGCACCATGAAAACAATCAACGCGACGAACACGGTCGCGGTGCTCCAAATACCGGCCCATATAGCGCCCATCCTGGTGCGGGGCACCGTTCGGATCTTCGCCGGAGAGGCGGGGGCGGGCTGGGCGGGCAGGTCCGGGGGAGTCATGTCCTGGGGCGAGGAGACGTTGTGAGTGCGGCGAAGAACGGACATGACATCCCTTTCAGAGGCCGGTGTAGCTGGCAGCCTCCGAGTGGGATGTCGACATTTACCGGTTATTTCTATTGTACGTCTATATTTTAGATAATTCACATTCTCAGGAATGCGCTTCAATGCGAATCGGAAAAGGATCCCCAGCCTGGGGGCGTTCGGATGGCGGGCCCGAACCCGTTCGTCGTGGAGCTGTGCCGCTTGGCCGGAACCTTCAGGTCTGTCCGCCGGCCGAAGGTTTATGTGGAGGGGTGCCGACGGTCATCACCCGCAGTGATGACCCTTCCTGATATCGCTCGTTTCCGCAGGTGGGAGACGCGGATTAACTAGGACCACCTGAGGCCATGAGTATCGCCAGCCGCACCTGCCGCTTGGAGGTTCGAATGGATCCGTCATCCTGCACCCATCCCCTATGGATGGTCTGCCGCGTCACTGGCGAGGTCGACATCGCCACCGCGCACGCACTTCGCGAACATCTGCTGACCGCCTTGGACCAGCCGGGACACCGGATTCTCCTCGACCTGTCCGCCGTCACCTTCATGGATGCCAGCGGGCTGGATGTGCTCGTCTTCGTCAAACGCATGGCCGTACGGCGGGGAGGGGCATTGCGCCTCCTCGCGCCGCCCGCGGCGATCTGCCGGCTGCTGACGGCCAGCGGTCTGCTCGGTCACTTCGCCATGAGCCACGAACTGGAGGCCCCGAAGCAGACCGAACTGATCCTGCCGGCCACCTGAACCACCGCGCGGTATGACGAGGCCCCTGCCGGTGCGCCTACTTCAGGATGGGATACCGGCGGACCAGCGGCCTGCTGCTCCACCACCGACCGATTCCGAGGGTGTCTCCGGCGCCGGCGAGTGCGAGCCCGGCCAGGACGACGGCATACACGATGTGCTCGTCGACGAACGGGTTGCCGTCAAGCGGCAACTCGGCCGCCCACATCAGCATCAGCAGCAGGCCCCCCGCGACGGCGGCGATGCGCATGCCTACGCCAAGGATCAGGGCGGTGCCGATCGCGGCCAGGCCGATCATGAACAGCCAGTCGGCCCAGGCCTGGCCGGCCAGACTGGTGAAGACGTCGCCGAGTGCGCGGTCGGTGGTGCCCTTGAAGAACCCGGTCGTGGGGCTGCCGCCGTGGATCCAGGCACGGTCCGATGAGGTGGAGAAACCGAAGCCGAAGAGCTTGTCGATGAACGCCCACCCGAAGATCCATCCGAGGGCGAGGCGGGCGGCGGCCCACACATAGCCGAGCGCGGCGGCGTGGCGGGTTCCAGTGGCGGGTCGGGTCGCGCTCACCGGCGCGGGGGGAGGTGCGGGGTGGCGGGCGTAGACCGGTTGTTTGCGCCCTTTCGCGATGGCCATGTCAGGCCCCTATCCGTTCGGATGGCTGATTGTGCTCAGAGCTCCAGCACCCCTGCGGCCTACTCCTGCCAGGGACGGCGGTCGTCGTCGAGCGGGTTGCGTGAAGAGCGGTGGTCGGCATGATCAACGAGGGTCTGTGCCTCCTCGTCGATGACATCCTGCCGACTACGGGCTGTGGGCCGGTTCCGCCGTGGCCTCGTCCCGGTCAGCAGAGGGAGCAGCAGCCTGGCGGCGCCGGCGAGCATCAAGATGACGCCGGCGATGTTCAGATCGACGCCGCCCAGCGAGCTGGACGAGAGGGCGAATGTGAGGATCGCCCCGATGACGAGGAGGGCGATGCCGCCGGCGACGGGCATCACCCATCACCTCTTCCAGGGCCGTGACGCGAGGCCGGCCGGGAGTTCGGGGATGAGGTCGGCGGCGTCACTTGCGGCTGACCCAACGGTCCCTGCGCCGGCCGATCACCTTGCGAACGGCGTGTCAGCGTGGCCCGAAGTCGTCGCAGAGCGGCCGTGAAAAAGCGGCCTTCGCCAGATGTCTCCCGCAGCGGAAACAGCGCGGGCCGGACGGTGTGCCCGGTGAGTTTCCGTAGCCGGCCGCGGCTGTCGTGCTCGACGAAAATGGGCACGAAGCCGGGGATCCGGACGTACTTGAAAGGTTGGTAGCAGTCGCGGACCACTCCGTCGACGACCGTGGCCGTCAGCAGGTCGGAATACGACGCCGTCAACCTGTCCGCTAGCTTCTCGATCGCCGGAGGTAACGCGATCTGCGGTGTATTCGCGCACATGGCGCGCTCCTCACCATTGCGGAGGGCCGACGATGGCCATGGGGTGCGTGTCTGCCGGCGATCTCGCCGACGGGGTGGCCTTCCCGCATCGCTCTGCCCGCCGGGGTACCGGCTTGGGGACGGCGAGTCGGCCGGGGCATCGTGAAGTTCGGGGCACCCGGGCAGGGCCGGCTCATGGCCTGAGCCCCGCCCGGGTGGGTCACGGATCAGCGCTTGAAGGCGTCCTTGACCTTCGTGCCGGACTGCTTCAGGTTGCCCATGAGCCGGTCGGT
>Ga0310811_10000943_pt1 | contig 37246 bp, 39 predicted proteins | sample YCmetagenome_FD_207642 | JGI IMG/M metagenome (GOLD analysis project Ga0310811, IMG submission 207642) | Soil microbial communities from experimental microcosm in Duke University, North Carolina, United States - YC | ecosystem: Engineered > Artificial ecosystem > Soil microcosm > Unclassified ... | reverse complement strand
GGCGCGCCGATGAAGCGCGTCAGGGGGTAACAAGCGCATCATCTCTTTTGGAGATGATGCGGCGCCTCTCGGCGCGCCATCGCGGCGTCTGACGATGCAACGGGCCGCGCTTTTCACTGACCGCCGACATGGGCAGCCCAGTATCAGCCAGCTCCTGACGGGAGGTCTTAGTGCCTCCAGGCGGGGTCCGTCACCGCCCGGGAGCTTGGGAGGAGCGTTCGTCTCCCGCCCGCGGGCGCCGCATCCTGCTCCGCTTTATGACGCCTCATGAAGCGCCCTCGGTCGAGCAGGACGGAGAGGATTATGCGCCTATATAGGACTTAAGTCAAGGAATGGGATTATTTTTGTATCGCAGCCTCACTCCGCCCCATGCTGAGGAGCGGCCGAAGGCCGTGTCTCGAATGAGGCGCCCCCATGCTTTCGCGGCAAAGGCCGTTGGCGTGAGGCGGCAGGAAGAGCGACACGTATTCGTGCAACCCCTAATTAACTTGATGGAATATGCTTCGCTGTTCGCACAGCGGACTAAACAAAAATCGAGCCGTCAACCGTAAGCTCACAAAGTTTAAGTTTGAAGAGGTCAACCACCTCCTCAGTATGCGTCCACGCTTCAATCTCTACACGTGTAATTACAATAATACTGATGCCTTCCGTTGCCAGCGCCATTCTAATCGCATCGTGCGCCGCCGTCCGGTCATGCGGATTTCCAGTGATACCATTAGCTGCGACCAACACGCCACAAGCACATGCACGATGCTTAAGTTTGGTTGCGAATTCACGAACGTTAACAGCCCCAACAGGAGCAGACCAGTTCTTACATTCGACGAGTAAGAGATACTGCAAAAACGGAAAACCTTGCTTCATCCGGTTGTTAAAGAATGCGACATCCACTTCTTCGCTTGTTGCATTGTTGACCACATTTGCTTTGTAAAACTTGACGCCAGGTACTTTTCCGAAGACGTACGCTACGAGTTCCTCGAGCTTCTTTCCCTTCGTATATGGAGTAGTGGCGGCATCCCCCGCCGCAAAAAGTCCAGCTATCTTTTGCTGCGAAAGAGCTGACACGACTAGGCAATTCGTTTGGCGGCTGCAGATGAGGCTTTCAATGCCGCCGGAAGCCTATTTTCTTCAAGAAGATCAGCTAGCTCTTTAAAGCTGAACGCAAATACAAGAGGCGAATTCTGAGCGACGTGGAGCGGCAAGTCTTGCGGCGGCCCTTCGTACAGGACGAGGCCGGCTTTAGCACTTGTAGATTCTAAATATCGAGAGAGTTGAGCCACCGCTCTATTTAGGTCGCCGGGTCGCAGCCGCGACTTAACCTCAATTGCAATAGGATTCCCAATCTCCTTTTGTATTTCATCAATCCAAACTGCAATATCTGGCGCATATGACTTAGCGCTTGGACGAGCCTCGGCCACTGTCCAGCCAATCCGGCTCAACAAATTTGATAATTCTGATTCGAAAGCGGCCAAGTTGGGAGTATGCGTCGCCAGAGTCCGAATTCTTTGAATCTCATTTCGAAGCTCAGAACCACTCAGACGGGATTTAGTTCGATACTCCACGGAGGCGGTCGCCGAAGCGTAGTTAAGTGACCCTGACTTAACTTTTGGCTCCAAAAATTTCTGAATATGCGGAATCGCATTCCGTAAGTCAGAAAGGCCGATACGCACCACACTTAGTCCTGCCAGATCCGACGGCAAATGCACGTCTGAATCTGCAAAGATTAGGAGGGGACGCCCCGCGCCGAGAGCTAGGCCGATTTCAAAAAGTACATTTTCAAGTGACTTCTTCGAAAAGAGAAGCGCGACAACAAAATCAACCGAACGGAATGAGTCACGAATTTGGGAAATTGCAGGTCGCCCAGCTTTCAAAAAATCGCTTATAAAAAACGGTTCGATCTTGAGCCCACGAAGTCCTTCCAAAAAGGCGGCCACCGGCGCATCTAGGGGGGCAATTACAAAACAAGTTCGCCTGATGAGGGATGGGTTCATAAGAAATCACATACCAGTCTTTGCTCTGCACGAGCAAGTTGTTCATCAAGCAAACCGCACCCCTCACCCTCCCCCTTAATCCACATACGTGCACGTCCGCGCCGCACGATACGCCACCGGCACGGGCCGCGTCGGACCATGCGCGGCCAACCGCTCGAGCCCTTCGGTCAAATTCGCGATGCGATGGCGCTCGATGAGGCTCGGCACCGTGACGGTCGCGAAGCGCACGATGCGCACGCGCGGCCGGCACGGCGAGCTCGGGAAAATACCGGAGGCGAGATAGCGCGGCAGCGAGAGGATTTCGCCGGACTCGTAGACGCGATCGATGCCGAGCTTCTTGATCGCCGCCATGCGCGCCCGCGCCGGCACGCCGAAGAAGCCGGTCACCGGCGACGGATCGAAGGCATAGACATAGTCGATGCGCGGGTCGGCATAAGCGACGTGCTGGCTCAAGCCGCCGCCGAGCGAATGACCGGCGGCGAGAATGCGGCGCGGCCGGCAGCCGGACGCGACAAGCTTGTCGATGATGCCGGGGATCGCCTGCTGCACCTGGTCGTATTCGTCGAACACCGGCCGCGCAATGAACCAGCGGAAATTCGAGATCCAGTCGCCGGCGTCGCCGCCATCGCTGCCGCGGAAGGCAATCACCGCCTCGCCGCAATCGCGGCGCCGCCAGACCTGGTATTGCAGCCCCTCCACGCATTGGATGCCGCGCGGACAATCGAGCGGACCGATGCCGCCGAACAGGCATTGCCAGTGCCGCCCGAGCGCGTCGCGCCAGCGCGCCAGACGCTCATTGTCGGCCGCGGAATGCGTGGCATCCACCAGCGCCGGCGCGCGCAGCGGCGCGGCGTCGGGGCAATCCGGCGTCGTCCCGCGCGCGAGAAACTGCGGATCGGCATAAGCGAGCGAGGCCATCTGCGCGTAAGGCAGATAGAGCGCGGCGTAAGGCGGCGCCGACTTGTCGACATAGGCCGCGGTGCCGATGCCGACCGCGACCTGGTTCGGATTGTGCGCGCAGCCGGCCATCACGGCGCACAGAAGCGCCGCCATCAGCAGCCGTGCCGCGACCGAAAATCCCCTGCCCGCCATGATGCGCCCCGCCCGCTGAGGCGGCGATGAGAGCAAGCCCGGCCGCGGGCGGCAAGGCCGCAGGCTCAACCGTTCACAGGACGCCGCTCCTGCCGCCGCGCCTGCGGCACCGGCGCGCAGCGCCGATCGATTTCCAGAGGATCGCGGTTAGGCTAAAATGCGACCCAATCAACACCATACGGAGGTCGCCATGGTTCACCCCCTGGTTCCGAGCGACCGCGTGGAGGGAACGCCGGTCTACGGGCGCAACGGCGAGAAGCTCGGCTGTATCGAGCGCCTGATGCTCGACAAGATGACCGGCACGGTCGCTTACGCGGTCGTAAAAACGGGCGGACTGTTTGCCGCCGCGCATCATCACTACCCGCTCGCATGGAGCGCACTGCGCTACAATGCAGAGCGCAAATCCTACGACACCGACTGGTCGCTCGAGGAACTGCGCGGCGGACCGTCCGAGTGCGACGATACGTTCGACTGGGGCGAGCGCTCGCTGGCCGAAACGCAGCCGCACTTCTGGGGCGTGTAGGACGAACACCGAAACGACCTCGGTCGTCGCCCCGTCACCCTGAGGAGCGAGCGACCACAGGTCGCGAGCCATCGCAAGTCGGCTGTAGCCGACTCGCGCACTTAGTATCCGATCTCGGGCAAACCCGAGATCGGTGGGCGACGGCCGAGGCCCGGCCGTTCGTGGTGAAGCAGCGGCCGTGCATCCTTCGAGGCTCGGCCTTCGGCCGAGCACCTCAGGATGACGGAGAGAGGTCTTCGTCTGAGCGCGAGAAATTCATGCTATGGGCCTAGGGAGCATGAACGCGTCGGCGTCCGCGTGCCGCGCCTTTGCCCACCCTGCACTTGCTACGCCTGCTTCTCCGAAAGCCTATCCGCCAACTGCTTGTCCAGCTCCGGCAACAGAACGATGCCGTCCTGATCGCTGCCGGACGAATGCACCACGATCCAGGTGCACGGCTTGCCGCTCTCGTTCGACGGCGCGTGCGGCACGTCGGCCGGGCAGAACACGTGATCGCCGGCGTTGCACAGAACGCGCCGCTCGAGACGATCGCCGTAATAAACCGCGCATTCGCCGTCGAGCAGATAGGCGATGGTCTCGATGCCATCGTGATAGTGCACCTTGGCACGGGCGCCCGGCGGCATCGGCATCACGTTCATGCAGATCTTCTCGGCGCCGACGGTCTCCTTGGACGCGCCGGCGCCGTAGAGGATGCCCTGCGCGCCGAGATAAGTCTGCCCGGGCTTGACCACGGCAAAGCGATCAGTCCCTGACACGGTCATGGCGGCTCTCCTGTCTTTGTCGACAGCCTAGGTCGGACGCGACGATTCGCCGGGACAAGCGCAGACAGGACGAAGAGTTCCGCCCGCGGGCTACTTCACCGGAACGGCGAGCGGCTGGCCTTTCTCGACGATATACGTGACGATGAGCTTGACCGGCGCCGATCCGCCCGCGCCTTCGTTGTGAATGGCCTTCATCGGCAGCGTGAGCTGCTCGCCGGCCTTGTAGGTCTTCTCCGGCTGGCCATCCAGCGCCAGCCAGAAGTCGCCTTCCGTCACCTGCGCGAAGACCACGCCGGGATGGAAATGCCGCCCCGCCTTGAAGCCCGGCGCAATCTCGACGACGGCGGTGACCGCTTCGTAGGTCGAGCCCGGCACGTCGGCCTTGCCGACGACGGTGCGCTTGATCGGCGACGGCGACACCGGCGGAGCCTGCTGCGCGAGCGCCGCCCCGGCGACGGTGAACGCAAGCAGCGCGGCAACTGTGGCGAACTTCCTGACCATGACGTCTCCCCCTGTGATTGTTGCGCGCAAGAGCATAGGCGGAGATGGGAGACGCGGCGAGGCGCCCTTGCCTCGAAGCCGCATCACCACTATGATATCACTTTGATATCGCACCGGAGCCAGCCATGGTGGATATTCTGGTCCGTAACGTCGACGAAGAGACCGCCCGCCGCCTCAAGGACAAGGCGAAGGCGAACGGCGCCTCCGTGAGCGACACCGTGCGCGAGATGATCAAGGCCGGGCTGAAGCCGAGCAAGGAAGAGGCTTGGGCGGCAATTGATGTCATCCGCGCCAGGATCGGGAAAGTTTCTGGCGACTCCACCAGCGACATCCGCGAGGATCGCGACAATACGGAACGCTATCGATGACACTCGTCGTCGACGCCAGCGTCGCGGCGCAGTGGGTTCTCGCCGAGCCAGGCTCCACGCGCGCGCTCGCCTTGCGAGACGAAGGCGGCTTGATCGCGCCGTCGCTTATCGCGGCGGAAGTCGGCAGCGCACTATGGAAGGCAGTCCATCGCGACGGCGTTGCCAAGCAAGACGCGCTCGACGCCATCCAGGCAATCCTCCTCGCCTTTGAGGCATTGATCCCGATCGAGGACTTGCGATTGCGCGCGCTTGAATTGGCGATTGCTTTAGATCATTCGATCTACGATTGCTTCTATCTCGCGCTGGCCGAACGCGAAAACGCGCCGCTCGTTTCCGCCGACAAGCCGCTGATTGAGAAGGCGAAGAAGCTGAAGGGCGTTGAGGTCAGGGCGTTGTAGCGCCTGTAGTGTGGGCATGCACAGCATCCACCACAAGCGCACAAATCGGCTTACAGTTCGCTGATCCAAAAGGCACGTGGGCATGGCGCTTGCGCGCCTTTGCCCACCCTACTTTGTCCGAAAATATTCTGTCGCTGAGATAAATCTAAAAGGCATCCTCGCGTTTAGCCTGACGCCAAAATATCCCTCGTCAGTGTCGGTGCGCCAACCACCCACGATGATCGCCTCGGCCGCGGCTTCGCCGTAGCCGGATGAGATGAGTGCGCTCAAGAATTCAGGCGCGACATCTCGGCTCAAGTAGCCAACGATGACAGCCTGAATCTTCGCGCACACAGCATTTTTGTCGTAAGGATTTGTCGGCTCGGGCGACAGAAGCGCAGCGTGCTTTTCTCGAGCGCCTTCTTCGGATCTCCCGCCGCAGATCGTTTCCAATTCGCTCTGGTAGTGAGACTCTCCCACGATCGGGAACGCGAACTTGCCATCGCCGACTATCACACCGTTGCGCGCAGTCTCGCGACCGAAAAATGGCCAGATATTCATAACGCCCCCCGAGGAGGGCATAGATTATGCCACAACCTATACGAGCGTCCAGCTCACACCGGCAAATTATCGTGCTTCCTTGCCGGCATCTCCACGTGCTTGTCCTTGAGCATCGCCAGCGCCCGCGCGATGCGGCGGCGCGTCGAATGCGGCATGATCACGTCGTCGATATAGCCGCGCTCGGCGGCGACGAAGGGTGAGAGGAAGCGCTCTTCGTATTGCTTGGTCTGCGCGGCGATCTCCTCGGCCGTGCCGCCGCGGAAGATGATCTCCACCGCGCCCTTGGCGCCCATCACCGCGATCTGCGCTGTCGGCCAGGCATAGTTCAAGTCACCGCCGACATGCTTCGATGCCATCACGTCGTAAGCGCCGCCGAAGGCCTTACGCGTGATGACGGTGACCAGTGGTACGGTCGCCTGCGAATAGGCAAACAGGAGCTTGGCGCCGTGCTTGATCAGCCCGCCATATTCCTGGTCAGTGCCGGGCAGGAAGCCGGGCACGTCGACGAAGGTCACAATTGGAATGTTGAATGCGTCGCAGAAGCGTACGAAGCGCGCGGCCTTGCGCGAGGCATCGCTGTCGAGCACGCCGGCGAGCACCATCGGCTGATTGGCGACGAAGCCCACGGTGCGGCCGGCGATGCGGCCGAAGCCTACGACGATGTTCTTGGCATACGCAGACGAGAGCTCGAAGAAGTCGCCCTCATCCACGACCTTCAGGATCAGCTCCTTGATGTCATAGGGCTTGTTCGGGTTCTCGGGGATCAGCGTGTCGAGCGAGTCATCGATGCGATCGGCCTCGTCGAGCGTCGGCCATTCCGGAACGCCGCTCTCGTTGTTGGCCGGCAGGAAGTCGATCAGCCGCCGCATCTGCAAGAGGCACTCGACGTCGTTCTCGAAGGCGCCGTCGGAGACGCCCGACTTGGTCGTATGCACGCTGGCGCCGCCGAGCTCTTCGGCGGTGACGACCTCGTTGGTCACGGTCTTCACGACGTCGGGGCCGGTGACGAACATGTAGCTCGTGTCGCGCACCATGAAGATGAAGTCGGTCATCGCCGGCGAATAGACGTCGCCGCCGGCGCAGGGGCCCATGATGACGCTGATTTGCGGAATGACGCCGGAGGCGATAACGTTGCGCTTGAACACCTCGCCATAGCCGCCGAGCGCGGCGACGCCCTCCTGGATGCGCGCGCCGCCGGCGTCGAACAGGCCGATGATCGGCGCGCGCGCCTTCATCGCCATGTCTTGCACCTTGATGATCTTCTGCGCATGCGTCTCGGAGAGCGAGCCGCCGAACACGGTGAAATCCTTGGAGAAGAAATAGACGGTGCGGCCGTTGATCGTGCCCCAGCCGGTGACGACGCCGTCGCCGGGGATTTTCTGCTTCTCCATGCCGAATTCGTTGGAGCGGTGCTCGACGAACATGTCGAACTCCTCGAACGAGCCCTTGTCGAGCAACAACTCGATGCGCTCGCGGGCGGTGAGCTTGCCACGCTTGTGCTGCGCCGCGATGCGCTTGTCGCCGCCGCCCAGGCGCGCCTCGCCGCGGCGCGTCTCCAGCCTGTCGAGGATGTCTTTCATGGTCGCTCTGCTCTTTCGAAATCCTGCCCCGGATGACCGGAGGGTCGAGCAAAAGGCATACCATGGGGGCGTCGACGCTGTCGTCCCAGACGGGCCGCGCACTCGCTTCCCCTCTCCCCTGGGGGGGAGAGGGTGCCCGAACGGAGGCGAAGCCGAGGGGGAAAGTGCCGATCAATGACTCACTTGCCCCCTCACCCGGCTCGCGCTTCGCGCTCGCCACCCTCTCCCCCCAGGGAAGAGGGAAAGAGAGTCCGTGGCTCGCTCTAACCATCACTCCGGCGCAGACTTGGCTCCGCCGCCAAACCCTGCTTAGAAACGCGGTATGAGTGAACCGCAGACCGCCGCACAACTGCTCCAACAGGGGCTCTTCCATCACCGCCAGGGCCAGATCCCGGAGGCGATGGAGCGCTACACGGAAGTGCTGCGCATCAATCCCGACAACGGCGAGGCGCTCTATTACGTCGCCGTCGTCGCCTGCCAGAGCGGCCAGTACAAGGAAGGCGCGGGGCTCGCCCGCAAGGCCATCGCCAGCGGCTACGACACCGCCAAGGTGAACAACCTCCTCGGCCAGGCGCTCGACCGGCTGGGCGAGCCGCTGGAAGCGATCAAGAGCCTCGACCGCGCCATCGCCATCGATCCCAACCTGGCCGAAGCGCACGGCAACCGCGCCAACATCTTGGTCGATGCCGACCTGCCGGACGAGGCGCTCAAGAGCTTCGCCCGCGCGCTGGCGCTCAATCCGAATTCACCGAGCGACCTGCTCAATCGCGGCGCCCTGCTCCAGGATCTCGGCCGCCACGCCGAGGCGCTGGCCGACTACGACAAGGCGCTGGCGATCGTGCCGAGGGCGCCGAACATCCTGATGAACCGCGCCAATGCGCTGGCAATGTTGCATCGCTACGCCGAAGCCGAGGCCGAATACGACACGGTGATCGCGCTCGCGCCGAAGCAGCATTTGGCGTTCCTGCACAAAGGCCTCGCCGCGAAGCAGCAGGGGCGCTTCTCCGACGCGCAGGCGCTGATGCGGCAGGCGGTGGCCTTGGAGCCGAAGGATGCGACTGCCTCATCCATGCTGGGGCAGCTTCTGCTGCTGATGGGCGAGTGGCGCGAGGGCTTTGCGCTGTTCGAATCCCGCGCCAACCTGAAAGCGCCAGCTTTTGAGGCCCTCGCGGAGCCGCGCTGGAACGGCGAGGCTCCAGGCGACTTCCGCCTGGTGCTCGTAGCCGAACATGAGCCCGCGGATACGCTGCACATGGCGCGCTATGCCTCGCTTCTGGCCGGGCGTGGCTATCCCGTCTGGCTACTGGCGCCGGAGACTTTGGCCCCGCTCTTGCGCACGCTGCCCGGCGTCGAGCGCGTGGTCACCACCGCCGGCGACCTCAAGGCCGATCCGCGGCGCATCCTGTGGCTGCCGCTGATGTCGACCCCACGGCTGCTGCATCTGACGCCAAAGGCCATTCCCGCGCAGGCGCCCTACCTGACCGCGGACCCGGCCCGCACGGCGCAGTGGGCCGAACGGCTCAAGGGCGATGGCTTCAAGGTCGGCATCGCCTGGCAGGGATCGGCAGGCGCCGCTCCCCTCGCCGCGCTGGCGCCCCTGTCCGAGATTCCCGGTGTGCGATTGATCTCGCTGCAGACGCAGCCGGCGGCGGCTGAGATCGGCAATGCGCCGTTCGCCGCGCGGATCGAACGCGTGCTGAACGAAGCCGATGTCTCCGACGACAGCCTCCTCGATCTGGCCGCGCTGATCGCCAATCTCGACCTGATCGTGAGCGTCGACTCGATGCCCGCGCATCTCGCCGGTGCGCTCGGCAAGCCGGTCTTCACCGCCCTCGCCGCCGTGCCGGACTGGCGATGGCTCACCCGGCGCGAGGATACGCCGTGGTATCCGAGCATGCGCCTCTTCCGTCAGGACGACGGTGGGCAATGGGAGCCGGTCTTTCTGCGTATCGCCGACGCGATCCGCGGGCGCCTCGCCGGCGCCTGATCTTTCGCAATCACACGACAACTTTCCCCTTCACGCCGCCGGTCATGGAACCATAATGGGGCTCCGGTATTGCCTGCTCTCAGGGGGAACCCGTTTGCCGCAAAGGACCCAATCATGACCGCCACGTCTAAATCCAATACGCCTCGCCTGCAGACGCCGACCGATCTCGGCGCCAACGCGACCAAAGACCTTTCGGCAGCACTCAACGGTGTCTTGGCCGATACTTTCGCCCTTTACTTGAAGACGAAGAACTTCCACTGGCACATGAGCGGCCCGCATTTCCGCGACTACCACCTCCTGCTGGATGACCATGGCGACCAGCTCTTCGGCATGACCGACGTGATCGCCGAGCGCGTGCGCAAGATCGGCGGCAACACCTTGCGCTCGATCGGTGACATTGCCCGCACCCAGCGCATCGCCGACAACGACGCCCCCTACGTGTCGCCCGACGACATGCTCGCTGAGTTGCGCGACGACAATCAACGCTTCATCTCCTCGATGCGCGAGGCGCACGACGTCTGCGAGGAGCACAACGACGTTGCCAGCGCGAGCCTCTTGGAGAACTATATCGACGAAGCCGAGAAGCGCGTCTGGTTCCTCTACGAGATCGGACGCCGCGGCGATCCGACCGGACACTGAGGCAGGTCAGCCTCTCCGCAGCCGAACCTCGCGTATCGGTCCACGTCACACCCGGCCGGCATCGCCGCGCCGGGTGTGCTGTTTGCGGACCCCCTCGTCTGTGCCTTGATTGACAGCCCGCCCCTCCCACAGCATACCTGCAAGCGACAGTTCTCAGGGCGGGGTGAAAGTCCCCACCGGCGGTAAGGGAGCGATCCCAAGCCCGCGAGCGCCTGCCATCCAAGCGGCAGGGTCAGCAGATCCGGTGCGACTCCGGAGCCGACGGTTACAGTCCGGATGAAAGAGAACGTGCAAGGCACAGGCTTCCGCGATGGCGGAGGTTAGGTTTTGCATGACGCCCTGATCTGTGCACAGACAGAGGAAGGGCTCATGAACCAGCATTTTCGCACGGATACCGGATCGGCACGGATCGCTGTGGTGCGGGCGCGATGGCACGCCGACATCGTCGATCAATGCGTCACGCAGTTCGAGACGAACCTCGCAGCCCTCAGCGAACGCCCGATCGCGGTCGACATTTTCGATGTGCCCGGAGCCTATGAGATTCCGCTCCAGGCGAAACTGCTTGCACAGACCGGACGCTTTGCCGCCATCCTCGGATGCGCCTTCGTTGTCGACGGCGGCATCTACCGCCACGATTTCGTCGCCACCGCCGTTCTCAACGGGATGATGTCGGTCCAACTCGAAACCGGCGTGCCGGTACTCTCGGCCGTTCTGACCCCGCATCATTTCCAGGACAGCGACGCGCACCGGTCGTTCTTCCTCGAGCACTTCAAAGTGAAGGGGAAAGAAGCGGCGAAAGCGTGCCTCGACATCTTGGCCGCGCGCGCTTTGGCCGTGTCCGGACCTGCTGCGTCCTGACTCTCATGCATCCGGCGTCACCCGATAGATGGCCCAGGCGCCGACCACGAAGCTGACGGACAGAATCAACAACAACACATGATCCATTGGTTCGTCCCCCCATGACCTCGCCCGTCATAACGAACGCGGCGGTGGGATTGTTCGGGTGGGCAGAGCTCTCCACCGCCATCGCGGCTGGATGAGTTAACAATCTCTCGCCGGTATTGCGCAAAACGGACCGGCTTTGAATCGAACTTGATGGATTTGGCCGTATCGGCAGCGCAACATCATCGCGAGTGATCTGAAGGGTTGCCCGCCACACATTTGTCACCCGAGCGGATATCTGCCGGGCATGCGTCACCCCGATCAAAACCCATTCAGATCGGGCGGCGGCACCGACTCACGCGAGCAAGGCCAGAACCGTTGCGGCTGCCTCGAACTCCGTCAGCCGATACGCACGGCGCGCTTTGGCGAGCTCATCGTGGCCCCATTGGCGCGCCTGAAAGTCTTCGTCCACATGCGCGGCCTCCCACGCCTTCTCCGGATCGATCGCACCGGCAGCGACCGCCAGCGCCAGCAAGGCCGAGCCGGTCAATGTCGTGATCGAGGAGATCGCGCCGAGGCGCCAGATATCCTTCACGGGAATCTTATCGGCGCCTGATGGAATAGCCGCACCTGCGGCGGCGATTGCCTCGTCCGGCTGCGCCGAGAACGTCACGCCTTGAATCTGCACGAAGCGCGCGCCGAGTTCATCGCGCGCCCAGGCCAGCACCGGATCCCAGGCTTGTGTCTGCGCGTCGACAAGAGCATCCGGCGAGCCGGCGCGGTAACAGAGGAGGTCGGTCTCGAGATACTTGGCGATCTCGTCAGCGACCGGACCGGGATTGTCGGCGACGGCATCGATGATCGCATTGGCGAGCCGCGTCAGCGGCATGTGCGCCGGATCAATCACATCTTGTTGTGCATTCCACTCGTCTGCAATGCGCTGGGCAAGCGCGTGCGTCGGTGCAGCAAGATGCCGTCGTGCCGGTGTGCGCACCGGCTTGCCGTCGAGCAAGATCGGAAAAGTGCCGTCCGCAAGCACATCGCCGACGCCGGCGCTTTGATAAAAGCGCTTGCGCAATTGCGCGCGCGCGCCTTGCCGCGCCGACTCCGTCGGATCGAGCGGCTGATTGACGAAGATCTCTTCGAAGATATCACGCATACGTTTTCGATCGTTGCGGAACGGCAGTTCCCTGCACACGTTCCGAGTTGGGAATGCACGGGCCCCGTCCGCACGTCGCTTAAGCGACACATCCCAGCAGTCACCAAACTGCGCAATCGCAATCTGGACGGCAGCATGCCCCGAAGCCCGACAGGCTTGTAGCAGCCGAAGCGGCAGAATCCCAGCCGCAAGGCGCGAAGGAACGCAGTCCACGGACTGCAGAGTGGAATGGAGAGTTAGATGATGTCGAAGAAAACAATCATAACATCGGTCGCGGCTGCGTTGATGGCCATCGGCATGGCCACCGCGCCGGCGATGGCGCGCGGTGGCGGTGGTCACGGCGGCGGCGGTGGCGGCCACATGGGCGGTGGCGGCGGTTTCCACGGCGGTGGTTTCCATGGTGGTGGCTTCCATGGTGGCGGCTTCGGCGGCTTCCACGGTGGCGGCTTCCACGGCGGTGGATTCCATGGCGGCGGTTTCCGCGGCGGCCATTTCGCCGGCGGCTTCGGACGTCACGGCTTCGGCCGCGGCCGCTTCTTCGTCGGCGGTTTCGGCGGCTGGGGTCCCTATTGGAACGACTACGCCTGGGACTACCCGTACGGCTACTATGACGAGGGCTGCTACTATCACCTCGTCCCGTATCGCGGGCACTATGTGCGCCGGTACTATTGCAGCTGATATGACGCTCGCGCACGCCGCGTCACGCCGAGCGTCCGCGAACGCATGACGCTCAACGCCGGCGCCTGTTATGACAGCGCGCCGGCGGAGCACGTATTATTGCAGGATGTTTCAGCACCGCATGCCGGCACGGCAAGTGCGGTACTCCATTCGCGCCCTATTGTGCGCCGCAATAGCGACGCATGGATACGCCTGGTAAGCACGAGCGGCGCTGAAGAAACAAACCTCCTTCCAATCACAAAATCTGCGTGCATTGCAGCGTTCACGCGCGCCTTTCAGGGAGCGAAAAGAGGCGCAGCCACAAGGCTTAATGACGCGTGGACGACGGAAGGATAGGTAGCTTTCAACAATTCCAATGAATATTATCGCGATAAGGATTCGAGCTGGCGAACAAGGCTCAGGTCCTGGGGAGAAGCCGCTGGTCGAGGCAGGACGCGACACCGCGTTGGGATCAACTCGCTTTGAGTGAGCTCAATGGTGTGGTGGTGCGTTGCGAGGAGTCGATGCAGAACACTGACATCTCCGCACCCGAGTACTTTCACAAAGTCGTCGACTGCCAATGGGCCTGTCCGGCGCATACACCCGTTCCAGAGTACATCCGGCTGATCGCGCACGGGCGTTACGAAGACGCCTACATGATCAATTGGAAGTCGAATGTGTTTCCCGGAATCCTCGGGCGCACATGCGACCGCCCCTGCGAGCCGGCGTGCCGGCGCGTGCGCGTCGAGGACGAGCCGGTGGCGATCTGCCGCCTGAAGCGCGTCGCGGCCGACTACAAGGACGACATCAAAGCGCGGCTCCCGAAGCCTGCCGCGAAGAAGAACGGCAAACGCATCGCGCTGGTCGGCGGCGGGCCCGCCTCGCTCACCGTGGCGCGCGATCTGGCGCCGCTCGGCTACACCTGCGTGGTGTTCGACGGCGATAACAAAGCCGGCGGCATGATCCGCACGCAGATCCCGAAATTCCGTCTTCCCGACAGCGTCATCGACGAAGAGACCGGCTACATCCTCGATCTCGGCGTCGAATTCCGTGCCGGCACGCGCGTCGACAGTTTGAAGGCGCTGCTGGCCGAAGGCTGGGACGCGATCTTCGTCGGCTCCGGCGCGCCGCGCGGGCGCGACCTCGACATTCCAGGGCGCCAGGAAGCCGCCAAGAACATCCATATCGGCATCGACTGGCTCTCATCGGTGTCGTTCGGCCATGTGACGAAGATCGGCAAGCGCGTCGTCGTGCTCGGCGGCGGCAACACCGCCATGGATTGCTGCCGTTCCGCGCGCCGCCTCGGCGGCGAACAGGTGGACGTGGTGGTGCGCTCGGGTTTCGAGGAGATGAAGGCGTCGCCTTGGGAAAAGGAAGACGCCATGCACGAGGGCATTCCGATTCACAATTACCTCGTGCCCAAGCACTTCACGCACGAGAACGGCAAGCTCACCGGCATCACCTTCGAGAAGGTGAAGGCCGAGTATGACGCCAAAGGCCGCCGCAAGCTGGTGCCGGCCGGCGAGCCGGATCAGCATTTCCCCTGCGACGACGTGCTGGTCGCCGTCGGCCAGGAGAATGCCTTCCCCTGGATCGAGCGCGACATCGGCATCGACTTCGACGACCGCTGGGACATGCCGAAGGTCGACGAGAAGACCTTCGTATCAACGCATCCGAAGGTGTTCTTCGGCGGCGATGCCGCCTTCGGCCCCAAGAACATCATCTGGGCGGTGGCGCACGGCCACGAGGCCGCGGTCTCGATCGACAAAATGCTCAATGGCGAGGACATCACCGACCGCCCGCTGCCGGCGGTGGAGATGATGAGCCAGAAGATGGGCATCCACGAGTGGTCCTACGACAACGAGATCGCGCTCGACCAGCGCTACAAGGTGCCGCATCGCGACAAGGTGGTCGCGCTCAAGGACATCAAGGCAGAGGTCGAGCTCGGCTTCGACGTGCAGCTCGCGGTGAAGGAAGCCGGCCGCTGCCTCAACTGCGACATGGAGACGGTGTTCACGACGCAGCTCTGCATCGAATGCGACGCCTGCGTCGACATCTGTCCGATGGACTGCATCACCTTCACTCACAATGGCGAGGAGGCCGACCTTCGCCAGCGCCTCAACGCGCCCTCGCCCAATCTCACCCAGGATCTCTACGTCCAGGACGGGCTCAAGACCGGCCGCGTCATGGTCAAGGACGAGGACGTGTGCCTGCACTGCGGCCTCTGCGCCGAGCGCTGTCCGACGGGGGCGTGGGACATGCAGAAATTCTTGCTTGAAATGACTCATGCGGGGAATTCATGCCGACCGTCGCGCCGATCAGCCGCGTAAACGACTTCGTCGTCCGCTTCGCCAACGTCAACGGCTCGGGCTCGGCGAGCGCCAATGAAATGTTCGCCCGCGCGGTGATGCGCATGGGCATCCCCGTCGCACCGCGCAACATCTTCCCGTCCAACATCCAGGGCCTGCCGACCTGGTACGAGGTGCGCGTCACCGAAGCCGGCCACATGGGCGCCCGCGGCGGCACCGACCTGATGGTGGCGATGAACCCGCAGACCTTCGACAAGGACATCGCGGCGATCGAACCGGGCGGCTATCTCTTTTACGATTCCACCAAGCCCTATCCGGCCTCGAAATTCCGCGAGGACATCACCGTCATCGGCGTGCCGCTGACCGCGATCTGCAATCGCGAATACACCGATCCGCGCCAGCGCCAGCTGTTCAAGAACATCATCTATATCGGCGCGCTCACCGCGCTGCTCGACATGGACGTGAAGGCCGTCGAGCAGCTCATCGGCGAGCAGTACAAGGGCAAGGACAAGCTGATCGCGCCGAACGTGAAGGCGCTGCATATTGGGCGCGACTACGCCACCCTCAATCTCGATTGCCCGATCGGCCTGCGGCTGAAGAAGATCGACAAGGTCGGCGACCGCATCTTCATCGAGGGCAATTCGGCCGCCGCGCTCGGCGCCGTCTATGGCGGCGCGACCGTGTGCGCCTGGTATCCGATCACGCCCTCCTCGTCATTGGCCGACGCCTTCACCCGCCACTGCGCCAAGCTGCGCGTCGATGCCGAGACCGGCAAGGCGAAATACGCGATCATCCAGGCCGAGGACGAGCTCGCCTCCGTCGGCATGGTGATCGGCGCCGGCTGGAACGGCGCGCGCGCCTTCACCGCGACGTCCGGCCCCGGCATCTCGCTGATGCAGGAGTTCATCGGGCTCGCCTACTTCGCCGAAATTCCGGCGGTGCTGTTCGACGTGCAGCGCGCCGGGCCGTCGACCGGCATGCCGACGCGCACGCAGCAGTGCGACGTCATCTCCTGCGCCTACGCCTCGCACGGCGACACCAAGCACGTGCTGCTGTTCCCGGAAGACCCGGCCGAAGCCTTCGAGTTCGGCGCGCAGGCCTTCGACCTCGCCGACCGGCTGCAGACGCCGATCTTCGTCATGCTCGACCTCGACATCGGCATGAACCATCACATGTGCCGGCCGCTCGCCTGGGACGACGCCAAGGTCTACGACCGCGGCAAGGTGATGACGGCGGACGAGCTCGAGGCCGGCAAGGAATTCGGCCGCTATCTCGACGTCGACGGCGACGGCATCCCCTACCGCACTTATCCCGGCACGCATCCGACCAAGGGCTCGTTCTTCACCCGCGGCACTTCGCGCGACCGCTACGCGCGCTACACCGAAGAAGGCGCGCCTTACGTCGACAACATGCAGCGGCTGCTGCGCAAGTTCGAGACCTCCAAGGACTTGGTGCCGCGGCCGCTGATCGCCAATGCCGGTAAGCCGACCAAATACGGCGTCATCTATTACGGCTCGACCGCGCCGGCGATGGACGAGGCGATCGCGATGATCGAGGCGCGCGGGGCGACGCTCGACCGCATGCGCGTCCGCGCCTTCCCGTTCCATTCGAGCGTGAACTCCTTCGTCGCCGACCACGACTTCGTCTTCGTGGTCGAGCAGAACCGCGACGCACAGTTGCGCTCGCTCATCGTCAACGAATGCGGCATCGATCCGGTGCGGCTGGTGCCGATCCTGCACTATGACGGCACGCCGATCACCGCCCGCTTCATCGCCAAGGCCATCGGCGACCACCTCGGCAAACTGACGGTGAAGCCGAAGACGGTGGTGTCATAATTCGGATTGTCCGGGACGGAGCTGCGCGCCGTGGTACACACCCAGGATGACGACTTCTTCAGGCGCTACCCTGTAGACGATAACGTAGGGCAGTCCCGGCACAATGAGCTCGCGTGTTCCGCCGAGGACACCATCACGTCCCATGCCAGGAAATTCGGTGAGCAGGATCAGTGTGCCCTGAATGCGGGCACCGACCTGCTTGGCTGCGGCGGGATTTTCCTCGGCGATATAATCAGCGATAGCATTGAGGTGGCGGGTCGCGCGCCGTGTATAACGCAGCCTCATAAACCGAATTTCTTCCACACGGCAGCGACCTCTTCATCGCTCGCATACTCGCCACGATCGGCCTCGGCCATGCCGGTTCTAACGTCCTCGATCTGCTCAGGCGTGAGCCGATATGCCGGTTCTCCTGCCAAGCTGAGCAAGAGTTCTCCGGCCAAATCCTGCCGATCAGCCGGAAGGGCCTGTACCGCCTCGATGCCTTTTTGCAGCAGTTTCGTCATCTCATCACCGTTGCGTGGCGACCGCCAGCCGGGGAGTATAATGCAAACATGACCTACCTCGCCAAGCCGAAATTCCACCATCCGGGCCTGCCGAAGAACGCGCTCGGCTACACTCATCGCGACTACGAAGGCACGGTGTCGACGCTCTGCGCCGGCTGCGGGCACGACTCGATCACGGCCTCGATCATCCAGGCCTGTTTCGAACTGTCGATCGAACCGCACCGCGTGGCGAAGATTTCCGGCATCGGCTGCTCGTCGAAGACGCCGACCTACTTCCTCGGCAATTCGCACGGCTTCAACTCGGTGCACGGGCGGATGCCATCCGTGTTGACCGGCGCCAACCTCGCCAATCGCGACCTCATCTATCTCGGCGTCTCCGGCGACGGTGACTCGGCCTCGATCGGCCTCGGCCAGTTCGCGCATTGCCTGCGCCGCGGCGTCAACATGGTCTACATCGTCGAGAACAACGGCGTGTACGGGCTGACCAAGGGGCAGTTCTCGGCCACCGCCGACCGCGGCTCCAAGTCGAAGCGTGGCGTCATCAATACCGACAATTCGATCGACATGGTGGCGATGGCGCTGCAGCTCGGTGCCAGCTTCGTCGCCCGCTCCTTCTCCGGCGACAAGGAGCAGCTTGTGCCGATCATCTCGGCGGCGATCGCGCACAAAGGCGCGGCCTTCATCGACGTGATCTCGCCTTGCGTCGCCTTCAACAACCACGCCGGCTCGACCAAGAGCTTCGATTTCGTGCGCGAGCACAATGAAGCGGTGAACCGCCTCGACTTTATCTCCTCGCGCCTGCCGATTGAAGTGAAACAGGAGCCGGGCACGGTGGAGATCGTCGAGCAGCACGACGGCTCGAAGCTGGCGCTGCGCAAGCTCGCGGCCGATTACGACCTGCACGACCGCACCGCGGCCCTGGGGTTCCTTCAGCACCACGCGGCCAAGGGACAGATCGTCACCGGTCTGCTCTATGTCGAGAAGGAAGCAGAAGACCTGCACGCGCATCTGCGCACGGTCGACGCCCCGCTCAATGCGCTGTCCGAGAAGGAGCTGTGCCCGGGCCAAAGCGCGCTGGACAAGATCAACGCAAGTCTGCGCTAATCACGGGCTGAAAGCCCCTCCCCGCGGTCATTGCCGGGCTTGACCCGGCAATCCATGATGACTTACCCCCAACGGCAAGCGACCGTGAGCCCATTCTTGGTTGCGGCGCCTCATGGATGCCCGGGTCAGGCCCGGGCATGACGGAGAGTGTGGCTCTCCGCGCGAACAATCGAGAAAGCTTTCACATGCAATTCCGCCAATTAGGCCGCTCCGACCTGCGTATCGCTCCGCTGATGCTGGGTGGCAATGTTTTCGGCTGGAATGTCGATGAACCGACCTCCTTCGCCATCCTCGACGCCTTCGTCGATTTAGGCTTCAACGCCGTCGACACCGCCGACAGCTATTCGCGCTGGGTGTCCGGGCACACAGGCGGCGAGTCGGAAACGATCATCGGCAAATGGCTGAAGACAAGCGGCAAGCGCGACAAGGTCGTCATCGCCACCAAGGTCGGCGCCGACATGGGCGAAGGCAAGACGGTGCGCAAGGACTACATCCTGCGCGCAGCGGAAGCTTCGCTGAAGCGCTTGCAGGTCGACTGCATCGATCTCTACCAGACGCATTGGGACGACGAGGTCACTCCGGTCGAGGAGACGCTGTCGGCCTATGCGCAACTGGTGAAGGACGGCAAGGTGCGCATCATCGGCGCGTCCAACATCACGCCGGCGCGGCTGAAGGCATCGCTCGCCGCGAGCAAGAGGCTCGACCTTCCCCGCTACGAGACGCTGCAGCCGCTCTACAATCTCTACGACCGGCTCAACTTCGAACAGGATTATGCGCCGATCTGTAAGGCGGAAGGCCTCGGCGTCATCTGCTATTACGCGCTCGCCGCCGGCTTCCTCACCGGCAAGTATCGCTCGGCAGCGGACGCGGAGAAGAACCCCGCGCGTGGCAGAGGCATGAAACAGTACCTCAACGCGCGCGGCTTTCGCATTCTCGAGGCGCTCGACGCCGTGGCGGCGCGGCATCAGGCAACGCCGGCGCAGGTCTCGCTCGCCTGGCTGATCGCGCAGCCGGACGTGACGCCGATCGCCAGCGCCACCAGCCTCACCCAGCTTGCGGACATCGTGAAGGCGCCGCGTCTGGCGCTGTCTAAGGACGACGTCGCGGAGCTGGATAAGGCGAGCGCGTAGGCCCCGTGGTCGACGCAGGCGCTGTGTTCGACCGTCACCCTGAGGTGCGAGCGTAGCGAGCCTCGAAGGATGACAGCCCGTACACGTCATCCTTCGAGGGCGGCCTTCGGCCGCCGCCTCAGGATGACGCCCACAGCACCCCCGCCATGACGCGATCGCGGCCGGCGCCCTTGGCGGCGTAGAGCAGCTTGTCGGCCAGCGCGACCACCTCGGACGGCCGCTGGACGGCAAGGTCAATCGCCGTGGCAACGCCGATGCTGACGGTCAGCTGTCCATCCGCGGCAAAGGCCGGATGCGGGATCGCCGCCTCCGCCAAGACGGCGGAAATCTTCGCGGCGACGGCACGCGCCCCCGCCTCGCCGATCTCCGGCAGCAGGCAGACGAACTCCTCGCCGCCATAGCGGGCGACGAGATCGCCCGGCCGACCGACGCTGTCGACCAGAAGCCGCGCCACGCGGCACAGGCACTCGTCCCCCAGGAGGTGGCCGCAATGATCGTTGTAGGCCTTGAAGTGATCGACATCGATCATCAGCAGCGACAAGGGCTTGCCGGAGCGGCTGCAGCGGCGCCACTCGCGGTCGAGCGCGTCGTCGAAACGGCGGCGGTTGCCGATGCCGGTCATCGCGTCGGTGGACAGAAGCTCCTTGAGCACGACGCTCTGCGCGTATTGCACACGCTGGCTGCGCTGGAGCGAGTTCGCGGCGATGAAGCCCACCGCATTGGCGAACAGCACCCAGATGAGGCCTCGAAAGAACTGATCCGGCGGCAGCGCCGGGCCGAGCGACAGTGCCCACCAGGCCGGCATGACGACGGAAACGATCGCGGCGAGTACGATCGAGGTCACCAAGCGGAGCGGAAAAACGAGATAGATGACCAACAGGATGCCGACCATCATCGTCGGCCACATGTAGTCCAAATTCGGGTGCAACATCACCACGGTCAGCCGGTTGGCCACGCCGACGGCGGCGGTCACCACCATCGCGATCTCGAGCGTGTCCGGCAAGCGCAGGCGCCGGATCCCGAAGAAACCCAGCATGGGCATAAAGATCGAGAACAGCGGCGGGAGAAGCGCTATCGAAATGCTGGCGTTGCGCGAATACGCGTAAACTTCTACGAAAAATTGCAACCACCCGGCGGTCCCCGCCAGAACCATCAGCAGGAGGCCGCGGCGGCGATCGTCGGGAAAGCGGTCGAGCCGATAGTCGCGCTCGCATTGGGGATCGGCCAACAGCGCCGTCCAGCGCGTCACCGCGACCGGCGCGATGTCCGGCCGGCTAGCCTGACGGTAGCCGTCGTAAGCGCGTGTTCGCGTGTCCATCGGTACCCGGCCCAGCCCCAGAGGCCGCATCTTTAGACACGAGGCGTTGCGAAACCCCTAGCGGGGGCGTGGATTAGCCCACAGAAAAATGAAAACCTGAGCGCAGGACTCAGCGATTCATGGCGTTCAGGGCCTCGAGCATCTCCTTCGGCGGCTCCATTTTGACCGAGAGCGGCTTGCCGGTTTCAAGCAGACTCTTGAGGCTGGAGAGGATCGCCGGCCAGCCGGCGCGGCCGCCGGACAGGATGGCATCGGGGATGTCCCACTGGTGCGCCTCGGTCATGGTCAGGCGCACGCTCTCGCCCGCCTGGACGATGTCGTAAGTCACGAGGCAGTCGGGCAGCGCGTATTGCGGCATGCTGACCATCGTCCAGGTACAGGCGAAGCGGTGCGGCGGTGTCCAATCAACCACCGTGCCGGCGATATGCACGCTCCCGTCTGGCGCCAGCATGCGGAAGGCGCCGCCGGCGCGCGGCTCGACGTCGATGGCGAAGCCGCCGAAATACCGGCGTGTGAACTCCGGTTTGGTCAGCGCCTCGAACACCGCCTCCGGTGTCGCGGCGATGTAAGTGACGTAAACCGTCTTCGGCGTGAACGTCGATGTGTCGATCATGGCTCACCCGCCCGTTTGCGTTCCTCCTCGCCCCAGGATGGCTCGAGCCCCTTGCCGGTCTCGAGGAAGCTCTTGAGGCTCGACAACACCGCCGGCCAGCCCTTCGAGATCATGCCGAAGATCTTGCTGCCGTCGTCAAATTCGTCGTGCGTCACGGTCAGCCGGGTCTGTCCCTTGAATGGCTCCAGCACGAAGCTGACGCGGGAGGGACGTTCGTCCGGCATGTCCTTGTAGAGCGGCTTCCAGCCGTAGACGAGCCGGCGCGGCGGATCGCTCTCCAAGATCGGATCGTCATGGGCGAGGCGTCCGGCCGGGTTGACGGCGGTCATGCGCTCGCCCGCCTTGCCGTCGGCCTTCACGCGATAGCCGAACCAGTATTTCTCGCTGAAGTCGGGATTGGTCAGCGCTTGCCAGACTTTCTCCGGCGACGTGGCGACGTAAGTGACATAGACAAAGGCAGGCTTGCTCATGACGCGTCTCCTTTATTCCGGCAAGCAGACCGCGTCAGCGGATCAGCTCTGTATCTTCCGGATTGGGTGTGCCTTTGCCAGTTTCGACATAGCGTTTGAGGCTCAAGAGATAGAAGCCCCACCGCGTCGTTGCACTGGCGATATTGTTGGCGCCGGCCGTAAAGCCCCGATGCGCGAACAACAGAGAGGTGATGTCGTCTTCCGACTTTAAATCGAAACTGATGGTGGTGCCGTCGAAGCCGCCGCCTGTCGAGGACACCGCGTCCCAAGCGACATGCTCTGGCGGATCCAATTCGACGACCTTGACCTTGATGGCCATCCGGTGACCGTAGAAGCCGAACTCTCCAACTCCGCCGACTCTTGAATCAAGAGCAGCGTCATTGGTCCACCACTTGCGAATGCCCTCGACCGTGGAAATGGCCTGATAGACCGTGTCCTGCGCGGCGCGAATTTTGATCAGGTGCATGATTTCAGGCATGCGCTGGCCCTCTTCTCTGGCTCCTGACGAACGGCACGGCCTTAGCTCTTGAATGCAACGTCACCGGTTTCGAGCAGAGATTTCAGATTCGAGATGACCTTCGGCCAGCCGCCCGACACCGCCACGATGAACTTGTCCCCGTCGCCCTCGCTCTCGTGATGGATGCTGAGCTTGACCGCCTTGCCGCCGAAGTCGGGATAGTAATCGGCCATCTCGATCTGCATGGTGCAGCGCGAATAGCCTTCCGCCTTCAGCTCCGGCTTGAATTCGTTACGCCAGCGGATGACGAGGCGGCGCGGCGGGTCGGCGTCCAGGATCTCGCCGGTGTCGGCAACGCGGCCGTCCTCGAACTTGAGGGCCCAGGCCGCGCCGGATTTGAAATCCGATTCAGCGGTTATGCCGAACCAGTATTTTCTGATCGTTTGCGGATCCGTCAGTGCCGCCCAGACTTGCTCGGGCGTGCTGCGGATGTAGGTGACGTAAACGTAGCTCGGCTTACTCATCGGACTGCTCCAACGCCTTCTTCATGTCACTAAGGGCCTGAAGACGGCCCCGTTCGAATTTCCCGATCCAGCGCTCGGCGATCTCGTGGATCGGCACCGGATTGAGGTAATGCAGCTTCTCGCGGCCGCGCTTGATGGTCGCGACCAGGTTCGCTTCCTCCAGGATCGCCAGATGCTTGCTCACCGCCTGACGCGTCATGTCGAGGCGCGCGCAGAGCTGGCCCAAGGTCTGTCCATTGTCGGCACGCAAGCGGTCGAGCAGCTCCCTGCGGCTCGCATCGGCCAAGGCTCTGAACACCGCATCCATGGACAACAATAGGCAACCTTTTGGTTGCCTGTCAAGACAGGTGAGCCCTGCGACGTAAGTTCCCGGCCAGGAACCGCGCTGCCGGCGCCGCGTTCAGTCGGAATGGCGAGCCCCTTCTCCTCTCGCAAGCGCAAGGCGATGTCGCACGGCGGCAAGGACGGCGGCGCGTCCAAGGGCATCAGCGCGCAGGAAGTCCAGAGCGTCGAGGACATGTCGACGCCGCGCACGCCCGTGATCTACGAAGTGGTCCGGCGCCTGGGCGAAGAGGAAATGGAGCGCCCGGCGTTTTCGCTGTGGTGGTCGGGCGTTGCCGCCGGCCTCTCGATCAGTTTCTCACTGCTGGCGCAGGCGATCCTCGAGACGCACCTTCCCGACACGCCGTGGCGCGTTCTGGTCGCGAGCTTCGGCTATTGCGTCGGCTTCCTGATGGTCATTCTCGGACGCCAGCAGCTCTTCACCGAGAGCACCATCACCGTCGTGCTGCCGGTGCTCAAGCACATAACGGCGGAGAATATCTGGCGCATGCTGCGGCTGTGGGCGATCGTGCTGGTGGCCAATCTCGCCGGCACGCTCTTCGCCGCCATCTTCGTTGCTTACTTTCCGGTGATCCCGGCCGACCTGTTCAACGGCATGGTCGAGATCAGCCACAAGGGACTTGCCGGTGTCGGTTGGTGGGAGATGTTTTTCCGCGGCATCTCGTCCGGCTTTCTGATCGCCGCCATGGTGTGGATGATCCCGGCGGCGGAGAGCGCCAAGTTCGCCGTCATCACGCTGATGACCTATCTTATCGCTGTCGGCGGCTTCACCCACGTGGTCGCGGGCAGCATGGAGGCTTATCTGCTGGTGATCGCCGGCGACTGGCAATGGTGGCAGGTGCTCACGCATTTCCTCGCGCCGGTCCTGCTCGGCAACATGGTCGGCGGCACGGCGCTGTTCGCGCTCATCTCCTACGCGCAGGTGATGGAGGAGATTTGAGCCTGGACAATAAAATGCGGTGCGCCGCACGTCCGGACTTTCGCCCAGGCTGCAGCGCACCGCGGTCGCGCTACGCGACGTCGGGACACGTCGCCGCCGCGCGCGCTACTGGTTGATGCACATGTTGATGTACGTGTCGCGGTCGCCGGCGCGAGCGCCATAACGGCCCGCCTGATCCGCGCAACGGACGGCACGGTCTTGATACGTCTCCCGGCCGCCGGGTCCCGAGCCCGACGTGCCCGGTATATTCGGCAACACCTGGCCCGTGTCCGGGACATATATCGGCGGCGGCACATTGGTCGCGCGAAGACTCGGAGCCTTCGGCAACGGAGGCGGAATCCGCGTGTCGTGCAGACTGGGATCCGATGGAAGGACCGGCTGCACCCACGGCGTGGTTGGCTGTGGCTGCACCAGCTGCGGCACCGGCGTCACGCGGAAAGCGTCATTGGCCTGCGCATGAACCTGTTGAACCGTCCCCGCAGCCATCAGTCCAAGCATCAGCGCGGCGATGAAAGTGCGGCGCATGGGACTTGATCTCGTGTTTCGGCCGGCCCCTGCCGGCCTCATCCATTATATGGCGCGGCATGGCCTCAGTATCGAGGCCATGATCATGACAAATTGTTTACTCTTCCTCCGGCGCATCCTCGATCGGATCGTAACGCTTGGCATCGAAGCCGAGCAGGTTCCAGCTCTGCTCCATGTGCGGCGGCAGCGGCGCCGAGACATCGATGATGCCGCCGCGCGGATGCGGCACTGCGATACGGCGCGCGAGCAGATGCAGCCTGTTCTGGATACCGCCGGGCAGCTCCCAGTTCTCGATGTTGAAGTATTTCGGATCGCCGACGATCGGATTGCCGACGTGCGCCATGTGCGCGCGCAATTGATGCGTGCGCCCGGTCACCGGCTTGAGCGAGATCCAGGCAAGCTTTTGCGCAGAGGTCTCGACCACGGCGTAGTAGGTCACGGCGTGCACGGCATCCTTATCGCCGTGCTTGGCGACGCGCATGAAAGAGTCTTCCTCGATCTCCTGCTTGGCCAGGTAGGTCGAGATGCGGCCCTGGCGCGGCTTCGGCACACCGGCAACCAGTGCCCAATAGATCTTGCGTGCCGAACGCGAGCGGAACGTCTTGGCGAGCGCAGCGGCGGCGAAGCGCGTCTTGGCAACCAGCAGGCAACCGGCGGTGTCCTTGTCGAGCCGATGCACGAGGCGCGGCCGCTGCGCATCCACGCCGGGACCGCGCAGTGCGCCCAGCATGCCATCGACGTGACGCACGGTGCCCGAGCCGCCCTGCACGGCGAGGCCCATCGGCTTGTTCAGCACCATCACGTCGTCGTCTTCGTAAAGCGTGATCGACTTGATGAAGGCGCGGTCCTGCTGCGCCTGTGGCGCGTCATCGCGCGGCGGCGGCGCCTCGAGTTTCAGCGGCGGAATGCGCAATGTCTGGCCGGCGGTAAGCCGGGCCTTCGGCTCGGTCCGCTTGCCGTCGACGCGCACCTCGCCTTTGCGAATGATGCGCTGGATGTGGCTGAACGAGAGACCGGGAAAGCGCGCCTCGAAGAAGCGGTCGACGCGCATGCCGTCCTCGTCCGCCGCAATGGTGACGGTCTGGACCTTGGTGGCTTCGGCGAGTGCCGGCGACGGCTTGGCGACGCGCACCTCTTCGCGCGCCGGCGCGGGACGCCGGTGTTCGAACGGAGCGCGGCCCTCGACGTCGGTCTTGCGCGAGAATGGCTTGCGCTTGCCATTTGTCATCGGCGGCCGCGGCCCCTTCCCCCGGCCAACGCCGTGACCGAACTCTGCCGCGCCCTCATCGGGACGACGGGACGTAGCCCGCTCGTCGCTCCGGCGCTTGCCGCCGCCCCCGAACCGCGCAGCGCCGCGCGTGCCGCGCTGCTGCTGGCGAGGCCCCGCCTCGCGCCGCCCGCCGCCCGGCTGCCGGGGACCGCCTCTATTGCCGCGGCTCATGGCTTATCCTTCTCTTCTCAAAACGGCGGTTCCGTGCCGCGTGGAAGTCCGCCACGATCTGCACCGACTCGCCCTGAATGCGATGGATGATGACATAGGGCAATCCGGCCACAGAAAGATACCGGCGACCGCGGCGGCCCCGGCGGCGGCAGCGCCCTGGCTTGCCTAGTCACAGCGGCGCAGGCCGTCCGAAACGACATGATCCCAGCGCAGTTCGAGCGTGCCGGCATGCGGCCGCAGCGAGACGGGCACCGAGCGCTCTCCATGGGCGCCCCAGCACAGCGCCTGGATATGGACGTCGTCGCCGGTCTTGTACACCCGCGCGATACGGCAGGCGTCACCATGCCAGCGCACGGCGTAGTTGGACACGACGAGCGGCATCGTCTCGAGCGAGGCGCTGAAGCCGGAGCACGCGGACGGATCGACGGCCCAGCGTCCGGTGAGCTTCTCTTCGGCTTGGGCCGACGTGGCCGCCAATGCCGTAGCCAAACCAACTGCAATTGGCCAAGGGCTCGGCGTCAATCCGTCATCCTGAGGTGGCGGCCGCAGGCCGCCCTCGAAGGATGAGCGGCCACCGAATGTGCGGAGCCAATCCCTGACACCGTTACCCTTCGAGGCTCGCTTTGCTCGCACCTCAGGGTGACGACCGCTGAGACTCATTCCCCGCCCCGTTCCTTGCGCAGCTTCGCCCAATAGTCCAAGCGCTTCTTGATCTCGCGTTCAAACCCCCGCTCCACCGGATTGTAAAACTGCTGTCGCGGCAGAGCGTCGGGAAAGTAGTTCTGACCGGAGAAAGCCTCCTCCTGATCGTGGTCATAGGCGTAGCCGCGGCCGTAGCCTTCCTCTTTCATCAGGCCTGTCGGCGCATTGAGGATATGCTTGGGCGGCAGCAGCGATCCGGCCTGCTTGGCGACCTGCCTGGCGGCGCCGTAGGCGGTGTAGCCGGCATTCGATTTCGGCGCGGTGGCGACGTAGAGCACGGCCTGGGCGATGGCGAGTTCGCCTTCGGGGCTGCCAAGGAAATCGTAGGCGTCCTTCGCCGCGTTGGCGATGACCAGCGCCTGCGGATCGGCGAGACCGATGTCCTCGATCGCCATGCGCACGACGCGGCGCGCGATGTAGAGCGGCGGCTCGCCGGCATCGAGCATGCGCGCGAGATAATAAAGCGCCGCATCGGGATCTGAGCCGCGCACCGACTTGTGCAGCGCGGAGATGAGATTGTAATGGCCGTCCTGCGCCTTGTCGTAGATCGGCGCGCGGCGCTGCACGATCTCCTGCAGCTTGGCGGATGAGAAGACCTCGTCCTTGCGCGCGGCGCGCCAGACCTCTTCCGCCAGCGTGAGCGAGGCGCGGCCGTCGCCGTCGGCCATGCCGATGAGCGCATCGCGCGCCTGAGCGTCCAGCGGCAAAGGCTTGCCTTCGATCGCTTCGGCGCGCGCGAGCAGTTTCTCGATCGCCTCCGGGCCGAGCGAGCGGAACACCAGCACGCGCGCGCGTGAGAGCAACGGCGCATTGAGCTCGAAGGACGGGTTTTCTGTCGTGGCGCCGACCAGCACGATAGTGCCGTCTTCCATAACCGGGAGGAACGAGTCCTGCTGCGCGCGATTGAAGCGGTGGATTTCGTCGACGAACAGCAGCGTGCCCTGCCCCATCTCGCGGCGGCGGCGCGCCTCCTCGAATACTTTCTTCAGGTCGGCGACGCCGGTGAAGATCGCAGAGATCTGCTCGAAGTGCAGATCGGTGGCTTGCGCCAGCAGCCGCGCCACCGTGGTCTTGCCGGTGCCGGGCGGGCCCCAGAACACGAGCGACCCGAGCGAGCGGGTCTCCAGCATGCGCGTCAGCACGCCGTCGGGACCGAGCAGATGATCCTGCCCTACGACCTCGCTCAATGTCTGCGGGCGCAGCTTGTCGGCGAGCGGCCGCGGGGCATCCCGCTCAAGCCCGGCGGCAGCGAACAAAGTCGGGCCGGGATTTTTCGGGCGGGTGGTCATGGCAAAGCTTCGCGTGTCCCGGACGCGGTGCAGCGCGCAGCGGTGCACCGCAGATCCGGGACCCCGCTTGCGTTCTGAAACGACCGGGGTCCCGGGTCTGCAGCGCACCACGAAGACGTGCTGCGCTGCGCCCGGGACACAAGTCTGTGCATCGCGCCGCTCATCCCCCGAACACCACCGATATCCTCTGACCGCCACGCAGGAGCGTGATGCGCCAGGAGCGGCTGCCGCTTTCGCTCACGCGCGCGAGATCGGCCGTTTTATTGATGTGCTGCCCGTTCACGTCCTGCACCACGTCTCCGCGCTGGAAGCCGAGATTGCTCGCGTAAGAGCCGTCGTCGACATCGAGGATGACCACACCGCTTTCGATATTCTGCAGCTGCAGTTCGTCGGCGAGCGCGGGTGAGAGGTTTGCCACCTTGGCGCCGAAGAACGGCGAGCGCGCCTTGATGGTGATCTCGTCGCGCGGCGTGTCGGGTGCGGTCTGCAAGGCCACCGCGACCTTCATCTCGCTGCCGCCGCGCTGAACGCCGAGCTGGGCATTGCCGCCCAGCGGCTGCGTGGCGAACCGGTAATCGAACGCATTCGGATCGTCGACCTCCTGCCCGTCGACCGACACGATGAGATCGCCGGGCTTGAGCCCGGCACGCGCGGCCGGGCTGTTCGCCTGCACATTGGCGATGAGCGCGCCGGCGGGCCGCTTGAGCCCGAGGCTGTCGGCGATGTCGGGCGTGACCGCCTGCAGCTTGGCGCCGAGCCAGGGCCGCTTCACCGCGCCGCCGCCGCTCTTCGCCGACGCGACGACGACGCGCACCATGTTCGCCGGAATGGCGAAGCCGACGCCCTGCGAGCCGCCCGAGCGCGAGAAGATCGCCGTGTTGATGCCGATCAGCTTGCCGGACATGTCGACCAGCGCGCCGCCGGAGTTGCCCGGGTTGATCGCCGCATCGGTCTGGATGAAGAACTGGTAGTCGCTGACGCCGACCTGCGTGCGCGCGAGCGCTGAGACGATGCCCTGAGTCACTGTCTGCCCGACGCCGAAGGGGTTGCCGATGGCGAGAACGACGTCTCCCACCTGCAATTGATCGGAGTTGGCGAAGTCGAGCACCGGGAACCGCTCGTGGCTGTCCTTGATGCGGAGCACGGCGAGATCGGAGCGCGGGTCCTTGAGCACCACGGTCGCTTCGAACTCGCGTTTGTCGGCGAGCGAGACTTTGATGTCGTCGGCGCCCTCGATGACATGGACGTTGGTGACGACCAGGCCGGACGGGTCGACGATGACGCCGGACCCCAACGAGCGCTGCACCTGGCTGCCGGCGCCGCCCGGGACGCCGAAGAAGCGCCGGAAGATCGGGTCGTCGAACAGCGGGTTACGGTTCTGCACCACCTTGGCGGCGTAGACATTCACCACGGCCGGCGCGACACGCTGGACGATCGGCGCGTAAGAGAGCTGCACCTCGCCCGGCGCCGGCACTCGCCGCGTCTGGGCGAAACTCGGGCCCGCCAGCCCCAGCATGACCGCCCCACACAACACCAGAACACGCCCCACAATCCGCGATTTCAAAGCCATTGCGATTCTCCTGAAAGTGCCGCGGATATAGGCCGAACCCTGGGCCGATTGAAGGCATTCCAGTGCCGGCGGAAAGCCTCGATTTCCTCAGGATACTACCAATTTCCGCGGCGGCCGCGGGCCGGCCCGCACTTGCAAGGAGGGGCCCGATGGCGACATGTGGCCTCTCTGTCCTTTGGAGCGCCCCATGAAAGCCGTCGGATACTTCAAATCCCTCCCCGTGAGCGATGCGGAGGCGCTGGTCGATGTCAGCGCCGAGGCCCCCGCCCCCACCGGCCGCGACCTGCGCGTTTCGGTCCGCGCCGTGTCGGTCAACCCGGTCGATACCAAGGTGCGGATGCGCGCCGCCCCCAAGCCGGGCGAGCCCGCGAAGATCCTCGGCTATGACGCCGCCGGCGTGGTCGACGCCGTCGGCCCGGATGTGAGCCTGTTCAAGCCGGGCGATGAGGTGTTCTACGCCGGCTCCATCGCCCGCTCCGGCACGAACGCCGAATTCCACCTGGTGGACGAGCGTATTGTCGGGAAGAAGCCGAGGTCGCTCTCCTTCGCCCAGGCGGCGGCCCTGCCGCTCACCAGCATCACGGCCTGGGAAATCCTGTTCGACCGGCTCGCCGTCACGCCCGGCAAGGCGCCCGACAGCCGCGCCTTGCTGGTGATCGGCGGCGCCGGCGGCGTCGGCTCGATCATGATCCAGCTTGCGCGGCGGCTGACCGCGTTGACGGTCATCGCCACCGCCTCACGTCCCGAGACCAAGGCCTGGTGCGAAAAGCTCGGCGCCCATCACGTCATCGACCACAGCAAGCCGCTGGCCGAACAGCTCAAGGCCATCGGGCATGCCAATGTGGCGCTGGTGGCGAGCCTCACCGGCACCGATCAGCATTTCCCGGCCATGCCGGCGCTGATCGCCCCGCAGGGCCAGTTCGCATTGATCGACGATCCGAAAGCGCTCGACGTCATGCCGTTCAAGGGCAAGAGCATCTCGCTGCACTGGGAATCGATGTTCACCCGCTCCGTCTTCGGCACGCCGGATATGATCGCGCAGCACAGACTGCTCAACGACGTCTCGGCGATGATCGATGAAGGCATCATCATCACGACGATGGCCAAGGAGCTCTCCCCGATCAACGCCGCCAACCTCAGAGAGGCGCATGCGCTGATCGAGAGTGGCACGTCGATCGGCAAGGTCGTGCTGACGGGGTGGTGAGGCATCAATGGCTGTCATGGCCGGGCTCGTCCCGGCCATCCCGATAAGCGAGGCACAGCGCCATCCTCAGCGGGATCACCGGGTCACGCCGCTTCGCGCCGGCCCGGTGATGACAGGCAAATTACTCTTTCGCCGGGACCGTGCGCAGATAAGCGATGACGTCGGCGAGATCGCTGTCGGTCATCTGCGCATAATAATGGAAACCCATCGGCGGCCTGAGATGGCCTCCATCCTTGCTGACGCCGGTGGTGATGGCCCGTTTGATGTCGGCATCGCTCCATTCGCCGAGCCCCTTGGCCTTGCTCGACGTGATGTTGCGCGAGACCGACTTGCCCCATGGCCCGGGGAATTCCATGCCGCCCCGGCCATAGTCGGCGGTGAAGTCGTGCCCCTTGGGCCCCATCGCCGTATGGCACTCCATGCAATGGCCGATGGTGGCCAGATAAAAGCCGTTCGTCAGCTTGTCCTTGAGCATGGCCTCGGTGTACGGCTTCTCGCCGCCGGGCGGCGTCTGTGGCTGCGCGGGGAAGTGATAGATCGGATCCGGCACCTTGTTCTTGATCGGCTTGATCGTGCGCAGATAGGCGACGATCGCGTCGAGATCGCGCTCGGTGAGGATGTGATAGAAGCCGGTCGGCATCACGGCCGCGATCGGCACGCCGTTCGGACGCACGCCGGTGCGCAGCAGCGTCTTGATGTCGGCGTCGCTCCAGCTTCCGATTCCCGTCTCGGGATCCTGCGTGATGTTCGGCGCCGTCACCTTGAATGGCGGCTCATCCCACGACAATCCTCCGGAGAAAGCCTTGTCGGCGACGTCGCCGGCCGGCCCTTTCGGCGTGTGGCAGTTGCCGCACGTCATGATCGTATTAACGAGATAGCTACCCCGCTCGGCCAGTGTGTCGGCCATGGCGGCAGATGTCGCCAAGGCAAATGCCAAAGCGAGAGACAGGCGAATCATTGGCTCCCCCGAAACCTGAAAGGTTCGATCCATCGCGATTCTGTCCGCAGCATAGCATCGAAACAGATGCTCTCAATCGCGCGGCATATACACTGAGTTGCACTCCATCGGGCTCGCCCATTGTCTAGGGCCAATCAGAAAGCCATTGTTTTCTCTTGGCTATTCGCCATGACCCGGATGCCGGCGTCATGTGAGCGTCGTCTAACCATCACATAGCGGCTCTAGCGCTCCCCCCGCGGAGTAACCTGCAGGCTCAGACCGCAGGAATTCCGCAAAGCCTTACGGACACAACGTCCGTCGCTTCGGCTTCGCTCACCATGGGAGGATCCGTTTTTCAACGTGCGGCGCACGGCGTGCCGCACGAACGGATCCTTGCGCCTGTGTGGTCGCTGCGGTGACGGGTGGCAACACACACAGGAATGATAATGTTCAAAAGTCAGTTGAGACTTTCGTGCGCGATCGGGGTGCTGGCGCTGCTCGGAGCGGGCTCTGCGCACGCGCAGTCGGCCGAGCAGATCGACAAGATGCAGGCTCAGATCAACGCGCTGCAATCGCAGATCGCCAAGTTGAAGGGCCAGGTTACAACCAACGAACAGCACGTGAAGCGCGCCGAGCAGCACGCCAAGAACGCGGAGCAGCACGTCGACGTCGCTTACACGAAAGCGCCGGCGCCGGTTTCGACCGCCATCGTCGACATGTCGGCCAACAACCGTCCGGAAATCTGCACGCCCGACAAGCTGAACTGCATCGCCCTCACCGGCCGGCTCCACCTCGATGCCGGCGGCTATTCGTATCATCCGAATTCGCGCTTCACCTCGCCGCAGAATCTCGATGACGGCGTCAACGCCCGCCGCGCGCGCCTCGGCGTCGTCGGCAAGTTCGCGGGCGACTTCAACTACTACTTCGTCTACGACTTCGGCGGCTCCTCCGACGGCTTCGGCTCGAGCGTCGCCGGCGGAGCGACTTCGGGCATCGAGAACGCCTACGTGAGCTACACCGGCCTGAAGCCGGTCGCCTTCGAAGCCGGCTACATGGACACGCCCTTCACGCTCGATGAGGCGACCAGCTCGAACGACATCATGTTCATGGAGCGCTCGTCCTCGCAGGTGATCGCCACCAACATCGCAGCCGGCGACAACCGCTTCGCCGCCGGCATCCGCGGCAATACCGACCGCTTCTGGGCGGGCGCCTACTTCACCGGCCCGACCTCCGGTTCCAACCATGAGTTCATCAATGGCGGCACCGAGCAGGACGGCGCTTTCGTCCGCGCCACGTACCAGTTGCTGCAGGATGAGAACTACTCGCTGCACATCGGCGGCGGCGCGGAATTCCTGCTGCGGCCGTCCGGCACCGGCGTGCGCACGCTGACCCTCTCCGATCGTCCGGAACTGCGCATCGACCCGACCACGATCCTGTCGACCGGCGCCATCAGCAATGTCGATGGTGCGCAGGTTTACAATGCGGAAGCCGCGGGCGGCATCGGTCCGTTCTTCGTGCAGGGTGAATACTTCCACTACAACATCCAGCGCGGCGACGGCTTCGGCGACAACGAGTTCGACGGCGGCTATGTCGAGGCGAGCTACACGCTGACCGGCGAACATCGCAAATACATCCCGACGGCGGGCGCCTATAGCGGCATCTCTCCGAAGCATCCGTTCGACGTCCACAATCCCGGCGACGGCTGGGGCGCATGGGAAATCGCCGGACGCTATAGCGTCGTCGATCTCAACGACGGCTTCACGGCGGGTCAGGCTATCAACGGCACCGACGCTGTCGCCGGCGGCAAGCAGACCGTCTACACGGTCGGCCTGAACTGGTACCTGAACAACAACGTCCGCATGATGTTCAACTACCTGCACGGCGACATCGACAAGGCCAACGGCACGAGCGGCACCGCCGTTCCGCTCGGCGCCGATCTCGGTGCGAGCTTCGACGCGTTCGCCACGCGTCTGCAGGTTGCGTTCTAAGCGCACGATCGCGATGCAATCCGCGCGTCCCCCGTGCATACGGGGGACGCGCACGAAAGATTGACTCTGCGCTACACCCACGGCTTCGCCAAAACGAAGCCGCTTTCTCCTGGGATAAGCGGGCCAAGTCGCAAAGCCGGTGAAGGATGCCCCCTGCGCCGGCGGAGCAACAGAGAGCCGGCGCAAGCCTGCGGTTCATCACCGTCTTCGCAGGTTTGCGCCTGCCTCCGGCCGTGGTCCGATCTAACCTTCGTCGGACCACGGCCAATTTTATTTCAAGCGTCCTGCGCGCCTCACCGCACCGGGGCCGCGCCACTCGCCGAGAGCGATTCAACGTAGGCCCGCGTCCAGTTCACGAACTCGCAGGCCAAGTGCCATCGATGGCCCTTGATCATGTCGGGCTCCGCTTCGGCCGGCCAGTAAATGCCGAGCCGCCCGCGAAAGCCGTCAGGCGTGTCGCCGAACTGGTGCAGCACCCGTCCGCGCAGCGCGCCATCCTTTGACAGAACATCCCCGATCAGGCGCACCGGCAAAGCCGGGTCAAGCGGCGCGACCGCCTCTCGCTCATCCTGGCTGAACCGCACATAGATGAGCGCCGGAAGTGTCCATCCGCCGATCGTCTCCAAGACCGACACGCGACCATCCGGCTCTCTGGAGATCGCATAGTGCTCAGGATGAGCATTGATCATGACCGCTCGATCATCTGCGGCCATTCGGCCTCTGAACCAAAGGAGAAATCCTTCGGCACTGCCGCCATGCACGCGGATGTCGGTAATCGAAGCGGCCCACCTGCCGGCCGACCGTTCAGCCCATTCGTGCTCGATCCGCTCCATCGTGGCGATTTCGTCTGCCAGGAGCGCGGCCATTCCTGCGGCGCCGAGTTTTTCATGGAGGAGCAAGGAGGCAATCCGCGCCCGCTTGACTTCGTATCGTAGCAAATCGAGTTCGCTTATCTCGACGCCATCAATCGAAGCGTACGAAGGACCCAGTGGATTCGACACGCGGCTTCTCCAGTCACCAACGACCGTTCAACCTCGTCGTGCCTCATCCGTGCCATCACCGATGTTTTATCCCGTAGGACAAAGCAGACATTGATCCGAACAACAAAAAGGGCGGCACCGATGGCGCCGCCCTTTCGTATTCAACGATACAACTGTCAGCTTACGCCGCTGCGGTCGCCTCTTCGCCGGCCTTCGCCTGCACCGGGCCGGAGTCGAGGCCCTTGGCATCCACATCGCGGTCGACGAACTCGATCACCGCGCGCGGCGCGTTGTCGCCGTAGCGGAAGCCCGCCTTCATGATGCGGGTGTAGCCGCCATGACGCTCTTTGTAGCGCGGCGCCAGCACCTCGAACAGCTTCTTGACCATCGGCACATCGCGCACTTCCGAGATCGCCTGACGGCGGGCCGGGAGATCGCCCTTCTTGCCGAGCGTGATCAGCTTTTCGACGATCGGGCGAAGCTCTTTCGCCTTCGGCAGCGTCGTCATGATCTGCTCGTGCTTGATCAGGCTCGCGGCCATGTTGGCGAACATGGCGCGGCGATGGGCCGGCTTCTTGCCGAGCTTACGGTGAACCTTGCCGTGACGCATTGAATTAGTCCTTCTCAGTGTCGCGGCGGTTCGCCGGACTCATTGCTCGGGTGGGCTTCCCGCGTTCGCCCTCGTAAGGCGAGCAGCGAATTGCGAGTTGTTTCTCGCTATTCGCTACTTCCTATTCGCTCAGTAATGATCCTCGAAGCGCTTGGCGAGCTCTTCGATGTTCTCCGGCGGCCAGCCCGGCACTTCCATGCCGAGGTGCAGGCCCATCTGCGCGAGAACTTCCTTGATCTCGTTAAGCGACTTGCGGCCGAAGTTCGGCGTGCGCAGCATCTCGGCTTCGGTCTTCTGAACGAGATCGCCGATATAGACGATGTTGTCGTTCTTCAGGCAGTTGGCCGAACGCACCGACAGCTCGAGCTCGTCCACCTTCTTGAGGAAGGCCGGATTGAAGGCCAGATCCGGGATCGCCTCGGCGGCCTGCTCCTTGCGCGGCTCTTCGAAGTTCACGAAGACGTTCAGCTGGTCCTGGAGGATGCGCGCGGCATAAGCGAGCGAATCTTCCGGCGTAACCGCGCCGTTGGTCTCGATGCTCATCGTGAGCTTGTCGTAGTCGAGGATCTGACCCTCGCGGGTGTTCTCGACCTTGTAGGAGACCTTGCGCACCGGCGAATAGAGGCTGTCGACCGGGATCAAGCCGATCGGCGCGTCCTCGGGACGGTTGCGCTCGGCCGGGACATAGCCCTTGCCGGTGTTGACGGTGAACTCCATGCGGATCTCGGCGCCCTCGTCGAGCGTGCACAGCACGAGCTCCGGATTGAGCACGACAACGTCGCCGACCGTCTGGATGTCGCCGGCGGTCACGGTGCCGGGACCTTGCTTCTTCACCACCATGCGCTTGGGGCCTTCGCCCTGCATCTTGATGGCGATGTCCTTGATGTTGAGGACCATGTCGGTGACGTCCTCGCGCACGCCGGCGATCGAGGAGAACTCGTGCAGCACGCCATCGATATGCACAGACTGAACCGCCGCGCCTTGCAGCGAGGACAGCAAGATGCGACGCAGGGCATTGCCCAGCGTCACGCCGAAGCCGCGCTCGAGCGGCTCGGCGATCACCGTCGCCAGCCGCGCCGGATCGGATCCGGCGGTCACCTGGAGCTTGTTCGGCCTGATCAATTCCTGCCAATTTTTCTGGATCACGTTTTCACCTTTTCAGCGGCGCGGGCCCTGAACGCCTCGCGCAAACCCCACCCGCCGTGTGGGGAGAAATCAGCGGCAGCAGAGAGGCGCGGCAGCGCGCCCCTTAAAAACGCGACATCACACGCGACGACGCTTCCGCGGCCGGCAACCATTGTGCGGAATGGTGGTCACGTCGCGGATGGAAGTGATGGTGAACCCGGCCGATTGCAGCGAACGCAGCGCCGACTCGCGGCC
>Ga0310811_10000941_pt1 | contig 37340 bp, 33 predicted proteins | sample YCmetagenome_FD_207642 | JGI IMG/M metagenome (GOLD analysis project Ga0310811, IMG submission 207642) | Soil microbial communities from experimental microcosm in Duke University, North Carolina, United States - YC | ecosystem: Engineered > Artificial ecosystem > Soil microcosm > Unclassified ... | reverse complement strand
GCCGTGGGCGCAAGTCGCCTTCGGGCGCAAAGCGGTCGCTCGCTGAGGGACCTGCGGAAGTCGGCGTTGGGTCAATAGCGAACCTTCGTTTAGCACCGCTGGAGCGCCTACCGAATTCGCTAAACAGACCGGCCACGCAGTCTTGTCGAACCAATCTCCAGCCGGCATCTTTCAAAAAAGGGAATTTTCTAAACCCATGCGGGAGACTGGGGGCAAGTTATTTGGCTTCGTTCACGATAATGAACTTCAGAGACTGCGAGCAGTTCGCGAGACGGCCGCAAAAGCGGGATACTTACCGACATAACCAGTGATGACGGGAGAGACCGGGCTGGTTGGCTGGGGCGCCTGGATTCGAACCAGGGAATGGTGGAATCAAAATCCACTGCCTTACCACTTGGCTACGCCCCATTTGTCGCAAGTCCGCTTAGAGCATTTTGGGCTCAAGTGGAATCCGTCTGGCCAGAAATGCTCCTGATCGGTCAATCGCGCGTATTCTGATCGCAAAATCGAAATCTGCCCTCGGGTCACATCGAAGGCCGTGGCTTTGCGGGAAACGCGCGAAAGACCGATGGATCGGCCGTCCGGCGGCCGTTCATAACAGTCTGCAACGGCCCGATCAATCTGACCTGCAACGGCCTTGGATACCGTCCGCGCTGTCGTGGCGGACACCACAAAGCGCCTTTCCGCCTCTTTTCACGCTTGAGTTCAAACGTCTTTCGGTAGCGACCAGATCGGCTGGCATGAATTCCTGCCCGCCAACTCTATGACCGCGATAATGGCGTTACGCCGATCATGCCCTCCATGCCGGGCGTAGCCGCTGCGCTGCCCCCGTGCTACCTCTTTCGTCCGATGGCAGCGGCACGCGCCGCTTCATCTTCGATGACAGCCTGCCTTTATAATCCGGTCTCCGCGCGTCCCATTCCAGCCGCGATCCAACATGACCTATCAAGCGCCCGTCTCCGATATCGCATTCAGCCTCAAGCATGCCGCCGGCTTCATGCAGGCGTTGGCCGGCGGGCTTTATGGGGATCTCGCCGAAGATGATGTCGACGCCATCCTCGAAGAAGCCGGTCGTGTCGCCAGCGAGGTGCTTGCGCCGCTCAATGTGCTCGGCGACCGCGAAGGCGTGCATTTCGAAAACGGCCGCGTCACCATGCCGGCCGGCTGGAAAGACGCTTATGAGACCTGGGCTTCGGCCGGCTGGAACGGGCTCTCGGCGCCGGAAGTTTTTGGCGGCCAGGCCCTGCCCCAGGCGTTGAACGCCGCCTGTACGGAAATGTGGAATGCAGCCTCCATGGCGTTCGGCGTCGGGCCGGTGCTGACCAGCGGCGCGATCGAGGCGCTCATGGTCCACGGGAGCGAAGCGCTGCAAAAAGCCTATCTGCCGAAACTCGTCAGCGGCGAATGGACCGGCACCATGCAGCTCACCGAGCCGCAGGCCGGCTCCGATCTCGCGCTGTTGCGCACGCGTGCCGAACGCGCCGGCGACGAGACCTATCGTATCAAGGGCCAAAAGATCTTCATCACCTATGGCGAGCACGACCTGACCGACAACATCGTGCATCTCGTGCTGGCGCGTTTGCCCGATGCGCCGGCCGGCACGCGCGGCATCTCGCTGTTCCTGGTGCCGAAATTCCTGCTCAAGGACGACGGCACGCCGGGCGAGCGCAATGACGTGCGCGCGCACGCGATCGAGCACAAGCTCGGCATTCACGGCTCGCCCACCTGCACCATGATCCTCGGCGACCATGGCGGCGCAGTCGGCTATCTCATCGGCGAGGAAAATCGCGGCCTCGCCTGCATGTTCACGATGATGAACCTCGCGCGCCTGTCGGTGGGACTGCAAGGCGTCGCCATTGCCGAGCGCGCCACGCAGCAGGCGCTCGCCTACGCGCGTGAGCGCAAGCAGGGTAGCCTGCCCGGTGAATCCCGACCGGCACCGATCATCGCGCATCCCGACGTCAAACGCATGCTGATGACCATGCGCGCGCAAACCCGCGCCGCCCGTGCGCTCTGCTACACCACAGCCGTCGCCATCGATCATGCGCACCGCAAGAGCGGCGAGGATGCGCGCAAGGCGCATGAACTGGCGTCGCTACTCACACCGGTGGCAAAAGCCTATTCCACCGACATCGGCTGCGATGTCGCCTCGCTCGGCGTTCAGGTGCATGGCGGCATGGGCTATATCGAAGAGACCGGCGCGGCACAGCATTTTCGCGACGCGCGCATCGCGCCGATCTATGAAGGCACCAACGGCATCCAGGCGATCGATCTCGTCATGCGCAAGCTGCCGCAATCGGACGGCGCGATCCTCGACGACCTCATCGCCCGGCTGAGGACGACAATCGGTCATGTGAATGCCGCCAACGATCCCGCGTTCGGAACGACGGCAAAACGACTGGCGGAGGCTGTCGATGCTCTGGAGCGCACCAGCGCCTGGATGATGGCGCGCATCGAAAGCGCCCCGCAGGAGGCGTTGGCGAGCGCCACACCCTACCTGCGCCTGTTCGGCCACGCCGTCGGCGGCTGTCTGCTCGCGGATGAAGCTTTGGCGGCGCGGCGGCTCGATAACGGTGACGATGCCGGCCGCACGGCAATCGCGCGTTTCTTCGCGGAGGCGATCGCATCGGCTGCGCCCGGCCTGGAAACGACCGTCGTCGAAAGCGCGGACAGCATCACCGCAGCCGATGCCGTGCTCGAACGATGACCAACGCGAGCCTCACAACGGTTTGAGTTTAGCCTCGATGTCCCTGCGGCGCGGCTCAAGCGATGGTGGTAGCGACAATCTTTCACCCAGGCTTTCAAGCGGTTCGTCGGCCGTGAAGCCGGGACCCTCCGTTGCGATCTCGAACAGCACGCCGTTCGGCTCCCGGAAATAAAGACTCCTGAAATAGAAACGGTCGATCGGGCCGCTGTTGCGGATGCGCATGCTGTCGAGACGTTCGACCCATGCGTCAAACGCGTCGTTGGCGACGCGGAAGGCGACGTGATGCACACCGCCCGCTCCCGGAGATGCATTGGAAAGGTTGGGTTCGATCGCGACATGCAGTTCGCAGCCGGGCCCCCCCTCGCCCATCTCATAGACATGCACGGCAACATCGCCACGCGAGAAACTGCGCACGGGCCGCATCTTCAGCACCGTGCTCAGAACGATATCGGTCAGTCCCATTTCGGCGACGCTCATTGTCACCGGGCCGATCCCGCGAATCTGGTGCTCCGCTGCAATGACGCTCTCATTGTACGGATGGAAAGTCCCGCCGCCGTCTTCGACGAGCGACAGCGGCTGCCCTTCCGGGTCTGCGAAATCGAGCGTCAGGCGTCCATCGCGCCGAACGATTTTGCCAGCAACGTGGCCGGCATCCCGCAGCCGCTGCTGCCAAAAAAACAGGCTCGCTTCTCCCGCGACGCGCAGGCCAGTGCGTGTGATGCTGTGCAGACCATGACGCTCGGGCCGTAACGGAAAGTGGAAAAACGTCAGATCCGTGCCCGGCGTGCCGACGGCATCGGCATAAAAGAGGTGATAGGCGCCGGTGTCGTCCTGGTTGACGGTCTTTTTGACCAGCCGCATGCCGAGAAATTTGGCATAAAATGCGAAGTTTGCGCGCGGATCGGCTGTGACGGCAGTCAGGTGATGCAGCCCCTTCAATTCCATTGTCGGCTTCTCACCTGCAATCGCACTGTGTCACGATTAAATAAATGTGCTTCACTCAAAAAGTTTCATGCGCTGGGTATAAGGACCTTCTTGGGACTGGACGAGCGGAATGTCGCTTAAAGGTAAAACATTGTTTATAACCGGTGCTTCACGCGGCATCGGTCTTGCGATCGCGCTGCGGGCCGCGCGCGATGGCGCCAATGTGGCGGTCGCAGCGAAAACGGAAGCACCGCATCCGAAACTGCCGGGCACGATCTACAGCGCTGCCGACGCTATCGAACGAGCGGGCGGCCACCCACTGGCGCTCGTCACCGATGTCCGCGACGAAACGGCGGTGAAGGCGGCGATCGACAAAACCGCCGAAACTTTTGGCGGCATCGACATCGTCATTAACAATGCCAGTGCGATTCATCTTGCGGGGCTCGAAGCAATCGAGATGAAACGGTTCGATCTGATGCATCAGGTTAATACGCGTGGCACGTTTCTGGTCTGCAAATATGCGGCATCTCATCTCATCCATTCGGATAATCCGCATATTCTGATGCTATCGCCACCATTGACGATGCAGGAAAAATGGTTCGCACCGCATACGGCCTATTCGCTTGCGAAATTCGGCATGAGCCTGATCGTGCTGGGGCTCGCCGGCGAATTGCGACCGCGCGGTGTTGCCGTGAATGCGCTGTGGCCGCGCACGACGATCGCAACCGCCGCTGTCGAAAACCTGCTCGGCGGCGAACAGATCATGCGCTGTTCGCGCAAGCCGGAGATCGTTGCCGACGCAGCATGGCATGTGTTTCAAAAGCCTGCACGCAACTTCACCGGCCAATTCCTCATCGACGACACGTTTCTCGCCGGCGAAGGCGTAACTGACTTCGATCATTACCGCGTCGATCCGACACAGCCATTATTTTCGGATTTCTTTGTGCCGGACGATGCCCAGCCGCCGAAGGGCGTCAGCCTCGCGCCCTGCCAGCGCGCCGCCGACTGAGCGACATACTGCCCCGGCGACGTAACGATATGGAGCTTTTCGTGAACACGAAGGCGCTCGCCTGCGCCTTCACGCCCGTCACCATCGGGCTTATGTATAATGGCTCCGCCAATAGCCCTCCCCTCGCAGAATCAGCTCACGCATGAACAACACCGCATGACAACGCTTTACGTCTCCCACGAAGCCTGCCTCAACCACCTCAATCCGCCGGGGCATCCTGAACGGCCGGAGCGGTTGCGTGCGATCGAACGGGCGCTTGCCAATCCGCGATTTGCGCCGCTCGTGCGCAAGGAAGCGCCGATGGCCGAGATCGAGCAGGCTGCTCTCTGCCATCCCAAAGCTTACGTCGAGCATGTACGCGCCGCGACTCCGCGCGAGGGCATGGTGCGCCTTGATGCCGATACTTCGCTTTCGTCGGGCAGCTTCGAGGCCGCGATGCGCGCCGTTGGCGGCGGGCTGCTCGCCGTGGATCAGGTCATCGCCGGCAAGGCCGACAATGCTTTTGTCGCCGTGCGGCCGCCGGGCCATCACGCGGAAACGGCAAAACCCATGGGATTTTGTCTGCTCAACAGCGCCGCCACCGCCGCGCGCTATGCGCAGCAGAAACACGGCATCGGCCGCGTCGCGCTGGTCGATTTCGACGTGCATCACGGCAACGGCTCGCAGGAAATTTTCTGGGCGGATTCAAGCGTGCTCTATTGCTCAAGCCATCAGATGCCGCTTTATCCGGGATCGGGCGCACGCGGCGAACGAGGAGCGCACGACACCATCGTGAATGCGCCGCTACGGCAGGGCGATGGGGGCAAAGCGTTCCGAGAGGCGTACGAGACGGCGATACTCCCGCGCGTCGAACAGTTCTCGCCGGAACTGATCGTCATTTCTGCCGGCTTCGACGCTCACGCGCACGATCCGCTGGCTGGCCTCGAATTGCTCGAGGAGGATTTCGCCTGGGTGACCCGCAAGCTGATGGACCTCGCGGCCGGGAGCGCCCAGGGCCGTATCGTTTCCATGCTAGAGGGCGGTTACGATGTCGATGCGCTCGGCTCGTCGGTCGCCGTCCACATCGACGCGCTCATGCACGGCTGACGGCAAGCCGTGCCGTCTGGCGCGAATCGCGTTTTCATGTGCTAGGAACCGGATATGGCCGAAGCGACCCACGCCGACATCAAGACACTGCCGTTCGAACGCGCGATCGAGGAATTGGAACTCATCGTCAAGCGGCTCGAAGAGGGCAAGGTTCCGCTTGAAGAGTCGGTTGCGATTTACGAGCGCGGCGAGCGGCTCAAGAGCCGCTGCGAGCAGCTTTTGGCCCAGGCGGAAGCCCGGGTCAGCAAGCTCACCCTCGACTCCTCGGGTAAGCCATCGGGAATGGAACCGCTCGACGAGTGAGCCGTTGGCCCTGACTTAGAGTGTTGGAACAGTCCGGTAGTTCCTGATTAAGTCTTTGTCCGGACACGCGTTTACACTTCTTCCAGATATGGTGTAAATGTCGCAGGAGGCTAATTTGAACGTATGGACCGTGCGGCGGCTGGTCCTGAGGCGCTCGGTTGGAATTTTTCGGACCACGAGCGGCCACACAGTTTTGGGCAAGCGACTGGCCCTCAAGGAGATTGCGTGTCTAAGCCGAGCATGACCCCCCTTCTCGACCGCGTCCGTACGCCGGCCGACCTACGTCAACTTCCCCCCGATCAGCTTTCGCAACTTGCGGAGGAATTGCGCCACGAAACCGTGAGCGCGGTCGCCGCGACCGGCGGCCATCTGGGCGCCGGACTCGGCGTCGTGGAACTGACGGTCGCCCTGCATTACGTGTTCGACACGCCGCATGACCGGCTGATCTGGGATGTCGGCCACCAGGCCTATCCGCACAAAATCCTCACCGGCCGGCGCGACCGCATCCGCACCTTGCGTCAGGGCGGCGGACTGTCCGGTTTCACCAAGCGCGCCGAAAGCCCTTACGATCCGTTCGGTGCTGCACATTCATCGACATCAATCTCCGCCGGTCTGGGCATGGCCGTCGCACGCGATTTGTCCGGCAAGGCCAACAACGTCATCGCCGTGATCGGCGACGGCGCGATGTCCGCCGGCATGGTGTATGAGGCAATGAACAATGCCGGCGCGATGAATTCGCGCCTCATCGTCATTCTCAACGATAACGACATGTCGATCGCACCGCCCGTCGGCGCGATGTCGGCCTATCTGGCGCGGCTGCTGTCCGGCCGCACCTATCATTCCCTGCGCGGGATCGGCAAACAGCTCGCGCGCCATCTGCCGAAATCGTTCGAACAGAAAGCCGAACGCGTCGAGGAATTCGCGCGCGGCTTCTGGACCGGCGGCACGATGTTCGAAGAACTCGGCTTCTATTATGTCGGCCCCATCGACGGCCACAACCTCGACCATCTGTTGCCGGTGCTCAACAATGTGCGCGATGCGGAGACAGGCCCGATCCTCGTCCATGTCGTGACGCAGAAGGGCAAGGGCTATCCCCCGGCCGAAAATTCCGCCGACAAATATCATGGCGTCGTCAAGTTCGATATCGCCACCGGCGCGCAGAAAAAAGCGAAGTCGAACGCTCCGGCCTACACGAAGGTATATGCCGAAAGCCTGATCAAGGAAGCACGCAAGGACGACAAGATCGTCGCGATCACGGCAGCGATGCCGGCGGGCACGGGCCTCGATCTGTTCGAGAAGGAATTTCCCGATCGCATGTTCGATGTTGGCATCGCCGAGCAGCATGCCGTCACCTTTGCCGCCGGTCTTGCCACTGAAGGCTACAAGCCGTTCGCGACCATCTATTCGACCTTTCTGCAGCGCGCCTACGATCAGGTCGTGCATGACGTGGCAATCCAGTCGCTGCCTGTCCGCTTCATGATGGACCGCGCCGGGCTCGTCGGCGCCGACGGGCCGACGCATGCGGGCTCGTTCGATGTCGCCTATCTCGGCTGCCTGCCGAATTTCGTTCTCATGGCCGCCGCCGACGAAGCCGACCTCGTGCACATGGTCGCGACGGCTGCATCGATTGACGACCGTCCGTCGGCGGTGCGCTATCCGCGCGGCGAAGGGCTGGGTGTGCCGATGCCGGCGGAAGGCGTGCCGCTTCCCATCGGCAAAGGCCGGGTGTTGCGCCAGGGCACGAAGGTGGCCCTGCTCTCTTACGGCACGCGCCTCGGCGAATGCCTCAAGGCGGCGGACGAACTGGGCGCCCAGGGTCTGTCAACGACAGTTGCCGATGCGCGCTTCGCCAAGCCGCTCGATACGGATCTCGTGACACAGCTTGCCGCCGACCATGAGGTCCTCATCACCATCGAGGAAGGGTCTATTGGCGGTTTCGGCGCGTTCGTGCTGCAACATCTTGCGGAAACCGGCGCGCTCGATCACGGCCTGCGGGTGCGCAGCCTCGTCCTGCCGGACGTCTTCATCGATCAGGATACGCCGGACGCGATGTATGCAACGGCCGGCCTCGACGCCAAGGGCATCGTGGGCAAGGTGTTCGAAGTCCTGGGCAAGAAACAGGACAAGAAGCCGACAGGCGTGACTGCAAAGCTTGCCTGATTCAACTCCTGATCCGTTTCCGTCGATCGGCGGAGTGCCGCCGGACCGTCGCGACGCCATGCCATGACCGAGCCGTCATCCCCTGCACGCCAGCGCGCTGACCTGCTGCTTGTTGCGCGCGGCCTTTTCGAAAGCCGCGTGAAAGCACAAGGCGCAATCGCCGCCGGTCTGGTCACGGCCGACGGCGTCATCGTCCGCAAGGCCTCAGAGATGATCGCGAACACCGCCACGCTCGAAGCAACGGCCGAACATCCTTATGTCTCGCGCGGTGGCCTCAAGCTCGCGGCCGCGCTCGATCATTTCGTTTTTGCCGTAACGGATCGCGTGTGCCTCGACGTCGGCGCATCGACTGGTGGATTCACCGAAGTTTTGCTGGAACGCGGCGCCGCGCATGTCACCGCCGTGGATGTCGGCCGCGATCAATTGCATCCGCGGTTGCGGCTCTCGCCGCGCGTCACCTCGCAGGAATCTTGCGACATCCGCACTTTGGAAGAACTCCCGCAAGCGCCCAGCCTCGTCACTGTCGATGTCAGTTTCATTTCGCTCAAGCTGGTGCTGCCGGCGATCACGCGCCTTGCGGCGCAACGCGCCGCGCTCATCGCGCTGATCAAGCCGCAATTCGAGGCCGGACGCGGCAAGACCCAGCGTGGCATCGTGCGCGATCCGGCGATCCACGCCTCTGTCTGCGACGACATCGCCGAGACCGTGCGGCGCGCGGACTGGTGCGTTTGCGGAATAATTCCGTCGCCGATCGAAGGACGCGACGGCAACCGCGAATTTTTGCTCGGCGCGGAGCGCGGCTGAGATGGCCGAACGCTTCTCAATCAACACCATGGGTCATCGTGGCGACGGCGTCGCACAGACGCCGAACGGGCCCGTCTTCATTCCATTCACGCTGCCCGGCGAAACAGTGGAAGCCGAGCCGGCAGGCGAGCGCGCCGCGGTGCTGCGCATCATCGCGTCGAGCGCCGAACGCATCCTCCCGTTCTGTCCGCATTTCGGCACGTGCGGCGGCTGCGCGATCCAGCATTGGCGTCCTGACGCTTACGCCGCATGGAAGGAAAACCTTGTACGTGACGCGCTTGCGCAAGCCGGCCTTGGCGGCTCCGTCGCGGCGCTTGTCGACGCCCATGGCGAAGGACGCCGCCGCGCTGTGTTTCATGCCCGACGCGATACGGATAGTGCTCTTCATGTCGGCTACGCCGCCGCGCGCGCCCATCACATCGTCCCGATCGAGAACTGCCCGATCCTCGCCCCGGGCCTGACTGGCGCGCTCGCCGCGGCACGCGCGGTCGCCGCGCTGCTGTCGCCATTGCGCAAACCGCTCGACCTGCACTTCACCGCGACCGGCACAGGCCTCGATCTCGACATCCGCGGCTCGGGTGCGCTCAATACGGCGCAGACGACAGCCGTGGCCAAGCTCGCCACGACGCATCGCCTGGCGCGCATCACTCGGCACGGCGAACTGGTCATTCAAAGTGCGGCGCCGGCTCTCCGCATGGGCAAAGCCAATATCGCATTGCCGCCGGGCGCTTTCCTGCAGGCGACCGCCAAGGGCGAAGAGGTCTTGTCGGAACTGGTGCTGGGTCTCGTCGCGATGCACGCACCGCGCGCGCGGCAAGCCGCCGATCTGTTTTGCGGCGTTGGCCCCTTCTCACTACGGCTCGCAGAAAAATTCCGCGTGACCGCAATCGATAATCACACCTCCGCCATCGCCGCGCTGACCGCCGCAGTTGCGTCGACGCGAGGACTGAAACCATTGACCGCAACGACGCGCGACCTCTTTCGCGTGCCGCTTGCCGACACCGAACTCAAATCTTTCGACGTCGTGGTGTTCGATCCGCCGCGTCAAGGCGCGGAAGCGCAGGCGCGCGCACTGGCTGCGAGCAAGGTGCCGCTGGTGATCGGCGTATCATGCAACGTGGCGACGTTTGCGCGCGATGCCGCCATCCTCCGTTGGGGCGGATATGAAATGCAGGAGGTGACGCCGGTCGATCAGTTTCGTCATTCGGCGCATGTGGAACTGGTCGCCGCGTTCAAGCGCTAATCAACGAATCCGCATCATGGGTCAGACCAGCGGCCCCAGCGCTGTTGCCACATCTGTTCGCCGATGGTGCAGGAAATCCGCGGCTTGTCGCTCGAGACAGGAATGACGCGCTCTTCCGGCGTGCGGCCCGCGACCTCCTGGACCAGTTTTTCACGCGTCGCCTCGCGAAATTGCGCTAATTCCCTGATCGGCACGACAAACGAGCCGGGGCCGCCCGTGACGCAATCCGCGTAATAGATGTCGAGTTGCGCGATATCCATGGCGTAGCGTTCGCGCTTGAGCATGATCGGAAGGCCGTTGATGGTGATGCCCTTGCTCAAAACCTCGTCGCGCGTTGGCGCGACCAGCGGTCCGCTATTGTTGGCGCCGTCACCTGACACGTCGATCACGCGGCGCAATCCCTTGTATCCTCCGGTGCCGAAAAGCGTCGACGTGAACCCCAGCGCGCCCGCGATCGATGTGCGCATCGCGCGGCGATAAGGCGCGTGCGCAATTTCATTGGCGACCGCGGTTGCCGTTTCGCGTCCGTCGATCACGCGCCACGGGACCAGCACGAGTTGATCTTCGGCGCCCGCCCACTCGACGTAGGTTATGGCAATCTTGCCGTTTGCACCTTCGCGCAGCGCGTCGAGAAATTCCGGTGACGTCAGCGCCTCGACATAACCGTCGCGCTGCAATTTCTGCTCGTCGGGGTCCATCGAGTAGGACACATCGACCGCGAGGACCAATTCGACATCAACCTGGGCTGCCGAATCCGGCGCAGCGGCCACGCGCGGCTGAAAAGGCGCCGCGCTGCTCATCGGCGCCAGACCAAAAAAGACCGCGACAGCGAGCGCCACACCGCAGAGCGCGGAGGCTGCCAGCAACGTCAAAGGGATACGGCGAACCATCGCAAACCCTCCCACACGGCTGCGACATGCTGCCACGGGTCCGCATGGGAAGGAAGGGCTCTAAAGCATGTTCCGCAAAAGCATGTCCTCGGACTTGATCCGAGGGTGAGTACGGGTTTTGCGACAAGAATACGCGATCCATAATACTCGATCCATGCATCGAGAGCATTTTCGCGACTTGGATCGGATTCCACTCTAGCGGCGTAAATACGCGCGCGCCTATTGCCCGCGCTGGGCGATGTTGGTCGTGGATTCGATCTCGATTCCGAAGCCGCTCACGCCGACATAAGCGCGGTTGGTTGATACCAGCAGCCGCACCGACTTGATCCCCAGATCCTTGAGGATCTGCGCACCGAGCCCGACCTCGCGCCATTGCTTGACGCGCGTCTCTTCCGACGTGCCATTGCTCTGCACCGGCATCGCGGAACTGGGAACGCCGGCGCCGCCGTCATGCAGATAGACGATGACGCCGCGGCCTTCCTTCTTGATATGGTCCATCGCCGAGCGCAGCGCTACGGCGCCGCCAAAAACGTCGCCGACCACGTGGCCGCGATGCAGACGTGTCAGCACCGATTCGCCACCCTCGATGTCGCCGAGGACGAACGCGATGTGGCGCACCTGATCGAACGGCGTGACATAGGCGTAGGCGCGCAATTTTCCGATTTCAGAGTCCACGTCGAACTCGGCGATGCGTTCGACGAGCTTGTCCCGGGTTTGACGGTAAGCGATCAGTTCGGCGATCGAGACCGTCTTGAGATTGTGCTTCTCGCCGAAGGCGATGAGGTCCGGCCCGTGCATCACGGTGCCGTCGTCGTTCATCAGTTCGGAAATGACGCCGACGGGCGGCAGACCGGCGAGCCGGCAGAGGTCGACACAGGCTTCGGTGTGACCGGAGCGCATGAGGACGCCGCCGTCCTTCGCAACCAATGGAAAGACATGACCGGGCCGCACGAAATCGGCCGCACCGTTGTTGGGGTTGGCCATGGCGCGCACGGTGTTGTTGCGCTCTTCCGCCGAAATGCCGGTCGACAGCCCGTGGCGCACATCGACCGAGACCGTGAAGGCGGTGCCGAGCGGCGCATCGTTCGCCGCCACCATCGGATCGAGATGCAGCCGTTTGGCTTCACTGGGCGCCAGCGGAGCGCAGACGATGCCGGACGTGTTGCGGATGATGAACGCCATCTTCTCCGCCGTGCAGAGCGACGCCGCGATGATCAGGTCGCCTTCGTTCTCGCGATCGTCGTCGTCAGCGACGATGACGATTTCGCCGCGCCCGAATGCGGCGATGGCGTCTTCAACACGTTGATGGATCGAAACCACTCGGTACTCCCGTTGCAAATTTCTGCGGATCGCAGACGCCTTAGTGCATTTTCCGGCTCGTGGGCCCGGTTAGCCGCAGAAAATGCCCTCAATTAATATCTTGCGCGTATTCTGAGCGCAAAGCCGGTACCCACACTCGGATCAAGTCCGAGGACATGCTTTTGCGGAATACGCGCTAGCCTTATCGCGCATCCGGCGCGGGAAACGGCCACGCCGCGCTCTCACCGACCTGGCCCCGCTGACGAAGATAATGATCCGCCACGACGCACGCCATCATCGCTTCACCGACCGGGACGCCGCGGATGCCAACACAAGGGTCGTGGCGGCCTTTGGTCTGGATATCGGCCTCATGGCCGTAGCGATCGATCGACCGGCGCGGCGTCAATATCGATGACGTGGGTTTTACGGCAAAGCGGGCCACCAGCGGTTGCCCGGTCGAAATGCCGCCGAGGATGCCGCCGGCCTGGTTCGACAGAAACAGCGGCTTGCCGTCGTTACCCATGCGCATCTCGTCGGCATTCTCCTCGCCGGAGAGTTCAGCCGCCGTGAAGCCCGCACCGATCTCGACGCCCTTGACCGCATTGATGCTCATGAACGCTGCGGCCAGGTCGGCATCGAGCTTTCCGTAAACCGGCGCGCCAAGCCCGGCCGGCACACCTTCCGCCACGACTTCGATCACCGCCCCGATCGAAGAGCCGGCCTTGCGGATGCCGTCGAGATACGGCTCCCACTGTGCGGCGGCTTCCCGGTCCGGACAGAAGAACGGATTGCGGTCGATTTCGTCCCAGTCCCAGCGTCGGCGGTCGATCTTGTGCGGCCCCATCTGCACAAGCGCGGCGCGCACGGCCATTCCCGGCACGATTTTGCGCGCGACGGCACCGGCGGCCACCCGGCACGCCGTTTCGCGCGCCGAGGAGCGTCCGCCGCCGCGATAATCGCGCACGCCGTATTTGACGTCGTAGGTGTAATCCGCATGCCCCGGCCGATAGAGGTCGCGGATCGCCGAATAATCCTTCGAGCGCTGGTCGACGTTCTCGATCATCAGCATGATCGGCGTCCCCGTCGTCACCTGTCCCCCCGTCCGGTCGTCGGAAAAGACGCCGGACAGGATCGACACCGCGTCGGGTTCCTGGCGCTGGGTGGTAAATCGCGACTGGCCGGGCCGGCGTTTATCCAGGAAGTGCTGGATATCCACAGCCGTCAGCGGAATGCCCGGCGGACATCCGTCAACGACGCAGCCGATGGCGGGACCGTGGCTTTCGCCGAAGGTCGTCACCCGGAAGAGATGACCGAAGGTGTTGAAGGACATGACGTTTGACCGGTTCGCGGTGTGGTAGCCCGCAGGGTGCGGGCGGTCAATCTCGGCAGCCCTGGAAGACGGGAGCTATGCCGCAAAGAAGCCACGTTATGAACACGGGTTCATTTGCCTGAACGGCGGTTAATGTGAAGCTGAATGGTCATTAAGCGTTGGAAATAAAAGGGTTTTTTCCAATAATGTTCTTGCGTCACTTTGCCTCCGGAAGTATGAAATGTGGCGTAAGGGGGCTGCAGGTCGCGGAATGAAATCCGTCCGAAGTGCCGCCACTCGGAAACTCAGAAAAGGAATTCCACGATGCGCAAATTGATCGCTCTGATCGCAGCGCTCGGCTTCCTGACCGCGACCAGCATTCCGTCCGTGAGTGCAGCGCCTGTCACGAAGTCCAGCGAAATCTCGGCTGCCAAGCACAAGGCAAAGAAGCATACCGCCAAGAAGCACAAGGCGAAGAAGCACGCCGCCAAGAAGAAGGTGAAGAAGTCGGAACTCGCGACCGACCTCTCGTCGGCCAAGCACAAGGCGAAGAAGCACACCGCCAAGAAGCACAAGGCGAAGAAGCACGCCGCCAAGAAGAAGGTGAAGAAGTCGGAACTCGCAACCGACCTCTCGTCGGCCAAGCACAAGGCGAAGAAGCACACCGCCAAGAAGCACAAGGCGAAGAAGCACGTCGCCAAGAAGAAGATGAAGAAGTCGGAACTCGCGACCGATCTCTCGTCGGCCAAGAAGATGCATCATGCGAAGCATCGCGCGCATCATCATGTCTGGCACAAGCATCATGCCAAGAAGCATGTTGTGAATCACACGATGCACAAGCATCACAGCAAGAAGCACAAATAAAACCGACACATCGTCTGGTTCTTAAACGAACGGCCGGGCGATTTGCCCGGCCGTTTTGTTTGATGAAACCCTGAAAGCGTTTTCTGTCAGCGTTCGATGTCGCCACCGACCGGGAAATCCGGCGCATCCGGATGCTTGATGCCGACGACGTGGTAGCCGGCGTCCACATGGTGCACTTCGCCGGTCACGCCTTTCGACATGTCGGAAAGGAAATAAACCCCGGTCGAGCCGACGTCTTCGAGTGTCACATTGCGCCGCAACGGCGTGTTGTATTCGTTCCATTTGAGGATGTAGCGGAAGTCGCCGATGCCCGAGGCCGCCAGTGTCTTGATCGGTCCCGATGAGATGGCGTTGACGCGAATGTTCTTCACGCCGAGATCCGCCGCCAGATAACGCACCGACGATTCAAGACCCGCCTTGGCGACACCCATGACGTTATAGTGCGGCATCCATTTCTCGGCACCGTAATAGGTGAGCGTGGCGATCGCGCCGCCGTTCGTCATCAGCTTCTCGGCCCGCTGGGTCACGGCCGTGAGCGAGTAGCAACTCACCAGCATCGTCTTCGTGAAATTCTCGACCGAGGTGTCGACGAAGCGGCCGTCAAGCTCGCCTTTGTCGGAAAAGGCGATGGCGTGCAGCATGAAGTCGAGGCCGCCCCACTCGCTGCGCACCTTGTCGAAGACCGCATCGATCGTCTCCGGCGCGGTGACGTCGCAATGCCCGACGACCACGGCATCGAGTTCCTTCGCCAGCGGCTCAACCCGCTTGCGCAGCGCGTCGCCCTGATAGGTCAGAGCCAGTTCGGCCCCGTGCTGGCGGCACGCCTTGGCGATGCCCCAGGCCAGCGACCGGTTGTTGGCAACGCCCAGAATGAGGCCACGTTTGCCCTGCATCAGGCCTGATTTTTCTGCCATAAATTGTCCTGTCCGCCGATCCGGCACCGGCGTGCACCCTATGGCATAGGCCGGCTGGGGCTTTCAAGTTTGGGCTTCCCGCGGAATAGGGCCGACCGTCGGGTGTTCACTCTATAGACCACATTGCGGCCGGTGGTGCATCAAGCTGTCGAATGGGGCCTCGCGGCCTCGATCGAATGCTGACAGGAGGCGGGGGTTGAGCGGCTTTCGCAAGGGAATCGAGGAGACGATTCCAGCACTGCGCCGTTACGCGCGGGCGCTGACGCACGATCGCGAAACCGCCGACGATCTCGTCCAGGACACCCTGGTTCGTGCCTTGCGGTCGGAACATCTTTTCCATGGTGGAGAGTTGCGAAGCTGGCTCTACACGATTTTGACCAATCTCAACCGCAACCGGCTGCGGTCGCTGGCGCGGCGCCCTACCCTGACCTTGCTCAAGGAAGACGACGCCGCCGATGCATCCAGTCCCGAATCCGGGGCACGCGACATCGAGCGGGCGCTGGCAGGATTAACCGAGGAGCAGCGCAGCGTGCTGCTGCTGATCGTGCTGGAAGGTTTGAGCTACCGCGAAGTCGCCGATGTCCATGGCGTCCCCATCGGCACGGTGATGTCGCGTCTCGCGCGGGCCCGCGCGCACATCAAGGCGCATCTCGACGGCACGCGCGTGGCGTTGCGCCGTGTGAAATGAGTAAGGCCGTGAACAGGATATGATCGAGAAAACGCAATGATCGAACCGCGCGCACACGTCACTGAAGACGAACTGCATGCCTATGTGGACGGCGAACTGGCGGCCGACCGCCAGCCGGCCATCGAGGCGTGGCTCGACGCGCATCCGGACGATGCGGCGCAGGTCGCCGCCTGGCGCGCCCATGCCGCCGCGGTGCGCGCGCGCTACGGCGCGGTCGCCGACGAAAGCGTGCCGGATCGCCTGACATTGAAGAAGCTGATGCCGCAGCGTTGGCTGCGTGTAGCCGCGGCGGCAGCCGTTGTGTTCGCCTTCATCGGCGGCGGGGCCGGTGGCTGGTTTGCGCGCGGCGCGAGCGAGACCATGCCGACGGCGCGCGCGCGGGTGACGCAGGATGCGCTTGAAGCCCACACCATCTACGTCGTCGAGGTTCGCCATCCCGTCGAAGTCGCCGGTTCTGACCGCGACCATCTGGTGTCGTGGCTGTCCAAGCGGCTCGGTCACACCGTGCGGCTGCCGGACCTGTCCGGCATCGGTCTCAAGCTTGTCGGCGGACGGCTGTTGCCGGGTCCGGATACGCCGGCGGCCTTCTTCATGTATGAGGGCGCATCGGGCGAGCGCTTCACGCTCTATGTCGCTCCGCTCAAGGCTGCCCAAACATCACTGCGCTATGCCGCACGCGACAAGCTCGGCAGCTTCTTCTGGGTCGACCAGGGCCTGTCCTATGTCGTCATCGGGACGCCGGATCGCGGCCGGCTCCAGGACGTGGCGGAAGCAATCTATGCGCAAATCGACGGCGAACCGCTGCGCAAGCACGCCGCGCTCGATTGATCAAAATTTCCGCATCCCTAACTATAGGCGAACGCTGAATTAATGCGGCGCGAAGGTTGCGCCCAAAATGCGGTCATACTTTTTTGGGTATAGTGATCGCAACGGCGACTCTATAACGTCTCCAGTCCATTCTCTCGAAGAACGACGCATAATTTTGCGCTGTGAAGTATATTGCGCGTTGAATTTTATGTTTATAGAACCCGGAACGCGTCGCGCGCGTTAGCGTTTGTCGGGAACCCGACCACCTCATTACCATCGGAGCTATTTTGGGTTATCACGCTTCCGATATGACAGATGAGCTGCTCCCATCACATTCCTGGAAATCGAGTGTTCGCTGTCCGCGATGCTTTTCGTCTGTCGAAAATTTCGAAATTCGGCCCGTTTGTTCCAATGTGAGCTGCAATCACAACAAAGCCGGATTTCCTGTCGTCAATTCTCAACCGGTCCTCATTGATTTCGAAGACAGCATTTTTGATCGCGCGATGTATGAGAGCGATCAGACCTCCGCACTGCCTCGCGATGTCTCCCTCCGATCGTTCGGATCACGTCTCCATCAATTTATTTCTGGAAAGAATCCGATCGCCGCAAAAAACTTCGATGCGTTTCGCAAATACTTGCGGAGCGATCGCAGGCGCCCGGTCGTTCTTGTCATCGGCGGCGGGACAATCGGGTCCGGAGCCGATCAGCTTTACAACGATTCATCCGTCGAACTTGTCGGCACGGATGTTTATGCCTCACCGCATACGCATTTGGTGGCCGATGCTCACAAACTGCCTTTCCAGGACGGAACGTTCGATGGAGTCTGGATCCAGGCCGTTTTGGAGCATGTTCTGGAGCCAGCGACGGCCGTCGCCGAAATTCATCGTGTTCTAAGACCAGCCGGACTTGTCTACGCCGAGACGCCGTTCATGCAGCAGGTGCATGAACGCGCCTATGATTTCACGCGTTTTACGCAAAGCGGCCATCGCTGGCTGTTCAGGCGGTTTGAAGAAATCGACGCAGGGCCGATCGGCGGCCCCGGCGTGGCCCTGATCTGGTCAATTCGCTATTTCGCACGCGCGCTCGGAGCGGGCGACAAAGTCTCGCGCCTGATTTCATTGCCGTTCTTCTGGCTTCGGTTTTTGGATGCATTTGGCCGCGGCCGCGCCGTCGCCGATGCTGCGAGCGGTTTTTTCTTTCTCGGGCGACGATCCGAAGAGACTCTCACCCCGCAAGCCATGCCGCACTATTACGAGCGGCAGAAGTAGAAATCGCAAAACTGCAATCCGTTCAAGAATCCTCCACTTGACGGAATGAGCGCACCGCCTGGGTTGTTTTACGACAGCGGACCGCGCGAAGATGGCCGTACCGGCAATAGGAGGAAACGGACATGGCAGACGATCAAGCTCCGAGCGGCCCCGATTTGACCTGCGGCGTCGCGCTTGCCGATTTCACCGACGGAAAGCTCGCAGGTCATGTCGGCGATCAGGACGTTTTGCTGGTTCGCAGCGGCGCTGATGTCTTCGCCATCGAAGCCCATTGCAGCCACTACCATGCCGCCCTCGTCGACGGGCTTGTCGTCGGAGACAGCATCCGCTGCCCCTGGCATCACGCCTGTTTCGACCTGCGCAGCGGCGAAGCGGTGCGCGCGCCGGCATTCAACGCGCTGGCTTGCTGGCGTGTCGAACAGAAAGACGGCCGGGTCTTCGTGCATGAGCAGCGCGAGCCGACAAAGCCACGCGCCGCCGCGCGGGCTGGTGCGCCCGAAAAGATCGTCATCGTCGGCGGCGGTGCGGCGGGATTTGCCGCGGCCGAGATGCTGCGGCGGCAGGCGTTTCGCGGCAGCATCACGATGCTGAGCAACGACACGGCCGCGCCCGTCGATCGGCCGAACCTGTCGAAGGATTATCTCGCCGGCAGCGCGCCCGAGGACTGGATGCCGTTGCGCCCGGACAGCTTTTACGACGAGGCCGATATCGATTTACGCCTCGAGACCGACGTCACCGGGATCGACACCACGGCGCGCCAGGTCGTCACCGCGAACGGCAACGTGCCTTACGACCGGCTCCTGCTCGCAACCGGCGCCGAGCCTGTGCGCCTGCCTATCCCCGGCGCCGACCAGCCGCATGTCCACACGCTGCGCACCCTCGCCGATAGCCGCGCCATCATCGCCGCCGCCACCGGCGCACGCCGTGCTGTCGTGATCGGGGCGAGCTTTATCGGACTTGAGGTGGCGGCAGCCTTACGCGCCCGCGACATCGACGTGCACGTGGTGGCGCCCGAGAAGCGGCCGATGGAGCGCATCCTCGGGCCCGAAATGGGCGATTTCGTCCGCGCGCTGCATGAGGAGCACGGCGTTGTCTTTCATCTCGAGGACACCGTCGTCTCGATCGACGGGCGCAGCGCCACGTTGAAAAGCGGCGGCACGATCGAAGCCGATCTCGTTGTCGTCGGCGTCGGCGTGCGGCCGCGCCTCGCGCTCGCCGAACAGGCCGGGCTCACCCTCGATCGCGGCGTGCTCGTGAACGCCTTCCTCGAAACCAGCGCCAGCGGCGTTTATGCCGCCGGCGACATCGCACGCTGGCCCGATCCGCATTCCGGCAATGCCATCCGCGTCGAGCATTGGGTCGTCGCGGAGCGGCAGGGACAGACGGCGGCGCGCAACATGCTCGGGCAGCGCGAAGCATTCGACGCAGTGCCGTTCTTCTGGAGCCAGCACTACGACGTGCCGATCAACTACGTCGGTCACGCCGAGCAATGGGACGAGATCGCAATCGACGGCGACATCAAAGCGAAAGACTGCCTGCTGAAATACAAGCACAAAGGACACGTGCTGGCCGTCGCGTCGATCTACCGCGATCTGGCAAGCCTGCAGGCCGAATTGGCGATGGAACGCGGAGAATTGGCCTAGCGCGTATTCCGCACGCGATTTTTAAAAGTCGCTGCGGGGATTGTAGGGCTTGCCGTCGCGCCACTTTGTCATCAGCGCTTCGAGTTCGTCGTCGCGCTTGTCGGGCATCACGATGCGCACGGTCGCGAGCAGGTCGCCGGTGCCGGCCTTCTGCTTGAGGCCCTTGCCCTTGAGACGAAAGGTCCGGCCGCCGCTGGTGTTGGGCGGGATCGCAAGCTCGATCGCGCCGCTGAGCAGCGGGACACGGATTTTTGCGCCGAGAACCGCCTCGTAGAGCGTGATCGGTAGTTCGATGCGCAAGTCGCGGCCCTCGACCTTGAAGATCGGATGCGGCGCGACGCTCACCGTGATCAGCAGGTCGCCGGCGCGGCCGTTGGGCAGAATGTGGCCCTGCCCTTTCAGCCGGATCTGCTGTCCATCGCTCAGGCCCGCCGGAATCTTGACGTCCACATCCTTGCCGGTCGGCAGACGCAGACGCGTGCTGTCGCCGTTAACGGCTTCGGCCAGCGTGATGGTCAGCGCCGCATTGATGTCGGCGTCCTGCATAGCCATGCCGAAATCGTCAGGCTCGAACTGATGCTGGCGCGATGAACGCCGCGCGCCGCTCCTGCCGAAGACGTCGCGTAAAATGTCTTCAAAGCCGCCTGCCCCCGCGCCTGCCCCGCCGCCGCGCTGAAAACCGCCGCCCGAACCCCAGTTGAAGCCTTCGAAGCCGCCGCCGGCGGTGCGTCCGCCGCGGCCCGCGCCGCCGCCACCAAAGCCCTGGAAGCGCGGCTTGCCCTCGGCGTCGATCTCGCCGTTGTCAAAAGCCTTGCGCTTGTCCTTGTCACCGACGATCTCGTAGGCGGCATTGAGTTCGGCAAAGCGTGTGGCCGCTTTCGGGTCCTGCCTGTTGGCGTCCGGATGCAGCTTCTTCGCCATCCGCCGGAAGGCGCTTTTGATGTCGCCCTCGCTAGCGGACTTCTGCACCCCCAGAACGTCGTAGGGGTCGCGCATGCCTCGTCACTCCTGTGGCTAAAAAAGACCGCCCCGGGGGCGGCCGTTACGCTGATTCCCGCCTAATGTGGTGAGATCGCGCGCCGGATGCAACGCGGGATACCGTTTTGCGCCAAACGCAGGCGCCTGCAAAGCTCCGAGGTTATCGTCCTACGTCCGATCGCCCAGATCTTAGGTCTGTACCCAAGTCTTAGGTCTGCACCCAAGTCTTCAGATTGCGGATTTCCCAGCGCCCCTGCTGCACGCGGCAGCCTTCGCCACGCATCCACGCGGCCGATCCATCCTTGACGTAACTTGCCAGGAAATCCTGACAGGTTTGGCCGTCCTGGGTATAGGCGGACGCGATCGGAGTCACCGTCCCGCGCGCGCCGGTGGCGGGATTTTCCCAGGCCTGGCTGTTCTCGCTGGTGCCGCGCGTCAAAACTTCCGCCGCCGCGGCACGCGCGAAGGCCAGATCGACGTCCGATGGCGAAAGGTGCTTGTCAACCGCCGCGACAGGAATGGACCCCGTTGTCTCCACCGACGCGTCGGTCTTGTCGTCGAACATCGAATTGAGTTGATAGGTCATGCTGCAGCCGCCGACCGAAAGGCCGATCAGGATCAGCGCCGGTACGCCCATGATTCGGCGGCGGTAACGCCATAGGCGCTGCCGCTTCGATCGACTATATACGGGCCGGCGACAACCGGCCGTCTCGGCCACACTATTCACAGGCGAAAACCCACTAACAACGGTTTCGTCGGCTCCATTGAAGCCACAAAGGGTTAAGGGTGAGTGTCTTGAGCGATGCGACCGATCTCGGCGACGTGGATGAGCCGCTGCGTCTGTTCGACGCGTGGTTCGCCGAGGCCAAGCAAAGCGAGCCACGCGATCCCGAGGCGATGGCGCTTGCGACCGTCGATGCCGACGGCCTGCCCGATATCCGCATGGTCCTGCTCAAGGGCCATGACGAGCGCGGCTTCGTTTTTTATACCAACCGCGACAGCCAGAAGGGCCGCGAGATGGCGGCGCAGCCGAAGGCGGCGCTGGTGATGCATTGGAAATCGCTGAACCGGCAGGTGCGCGTACGCGGCCCGGTGAGCATCGTGAGCACGGAGGAGTCCGACGCCTATTTCGCCTCGCGTCCGCGGCTGTCACAGATCGGGGCTTGGGCGAGCAAGCAATCCGCGCCGCTCGAAAGCCGCATGGCCTTCGAGAAGGCGGTGGCGGTGCAGACGGCGCGATTCGGTCTCGGCACCGTACCGCGTCCCGACTACTGGATCGGCTACCGCGTCACGCCGCTGGTGATCGAATTCTGGGCAGACCGGCCGTTTCGGCTGCACGACCGGGTCGAGTTCCGGCGCAGCGCACCCGACGCTGCGTGGAGCAAGACGCGGCTTTATCCTTGAGCTAGGGTATTGCTATGGCAACTCAGAACAATCAGCCGCGCCGCACGCTGTTGCTCACCGGCGCAAGCCGCGGCATCGGGCACGCGACCGTCAAAAGATTCTCCAGCGCCGGCTGGCGCGTCATCACCTGCTCGCGCCAGCCCTTCCCTGAACAGTGTCCGTGGGAAATGGGGCCGGAAGACCATATCCAGCTCGATCTCAGCGACGAGAACAACACGCGTGAGGCGATCGACGAAATCCGCAGTCGCCTCACCGACGGCGAACTCCACGCCCTCGTCAACAATGCCGCCATCTCGCCCAAAGCCGAAGGCGGCGGCCGGCTGAGTTCGATCGAGACCACGCAAGCCGTCTGGGAGCATGTCTTCCGCGTGAATTTCTTTGCGCCGATCATGCTCGCGCGCGGCCTCATCGAAGAGCTGAAGGCCGCCAAAGGGTCCGTCGTCAACGTCACCTCGATCGCCGGCTCGCGCGTCCATCCGTTCGCGGGAACGGCCTACGCCACCTCAAAGGCGGCGCTCAACGCGTTGACCCGCGAGATGGCCGCCGATTTCGGCCGCGTCGGCGTACGCGTCAATGCCATCGCGCCGGGCGAGATCGATACGGCAATCCTGTCGCCGGGAACGGAAAAAATCGTCGAACAGATTCCGTTGCAACGCCTCGGCACGCCGGAAGAAGTCGCAAAGATCATTTACGTGCTGTGCACGGAGACATCGTCCTACGTGAATGGCGCCGAAATCCACATCAACGGCGGCCAGCACGTTTAAGTAGCTTCCCTTCGTGTGAACAGAGAAATGATCCCACCTGTCGTACCCGCCACCGGGTCCGGCTCAAGCCGGCCCGATGATAAACTCCAGCGGGTACCCAGCGTTTTTTCATCACACTGCATTCACGGACATGACAAGCAGTGCTGGATGCCCGCCTGCGCGGGCATGACAATGGAGGGAGCGGCAGAGAGAGGGAGCGGCCACCGTCGGCTCCTCCTTGCTATGCAAGCAGCAAAACGCTCCGCCTGTCGTACCCGCGAAAGCGGGTACCCAGCGTTTTCATCACGCCGCATTCACGGACATGACAGGAAGTGCTGGATGCCCGCCTGTGCGGGCATGACAATGGAGAGAGGGAGCGGCAGAGCGAGCAGCGCTGCTACAGCCACTTTTTCCATTTGAAGAGCATGTAGGGCAGCACGGCGGCGACGATCATCAGCACGATCGCGATGGGATAGCCGAGCGTCCAGTCCAGTTCCGGCATGTGCTTGAAGTTCATGCCGTAGATCGAAGCGACCAGCGTCGGCGGCATCAGCACGACCGCAGCCACCGAAAACAGTTTGATGATGTTGTTCTGCTCGATGCTGACGACGCCGAGCAGCGCATCGAGAATAAACTGGATCTTGTTCGTCAGATAAGTTGCATGGTCGGAGAGCGAATGCACGTCGCGCTGCATCGATTGCAGTTGCGCGCGAGTATCCGGCGGCCAGCGTGTCCCTTCGGTGTCATTGGCAATGAACAAAAGCAGCCGGCCGATCGAGACGAGGCTTTCGCGCACCTTCGACGTCAGGTCGCCCTTGCGGCCAATCGTCTTCAGGATTTCCTTGTAGGACAGGCCGCCGCTTTTTCCTTCCGGCTCGAAGATGTCATGCGACGTCGCATCGATCTCCGCGCCAATACGTTCAAGAATGTCGGCAGCGCGGTCGATCACCGCGTCCATCAGTTCGAGCAGGATCGACTCGCCCGAGGCCGCCGCGGCGCAGTTGCGCGCCAGTTTGTTCGTGACGATGGAAAAGGGCTTTGGATCGTCGTAGCGCACGGTAATCAGCCGGTGCGAGGCGAGGATGAAGGTAATGGCCGTCGTGCGCGCCACGGCCGTCTCCGACTGGCACATCAGCGTCGCGGTCATGTAACGGGCGCCGTTCTCCGCATAGAGGCGACTCGAGACCTCGATCTCCTGCATTTCTTCGCGCGTCGGTACGGCGACCCCGAGATATTTTTCGACCGAACGATCTTCATGCGTCGTCGGCGCGACGAGATCGATCCAGACGGCATCGTCCGGAATCGGTGCGCCATTATCGATCGAAAGCCGCTCGAGCGATGCGCCTTGCACGCGATAGGCTGAAAGCATCAGGCATTTCCCCCAACGCACGACACCTGCGGTCGCGCTCCCATGACGGACAAGCGACACAGCCGACGCTTGAGATCAGGTGTCGATCCCCAACCGTCATGGCGCAATCGCACGCGGACTCGCAAGAGAATTATCCGGGATATTATTGAAGCGGGACCGAGGGATTACGTCACGGAGGAATGACACCCGAGGAAGCCGATCCAGGTATTGAGGTCGGTTCGGCCTCGCCTGCCTAGGCGCGTCAGGCCGCCCGGTGCGCTTTCCGTCGCGACACACTGCGCGCCGATCCGCCGTTCTGACCCTCACCCGACACATGAGCTGGTTGGGCCGGCTGGGCCGACTGTGTTCCTTCGGCTATCTCCTGCCCCTGATAGCGCATGGCGGCGGCGACGGCGGAGATGCCGATTTTCCGATACAGCCGCTCCAGACATTCGGTTTCCGCGGTCTCACGTCTCCCGGTCTCGGAGCTTGTCGTCTCGCGTTTTTCGATGGGCATAAGTGTATCCTCCTGGATGCCGTTTTTCGCTTCGGCCTTTGGTCTCAAGCATAGGGTTGAAAGCGGCGAAAGTGAGCGAAAACCCTCTTCATTTTGCGATGTTTGGCACGGCCCCGTCTGCGTCGTGTCCGTCGCGCAGGGCACGGATCGCAGGAGCCAAGAAAGCACCGTTATGGTAAACCGAGCCTTAAGGAGTTTGTGTAAGTCTCTGGGATGCTGGCGGATACCCTGCCGGCTTCAGTCAACAATCGAGATTCAGGCTTAATGCTTGTGCGTGGTTTGCGTTGTGAAAAGTGCGGCCTTTTTGCAACAGTCTTTAGGACTCGCGGCGACTTCTTGTTATTGATGTGGCACCGTGGGAGGTCCTTGGTTAAGACCCACGCATGGGGTGATGCTTCGGTGATTCAGGGTGGGAATCGCGGAGAGGCCTTAGTGGGGATAAAATGATCAAGCATGCGCTTGCCTTCGTCTGTTTAGGGCTGCTGCTCGGTGGATGCATGCAGGAAACGCTGCAGCCTTCGTCCGGCGAATACATGACCTCGCGCGACAAGAAACTTCTGGCCAATCCGCCTTATGCGAAGGCCCAGATTCCGGAGCCCTACCAGCGCCATGTGGTCAGCTATACGCGCAAGGAACGTCCCGGCACGGTCGTGATCGATAGCGACAATAAATTCCTCTACTACGTCATGGATGGCGGCAAGGCGATCCGCTACGGCGTGACCGTCGGCGAGGAAGCGATGGCGTGGTCCGGCGTCGCGCACGTCGGCCGCAAGACCGAATGGCCGTCATGGACTCCGACCGAAAGCGAAAAGCAGCGCCTTGGCGTTCCGAATTATGTCGCCCCCGGCCCGCAGAATCCGATGGGCGCGCGCGCCATGTACTTGTTCGAAGGCAACAAGGACACGCTCTATCGCATCCACGGCACCAATCAGCCGGAATATATCGGTCAGGCCATTTCGTCGGGCTGCATCCGCATGACCAACGAAGACGTCATCGACCTCTATAATCGCGTGAAGCCGAACGCGACAGTCGTGGTGCTTGCGTCGAAAACGGGCCAACCGCCGGTCGGACGCATCGCGCTGAACTGATCGCATATCAATTGCGGGAAAAGCCGGGCTCACGCCCGGCTTTTTTTGTGCGGAAAGATATTCATCGGAGCTTATGCGCCGAGATCGACGCGAACGATTTCCGGCGGCACACCGATGCGCATCGGCACGCCGCTGACGCCAAGACCGCCGGACACGATCATGTGGCGGTCGCGCTCAAAGATCTGCCCGTAGGCGAAGCGCGCGCCGTAGGCGGACGGCACGAGACGCGGCCAAATGAACGGCACGCGGATCTGTCCGCCATGGGTATGCCCGGCCAAAGTGAGGGCGACACGCGCCGGCACCTGCGTGAAGATGTCCGGCTCGTGCACCAGCAGGATGACGGGATCGTCCGTCGTGCAGCGCCGCAGCGTCCCGCCGAGATTATCGACGCCGCGGAATCGGCCGTGCCCAAGCGGATAGGCGATCTGATCGCCAAGACCGGCCAGCCAGAATTTGTTGCGGCCTTCACCGAGCAGGATCGCGTCGTTTTCCAGTACGGGAATCTTGACCTTCGCGAGCGCCGCGCGAACGCCCTGGATGTCGAACCACCAGTCGTGATTGCCAAGGATCGCCCAGAGCCCGAGCGGCGCTTCGATACGGGCAAGTTCGCCCGCCCAGACATCATGGGGGACGTGTTCGGTCACGAAGTGATGGGTCGCGAAGAAATCCCCGAGCAACACGGTCAAGTCGGATTTGAGCGCGTTGGCCTGATCAACGACCTGACGGATGCGGGGGACGGTCATGTTCGGGCCGCCGGCATGGAGGTCGGCAATGACGGTGATCGATAAACGGTGATTGTCGGGCCAGGCCACCGGGACCGGCCGGTAGCGGGTGACCTCCAGCCCCGTGGAGGCTTCCGCAACGCCTGTACCCACGAAGGTGCCGCCCGCAGCGACTGTGACGCCGGCAGCACCCAGCAGCAGGCCACGGCGCGTCGGGCCGGTGCGCACGGTTTCCCGCACGGGAAACGACGCCGATGAGCGCGGGGTCAGGGACATGGTGCAGCTATGCGGCAGCGGGGTGAACAGAGCGTTGACATGATTGCCGAAAAGACATCACACGGCCGTGGACCGCGAAAACGCTCTAAATAAGACCCTCACCATGCGCCCAGTCGCGCGTGCGGTCGAGCGCCCGCGTCAGGCGCGTAAACAACTCACCGATCTCTTCGTCGGAGATGATCAACGGCGGACACAGCGAGACGGTGTCGCCCATCAGGGCACGCACGATCAGCCCCTCCTCCTGCGCGAAGCCGACGCAGCGCGCCGCAACACCGCGTTGCGGGTCGAACGCCTCTTTCGTTTTCTTGTCTCGCACCAGTTCGACGGCACCGATCAAACCAAGGCCGCGCGCATGGCCGACGAGATCGTGCGTTCCGAGCGCCTGCAGTCGCGCCTGAAACGCCGGGGCCTTGGCCGCGACCTGCGCGAAAATCCCGTCGCGCGCGTAGATGTCGAGCGTTTTCAGCGCGACCGCAGCGGCAACCGGATGACCCGTATAGGTGAAGCCGTGGCCGAACATGCCGATCTTGCGGCTTGCCGCGGCGAGCGCCTCGTCCATCACCGGCGGGACGCTCAGCGCCGCAATCGGGATATATCCGGACGACATTGCTTTCGCGACCGACACCGAGTCCGGCGCAAAGCCGAGCGCCTGCGAACCGAACGGCGTGCCGAGCCGGCCAAAACCGCAGATCACTTCATCGGCGATCATGTAGACGTCATGCTTGCGGCACACGGCCGCGATTTTTTCAAAATAGCCCTCGGGCGGAACGATCACCCCGCCCGCGCCCATCACCGGCTCGGCGATGAAGGCAGCGACCGTCTCCGGCCCTTCCTGTTCGATCAGCGCATCGAGATCCGCCGCAAGGCGCGTGGCGAAGGCCGCTTCCGATTCGCCCGGCTGCGCATGGCGATAATGATGCGGACACGCGGCATAAAGAATGCCCGGGATCGGCACGTCGAAATCGGTCTGGTTCACCGGCAGCGCGGTCAACGACGCCGCCGCGATGGTGACGCCGTGATAGGCGCGCTGGCGGCTGATGAATTTCTTCTTTTTCGGCAGCCCGCGCGCATTGTTCATGTAGCGCACGAGCTTGATCTGGGTGTCGTTGGCCTCTGATCCCGAATTGCAGAAAAAGATCTTTGACGACGGCACCGGCAGCATCTCCTGCAGCCGGTCGGCCAGTTCGATCGCGGGATCATGGCTCTTGCCGCCGAAGAGATGCGCGAACGGCAATTTTTCCATCTGCGCGCGCGCCGCTTCGGCGAGTTCAGCATTGCCATGCCCCAGCGCCGTGCACCACAGGCCGGCCATGCCTTCGAGATAGGCTTTGCCGCTGGTGTCGTAGACCCACACGCCCTTCCCGCGCTCGATGATGAGCGGGCCGCTGGTGGGGAACGCATCGAGGTTCGTATAGGGATGAACGAGCGTCGCGATATCGCGAGCGGCAAGATTGCTGGGCACGGCGTTCGACTCTGTCAGATGGATGGGTGAGCTATTGTGACGAAGGCGCAACCACGCGTCAAAGCATGCGCGACATGACTTAGTGAGAACGCGGCGCGCGCCGCCTGCGCGGCGTCGGCTTCTTTGTCGTTTCGGCGGGCACTGGCGCGACATCGGCGTCCGGAGATGCCGCAGCGTCATCGCTGATCAGGCCGATGTGTTGCCCGCTTTCGCTCTCGGGCGCGACATGCGCGGCGGCGATGAACCGCTCGACCGGCTCCCGCACGTCCCACTGGCAGATGCGATAGTCGCTGCGCCGCTGTTCGAGATCGAGATGGATGTGCTCCTCATGATAGCCATCGGAGCCCGGCCCGAGCACAGTATGGAAGCGCTTGCACACCGTCTCGCGCGTCGCCATGCGAAAGTCCCGCGAGAGATGCGGATCGGTCAACACGTTCTTGCTGCCGTTCTCGAGCGTGAAGCCGCGCATGTCGAGTGCGTTGGCCTTGCCGTGTTCGCTGAGCTTGGCGCCGGGAATATTATTGCGGCCGCGGCATGTGAATGAATCCAGATTGTCGATGGATTTGAGCGGCGAGCCGAGCGTGGCGATCAGCGGCGCCATGTCATCGCGCATCCAGGCTGAAATCTCGGCCGCCATCGGGCAGCGCAACGTCGCAGCCGGATGCAGCGGGATCGTGCGCTTGTCGGGCATCATCACAGCTTCAAGCGAGACGACGTCGTCGGCGCTACAGCCACCCTTGTGGATCGAGGGAAGCTGCTTGATGACGGCAACCGCTTTCAACGCTGTGAAACAGGCGGATGGCTGCGGTTCGGAAGACTGTTCGGCCGTCTTCTGCTCATCCGGGTTCGGCTGCCCCTCGGCATCTTTTTTAGGCGTTTCTGCGGGTGTGGGCTCCGGCACCGGTTGGGCCTGCTGGCTATCCGGAGCCTCCGGTTTCTTCCGTGGCACCTTGACCGGCTCCGGCTTGTTGTCCTGCGCCTGCTGCTGCGGCAGCTTGGTCTCGGGCTCGACCGGCTTTTCGGCTTGCTGCTCCGGGACGGCCTGCTTCTCACCGAGATGCGGCGGACGCGGGCGCGGCAGCCGAACCGACGCGGTGGTCCTGTCGGATTTCGTCCCGGCGCCTCTGTCCTGCGCTACGGGCTTATCCGCATCGGCATCGGGCTTGGTGGCCGATTTGGTATCCGATTTCGCATCTTTGGGCTTCGCTGCGGGTTTTGCCGACTTGTGACGCCGAACATGCCGGCGTGGGCGCGGCGGATCGAAAAGATCGCGCAGCAACGGCGGGAAGGCCTGAGCGACGGTTTGCGGGCGCGTTTTCGCCCGCGCCGCCTGCGGCCCCAGCAGACAGCTCAGGGCCAGAGCGACCAAAAGCCGACCCGCGAGGGCCGGACCCGCATGCGCAGAACGTCGACAATCGCGAAGCGGGTTTCCGACGACATCTTGCGCTAAATTATTGGGATTCAGGAGGCCCCTCATGCTGTGTAATGTGCCGAACAAATTGCGGCATTTTTGCAAGGCGGGATAAGAGGGATTCAGGACGCTCGGAATCGCGAAGGATGCGACGGCGCATCACGCCATTGCCACTGACAGAACGAAACAGTATCGCTGCATCATGACGGTTGAAGCGACCAGTGAAGCCTCGCAAACGGCGGTCCCCGCTGCGCCGGAGCATCCGGCCACGGCCGCCGCGTCGCGACCGGCCATTCCGGAGCCTCCGGCCGCATCGCCGCCGCGTGCCGTCTTTACCGGAAACGAAAAGGCCTATTGGCGGCTGATGGTCCGTGGCGCAGCGCTGCAGACGGTGACGCTCGGCCTTTACCGCTTCTGGCTGATGACCGATGTGCGGCGCTTTCTGTGGTGCAATACGGCCATCGACGACGACAGTTTTGAATACAGGGGCACAGCGCTCGAACTTCTCGCCGGCTTCCTGCTCGCGATCCTGTTGTTGCTGCCGTTCTATGCGGCCTATTTTCTGGTGACGCTCAGCCTCGGAATCATGGACGCGGGCGCGACCATCATCGGCTTCTGCCTGCTGGCCGCGCTCGGGCAGGCGGCAAGCTACCGCGCCCGCCGTTACCGGCTCACGCGCACGATCTTCCGCGGCCTGCGTCTGCATCAGGATGGCGCGGCCTGGGCCTATGCCGTACGCGCGATCCTGTGGTGGACCGCGATCCTGCTGACGCTGGGGCTCGCCTATCCTTTCGCGCAGACGAGCCTCGAACGCTACAAGCTGCGCCACACGTTCTACGGCGATTTGCAGGGAACGTTCGAAGGCTCCGGCGCCAGCCTGTTCGCGCGCGGTGTTGGGCTTTGGCTGCTCGTCATGGTCCCCGCCTTTGCAGGGATCGCGGTTTCGGCCAAGAGCATCGACTGGGCGGCGCTCGTCGTATTTGCACCAAAAACGCCGGCGGAAATCGCGCCCTGGCTTGAATCGGCGAGCCCGGATTACGGCAACGCCGTCGTCTATCTGATGCTGGCCATCGGCTGGAGCGTGCTCGCGGCGTGCATGCTCTATCCCCTGTTCCAGAAAATAACGCTGCGCTGGTGGCTCAACGGCCTGCGCTTCGGGGCGCTGACGGCGACCTCCGACCTCAAAGCCGGGCCGGTCTATCGCGCTTACTTCCGCTTTCTGATGTACGGCCTCGCGTTCACGCTCATCGCCGGCGGATTCAGCGCGCTGCTCGCGGCTGTCGCCGGCACGGCGCTGGACAAGATCGACAATGCGACGGTGAGCGAGGTGGCAACGGCGGTCTTGATGCTGGTCGGCTATGTCATCGCCGCTCTCGCCTTTTCGACGATCTATCAAGTCACGATCAAACTCGCACTGTGGCGGCTCGGCGTGACGTCGGTCACGCTGAACGGCAGCGCCATACTCGACACGGTCAAAGCCTCCGGCCAGCGCAGTTCTTCGTTCGGCGAAGGGCTGGCCGACGCGCTCAACGTGGGTGGGATTTGATGGCCATGCAGCCACGCAGCGGAAAGGCGATCTATTTCGACGGCATGACGAGCGCACGCCAGACGATTACGGTTGAAATTCTGGATGATGCGCTGGCTCTGCGCACGACCTATGGCAAGGCGATCGGACTGTGGCCGGCCGGACGGCTCGATCAACTCTCCGCGCCCGATGGCCTCCTGCGCGTCGGCCTGCACGGGAGCGACGGGCTGGAACGAATCGAAATCCGCGATCCGGTTTTCGCGGCCGCCGTCGACGACATGGCGGAGACGGTGGACCGCACGGGCCTGCGCGAACGCAAGCTGCGCCACCGCGTCGTGCTGTTGTCGATCGGCACGCTCTTCCTTCTCGCGATCATGATCCTGTTTGCGGTGCCGGCGATTGCGCGGCGTCTCACGCCCTACGTTCCGTTTGCAATCGAGCGCCGGATGGGTGACGCGGTCGATGTCCAGTTTCGCCAGATGTCGGGCGCGGACGACGCGACGCTCTGCGGTCAGCGCCCGGCGCAAGCAAAAGGACTTGCGGTATTCGACGCCCTCGTCGCCAGGCTTGGTGCTGCAGCACATCTCGCGGTGCCGCTTTCGCCGGCCGTCGTGCAGCGCAGCGTCGTCAACGCCGTCGCCCTTCCCGGCGGCCGCATCTATGTGTTCCAGGGCCTGATCGATCAGGCGCAGTCGCCGGACGAACTGGCCGGCGTCATCGCGCACGAGCTTGGTCACGTCGCGCACCGCGACGGCGTCCGGGCCATGCTTGAAAATGGCGGGGTGTCCTTTCTGTTCGGCATGCTGCTCGGCGATTTCGTCGGCGGCAGCGCTGTGATGATCGCAACCCGGACCGTGCTTCACGCTTCGTATTCGCGTGCGGCGGAAGCAGCCGCCGATCGCTTCAGCGTCGATCTGATGAACGGTCTTGGCGCCGATGCCGGCGCGCTCGGCCGCATCCTGTCGCGCATCGGCGACGCGCACCCGAACGAAGGTCCGAAAACGCTCAGCGATCATCCGCAGACAGCGCAGCGCCTCGCTGCCATCGCGCGGCAGGCCGCCGCGCCGCCTTATCGGCCGTTGATGTCCGCGAGCGACTGGCAAGCCGTCAAACACATCTGCACGCAGGAATAACTATCCATGGTCCGTCGCCGCTTCGCCGAAGAGCCGATGTCCAGACTCGCGCTATGGTCTTATCGCCTGGCGATATTTTCCATGGTTGCCACGGTGCTTTCGATCGTCATCCTGCGCTCCGGCATTCTCGAAGTGGAGCCCGCCCTTGCGACATTCGGCGCCGCCCTTTCGCTCGCGCTGCTCGCAATCCTGATGGCGTTCGCAGCCTTCGTCGTCATCTGGCGGAACGGCAGCGGCGGACTTGGAAGAGCGCTCGGTGCAATCGGCATCGGTGTCATACTGCTCGCTTATCCCGGCTATCTGGGATTCAAAAGCACGCAGACGCCGGCCATTCACGACATCACGACCGATACGGACGACCCGCCGCGTTACGAAGCGGTGCAAAAGCTGCGTCCGCGCGCCGCCAATTCGGTCGTCTATGAAGGCGCCGCGGTGGCACAGAAGCAACGCGCGGCCTATCCCGATATTGAATCGATGGAGGTCGATCTCGATCCGCCCGCTGCGTACAAAGTGGCTCTTGCGGTCGTTGAGCGACACAAGTGGCGCGTCGTCGATGCACGACCGCCGCGGCCGCGCAGCGACGGCCATATCGAGGCCATCGCCCGCACCCTGATCATGGGCTTCCGCGATGACATCGTGATCCGCATCCGCGCCGACGAAGACGGCAGCACGATCGACATCCGCTCATCTTCGCGCTACGGCGAAGGCGATTTCGGCGACAATGCCGCGCGCGTGCGCACCTTGAACGACGAACTCGACACGGCGATCCAGGCAGCGATCGACCGCCGCCCGCAGCCGCCGGCAAAAGCGGCCCCGCCACCGCGCCGGTCAAAATCCCGTTAGTCAGGTCCAGTTCGTCAAGTTTCTTTGCTTTTTGAAGCGCGCGTATCAGGTCAGGCGATATGTGCCGGCGATCGATGGCGCACCATCGGTCGTCACCAGGCCGCGCGACACCAGATCTTCCAGATGCGCGAGCACGGACCGGCAGGCCGCCAAAACAAGACGCTCGTCGAGACCGATGTAGATCGCGCGCACGAGCGCGGGAATATCCGCTGCACCATCCATCAATGCCGCGAGGATCGCGGATTCGCGGTCCCTGCGATGCTCGTGCAGCGCATGGACATAGCCCCGCGCGTTCCGCAGGATATTGCCGTGCCCGGGGAGATAAACGTCTTCATCGCGTTGCCAGAGTTTTTCGAGCGAAGCCATGTAATCCGCCATGGCGCCGTCCGGCGGCGCAACGACTGTCGTCGACCAGCCCATGACATGATCGCCACAAAAATGCACTGCCGGCTCGCGCAGAACGTAGCCCATGTGATTGGCCGTGTGCCCCGGCGTCGCCACCGCCTCCAGCGTCCAGCCGCGGCCATCGACGACATCGCTGTCGGCAAGACGCGTGTCCGGCATAAAATCCGTGTCTGCCGCGGCTTCGCTGCGCGGGGCTTCTTCGACAAAGAGCGGACGCGCCGGGCGATGCGGCCCCTCGGCCAGCACCTGTGCGCCGGTCGCGCGCTTGAGCGCCGCGGTGGCCGGCGAATGATCGCGATGGGTGTGTGTGACGAAGATATGCGTCACCGTTTCCCCACGCACGGCCGCGAGCAAGGCAGCGACGTGACTCTCATCATCCGGGCCGGGATCGATGATCGCGACCGAGCCGTGACCGACGATGTAGCTCACCGTGCCCTTGAACGTCATCGGGCCGGGATTGGGCGCCAGCACGCGCCGCACACCCGGCAAAATTTCATCGGGTATGCCGGCAACGAGATCGAGCGTGCGGTCGAAGATCAAGTTTGTCATGACGCTGATATCGACACGAAGGATTTTGCGGGAAGCAACGCGGGAACAGCCGCTGCATGAAAAAGGCCGCGAGGATGTCCTCGCGGCCTTGAGATTTACGGCCTCGTTCGCGCTTAGTCGAGAGGCTCGACGCGCACGATCGACGCGCCGTGATTGCTGCCGACCCACAGCACCGCGCGCGGCCCCGAATTATCGATCGAGACGCGCCGGATGTTCGTGCTGCGCGGCAGCAGATAGTTCGTCATTTCATCCGTCTTGGGATCGAGCCGGGTCACGCGATCAGTCAGCATCGAACCGGTCCAGACGCTGCCGTCCTTGGCCGCGCCGACGTCATAGGGATCGCTCCACGCGATGGGGAGTTTCCATTCCTTGATCTTCTGGGTCTTGGGATCGAACATGCCGATGCCGTTGCCGCCAAACTCGGCGAACCAGAGCCGGCCCTGATCGTCGACCCGGCCGCGGCGCGGCCGCGAATGACCAACCGGCGTCTTCCAGATCGTCGTCTTGAGGGTTTTTGCGTCCCGTACGCCGATATTGGTCTTGCCGAACTCGAGCAGATAGAGATTGTTGTCCTTGTCGGTCGGCATGCCGTAGGCGCTGATCTGCTGGCCTTTGGCATCCTTGGCGGCGCCGAGATCCTCGAACTTGCCGGTCGCCACATCCAGCCGATAATTGTAATGCTGCTCCTGATTGTTGGTCCACACCTTGCCGTCGGCATCCGAATGCTGCGGCGACACCATCGACGCCTGCGTGCTCGGCGACTGCCACTCCTTCGGGAACGGATAGGCCTTCACCTTCATCGTTTTCGCGTCGATTTCGTAGATGCCGGCCTGATACATCCCCGCGAGCCAGGCATTGCCCTTCGGATCGAACTCGATTTCCAGCGAACCCTTCGGTTGCTCGGGCTTGAGCACCGGAATTTCCACCTCTTTCGTCTGACCGGTTTTCGGATCGAGATAGCCGGCATATTGCGCGCCGAAGTCCGAGTACCAGACCTTGCCGTCCTTTGCGACGTCGACGTCATGCGGCTGCGCGTCCTTACGCGGCAGGTCGTATTCGGTGATGATCACATGCGTCGCCTTGCCCTTCGGACGCGGCATGATCTTGAGCTTGTAGGGTTCGTGATCGGGATTGGAGAGATTCACGCTCACGAGATATTCAGCCGCCGCCTTCGCCATGTCGGCGCGCACGCGCGGACGTTCGCCGCGCGGCCCAGGCAGCAGCGGTTGCGGATGTAGCGGTGTGCTGCCCGGCGAATAGCGGCCCATCCGTTTGAAGATTTCCTGGAATTCGTCTGCGTCGTGCGGCGCCGTGAAGACGCGCTGCAAAGTGTGGCAGCCGGTGCAGTCAGGCAGGAACGACTTGATGTGGTCGTCGCCCGGCGCGCTCATCAGCCAGTCGGCGTTGGTGAGCTGCGAGGCCAGATGCTTGGTCTTGGTGAGCGTGACATCGGCCTTCGCCCCGCCCGCCGACACGTCGACCTCCTTCGGGCCGACCAGATCGTAACCGCCGGCACGAATGCTGATCGTGTACTTGCCCGGTTCGAGGCGTCCTGCAGGGAAGCTGTATTCGCCCTTCTCGTTGCTCACCACCGTCGTGGTGATCGTGGAGCCTTCCTTCTTGGCGCTCACCAGCACGCCTTCCATCGGGCCATCCCCCGACGAAGACACCGTGCCGCTCAAAGGCGCGCTCTGCGCCACCGCCGCGCTCGCTCCCATGGCCGCTGAAAACAGGGCTATCGAGAAACCGAGACTGATACCGGTCATCAGCCGTTGGCGTGTTGTATGCATCGGGCCTCTCCCCACATTTTTGTTTTGTTTGTTTTGCTTCTTGTCGCCAAACCACGGCAACGCCGCCGACAACCCTGATCGACACTGGCGCACCCAAATGGGCGCAAACCAGGCGGTCAGCTTGCGGTCGCGTCGCCACGAGTCAAAGCCTACACCGGGATTTCGGGCCGTGGCAGGGTCCCAAGAAAATTATTTCCGGGGGATTCCCCCTGCTACCGAGCGGGCTCCGGAGGCTTCGAAAGGGAAACGCCAGCTTCAAGGACCGCAACGCGTCCATAAAAGGATGTAGCGCAGGATTCCAAAAGCGGGAATCAATGCGAATCCAAAATCGGCATCACCGCGTCGCCACGCCGTCACGCGTGCGTCCAATTCGTTAACGCCGGTACCGACGTGCCGGTACTTCACTGGATGCGACAGCGAAAACATTTTCACGAATTATTTTTCAGGATTCAAAAAACGCTGCAACCGCGCGACAAACGCAACAACGGGGAACACCGCATCGCGGAAGCACCACGACATCATCACACAATGGTCAAGAACCGAAGTCTTCGTCCGGAATTGTTAGTCGCGATGTGGCGCAACGGATTCGTATTCGGTGCCGACACTTACTGTGTTGGTTTGAATGCAAAGCTGAAGCGTCGATCGTACCTGAAATGAAAAGGAGAGAGACCTAATGTCAATCCTTGACAACCTTCTCGGCAATTCAAACGGCGACAGCTCCAGCTCGACGCATGATGCGTTGGGTGCAGGCACGACCATCGGCACCGATCCGCAGTTGGGATTGTCCGCGACGGATATCCTCCACTCCCAGAGCGGAGGAGACAGCGGTGATTCCGGCAGCAGCTTCACAGGCATTGGAAGCCTGGGCCTCGGTCTCGCAGCGCCAACAGTCGTCGGCGTCAACGCTTCCAACGATCTCTCCAGCGACAGCATGCATTCCTCGACCCACGACAGTGGCGGCGGTCTGCTCGGCGGCTTGCTCTAAACCGCTTTGACCAAGCGTGGCGGGGTCGCCTCGGGGCGACCCCGCTCATCCGCCGTGGACAATGTCTGTCGTAAACAACGGTGGTGAGCCGACCGTTTCGGCCAAAAGAAGAAACGACACGGCTCAAGCAACACCCGCCCGCAAGTGTACGCACGCGCATCCAGAAGCGCATACGACGAGACGTGCACGTGAGAGGAGCTTCCGCCAGCATGTCATCCATGACACCCTCGTTGGCGGTCAAGC
>Ga0310811_10000940_pt1 | contig 37391 bp, 38 predicted proteins | sample YCmetagenome_FD_207642 | JGI IMG/M metagenome (GOLD analysis project Ga0310811, IMG submission 207642) | Soil microbial communities from experimental microcosm in Duke University, North Carolina, United States - YC | ecosystem: Engineered > Artificial ecosystem > Soil microcosm > Unclassified ... | reverse complement strand
CGAAAGCGAAGGCAGCCAAGAGTCTCAGCTCCCCAGCTTCTCGCTGAAGAATCGGAGCATCAGGCTCATGCAGATGTGGGCCAGGGCTGGGTTGTAACGCGGTCCCTCGTCGCGCAGGAAGGCATGCGCCGCGTTGAACTCGTGCCATTCGAAGTCCGCGCCGATTTCATTGAGCCGGGCGGCGATTTTTTGCCGGCCTTCGAGCGGAACATGCGGATCCTGCCGGCCCCAGACGAAAAAGAACGGGGTCGTGATGCCCTCCAGCCGCACCATGGTGTCGTCGTTCTTCCCGGCGCCGAGAGAGGCGGTGTGAAGGTCGGTCGGATAGAAGGCCGCCACCGCCTGCACGAGCGGATTGAGGCCGGCGCGCACGGCAAGGTGCCCGCCGAGACAAACTCCGTAGGAACCGACCTTGCCGGTGCCGCGCTCATGGGCGGCTAGAAATTGTGCGAGGACATCGGTGTCCTCGTCATAGGAGGCGAGTTCCTTGGTGAACTTCAGTTCGTTGCCGCGATCGGATCCCGCCTGATCGTAGGCGAGCACCGCTCCCAGCGGCTCGAATTCGTGATAAACCTCCGGCACGGCGACGATGTAGCCCTGTCCTGCGAGGGCGGCGGCCATGCGACGGATCGGGCCGGTGACCTGGAAAATTTCGGAATAAAAGATGACGCCCGGGTGTTTGCCCTCACCCACGGGAGTGAAGAGATGAGTGCGCATCGGACCACGGGTGGTGGGGAGATCGACGAAAGTCTCAACGATGTTCATAGGGATGCTCCTGCACCGGCCCCGGCGTGATGTCGAACCCAATCCGGCATCTCTGCCTCGAAAGTCAATTGGCTGCCCTTCACCGGATGGCGAAACTCCAGCTTCCACGCGTGCAGTCGCAGCGGCGGGGCGCCCACCGGCAGGGTCATGCTCTCGCCGAGCCGGCCGTCGGGCAGATAGGCCGGGTCTCCGCAGATCGGCAGACCGAGCTGCCAGAGGTGGATACGGATTTGGTTTGTGCGGCCGGTGAGGGGACGGACTTCCAGCAAGGTGGTTCCATCGTCATTCCGCTGGAGGACGCGGAACTCGGTGCGCGCGGCCTGTCCGTTCTCCGGGTCGATCTGCCGGGCCCCCGGGCCGGTGGGCTCGGTGCCGATCCTGGCCTCGCAGACGAAGGTATCCTCCACGGGAGAGCCATGGACCTCCGCGAGATAGGTTTTCACCACCTCGCCGCGCTCGAACTGGGGCTGGAGCAGCGCCGTGAAATGGCGGGAACGTCCACAGACGACGAGCCCGGTGGTATTGGCGTCCAGGCGGTGCGCCGGGCGCGGCTTTTGCGGCGCGTAGACCGTGTTGAGCAGGAATTGCAGCGTATTCCGATTGAAACGGCCGCACGGGTGCATCGGCAGGGGCGCGGGTTTGGCGAGAACGATGATCGCCTCGTCCTCGTAGACGACACGGACGCGGGCGTCCACGTCCGGCTCCACCGTCGCCGGCATCAACCGGTAGCAGCGTGTTCCCGATCTTACCGTTTCATCCGATCGCAGGGCGCGTCCGGCCTCGTCGGCGAACTGCCCGCGCTCGCAGAGCTCGAGCCACTCCTCGCGTGGGATCTGGGGAAAGACCCCGCAGAGCAGCTCGATCAACGGAGCGCCATCGAACGCCGCCGGGACGTTGAGCGGGCGGCGATTGTCGTAAGGCTGTGAGCCCGGGAGCGGCGTGGCGGCGAGACGGATCTCCTCGTTGCGCCGGCCGATATTTTCCGCCATGCGCGCTGCGAGGATTTCTTCGCAATACGGGCACGACTTCCCGGGGACGTAGCGGGGATCCTGCTGATCGGCCACATCGAGCGGCGTCTGGCAGACGAAACACTGGGAGGAGTCCGTCTCGCGCAGGGCCGGATCGACGCCCACGCGCTGGTCGAAGACGAAGCACTCGCCGTCATAGTGCGCGCCGCCGACTTCCTCGAAATACTTCAGGATGCCGCCATCGAGCTGGAAAATGTTTTGGAAACCCTCTCGTTCCATGAACGGCCCCGCTTTCTCACAGCGGATCCCGCCCGTGCAAAACATGACGATCGGCTGCTGCTTCATCTCCGCGGGCAGCTCGCTTACCGCGCCGGGAAACTGCCGGAAATGGTCGATGCCCAGGGTCAGTGCGCCCCGAAAAGTGCCCAGCTTCACCTCGTAGTCGTTGCGCGTGTCGAGCAGGGTGAGGGGACGCCCCTCGTCGAGCCACTGCTTGAGCGTGGCGGCGGGCAGCTTTGGCGACGGCCGGTTGACGGGATCGATGCCCTCGATGCCGAAGGCGATGATCTCCTTTTTGACCCGCACGAGCATGCGGGTGAATGGCTGGTGGTCGCTCTCGCTGAATTTCGGAGCCAATTCCTCGAGCCCGGGTACCGCTCGCAATTCGGCGAGGAGGGACTCGATCTCCGCGGCGCCTCCGGCGACGAAGAGATTGATGCCCTCGGTACTGAGCAGGATCGTCCCCTTGAGGTTCCACGCCCGGCACTGTGCGATGAGTCGCTCCCGCAAGGACTTCAAATCCCCGAGGGCGGCAAATTTATAGGCGGCAATATTGGTGATCACGGACATCGGGCGAAATGCGAATAGACGGGCGGAAGCCGGGCCTGACAAGTCGGATTCGCAAGCCGGGTCCGGCGGGATGGGTCGTGATATTCGGTCGCTGCGCCGTGGGATTGAGGTAAAATTCACGCCATGAGCGAACTTTCACCACGAGGTCCCATCGATGCCGGCGTGTCCATCGGCCACGTTCATCTCAAGGTTGCCGATCTCGATCGGGCTCTTGGCTTTTACCGCGATGTGCTGGGCTTCGAGGTTACGCAGCGCTACGGGCGGCAGGCCGCTTTTCTCTCCGCGGGCGGCTACCATCACCACATCGGGTTGAATACCTGGGAAAGCGAAAACGGGGCGCCTCCGCCACCAGGCAGTACCGGGCTTTTCCATGTCGCCATCCTCTACCCGACTCGTGCCGCCCTGGCGGACGCGCTACGGCGCTTGATCGAGGCTGGTATCTCCCTGGATGGCGCCGCCGACCATGGGGTCAGCGAGGCGCTATATCTGCGGGATCCGGATGAGAATGGCGTGGAGCTGTACTGGGATCGCCCGCGAGAGCTATGGCCGAAGACTCCGGACGGCGGGCTCGCGATGTTCACCCGTGCGCTCGATCTGGAAGACCTGCTGAAGGCGGGGGCCTAGCGCAGATCAATTCTCGCCGATTGCTTTGGCGACCGCTGTCTCGAGCTCTTCGCCGCGAAGGTTCGTCGCGATGATGTTGCCCTTCTGATCGATGAGGTACGTCGAGGGAATCGACTGGATGCCATATTTCGCCGCGAGCGCATTGTCGAACCCCTGCCCGTCGAAGTACTGCGGCCAGGTCATGTCGTTCTTTTTGATAAAGCCGGCCAGGGCTGCTTTGTCCTGATCGAGGCTGACGCCAAGAATATCGAAGCCCTTGGAATGATATTTTTTATAGGCGGCAATCACATTGGGAATCTCCCTGACGCACGGCGGACACCAGGTCGCCCAGAAATCGATCAGAACGACTTTTCCCTTCAATGCGGAAACCGACATCGGTTTCCCGTCCAGATCCTTGACGCTGAAATCAGGGAAGGCTGCGCCCGCTTTCAGCCCGGCCTGGATTTTCAGCGCGGCCTCCTGCTTCTTGAGATCTGCCGTGGCGGCCTCCGCGGCCGTGGCGGCCTTGGTGCCTGGGAATTTCTTTTGGAGCTCCGCGAAGATTTCCGACGCCTTCGCGGGATCCTGGAAAACCTGCACGTACAGCATGGCCTTCATGAACAGCACCTCGGCGACCGCATCGGTCTTTTCGTCGCTGTGCTTGGCGAGGATCTCGTCGAATTGCTTCAGCTCGGGAGCCAGTGCCTGCTCCGAGTCCTGGCCGCTGCTGAGCTTGGAATTGACGGTCGCGACCAGGCTTTTCAGCTCGGATTTGACGTCCGCATGCACGGACAGGGTCGAAAGGAGAATCGCGGCGACTGCGAAGGGGAGAGCTCTCATCGATAGGGATTAAAGCTCGTTTCGCCGCCTTTGCAACGCACCGGCTTATTGCAGGGACTGGAAAAACGCTTCGTACTTGGTTCGTGCTGCCGATTGACCTGGCAGTGAAACCCGTGTTCCGGCCATGAGTTCATATGCCAGCCTTCGCGCGGCGGCTTGCTGACCGGTGCTTTTCAGAAGCGTCGCATACTCGTAGATGACCTGCAGCGTGTCGGGGTGCGACGAACCAAGGGTTTTTCGCAATCCCGCGAGAGCCTGCTCGTAGAGTGCCGCCGCATTGGGGTCACGCTTGTCCCGTAGGATGTCCGCCAGGGTCGCTTCGTTTCCGAGCGTGTCCACGTGATCGGGGCCGAGCAACCGTTGGCGCGCGGTTAGGGATTCACGGGCCAGTTGCTCCGCCTCATCCAGTCGTTCTTCCCGCCGCAGGGTGCGGGCGAGGTTTTCAATGCTCGCGAGAGTATCCGGATGATCCTCACCCAATACCGCCCGCTTGCGGTCGACGCATTTCCGATAGAGGTCCTCGGCCTCCGGCAGCCGGTTCGTTTCCAGCTCGAACGCGGCGAGATTGTTCAGGGCGAGCAGGGTTTCCGGGTGATTCGGGCCCTGGATGCGTTCCCGGGTATCGAGACAATGCGTGTAGATCGTACCGGCGGCCCAGGGATCGCCTTTTCGGAGGAGGAGATTGGCGAGGTTTCCCTGCGCGGCCAGCGTCGAGGGATCTTCGCTGCCCATGGTTTTCTCGAGCGCCGCGACGAGCTGGCGATAGAGAGGTTCGGCCTCCCTGTAGCGGCCGCGATCGGAAAGGAGATTCGCGTAGTTGTTCAGGCACGAGAGGGTGTCCGGATGCTCGGGGCCGTGCACGCGTTGCATCGACTCCCAAGCCTGCCGATAAAGAGGCTCGGCGGCCGCATAGTTGCCTTGGGCGCGGAGAACGAGCGCCAGGTTATTGAGGCTTGCGAAGGTGTGGGGATGATCCGGGCCGAGCGTCCGGAGGCGGGCGTCGAGGCACTGGCGATTCAAAGCCTCTGCCTCGGCGAGCTTCCCGCGATCGAGCAGCAGGTTGGCGAGGTTGTTGATCGCAGCCAGCGTATCGATATGGTCCGAGCCCAGCGTTCGCTCCCGCTCCGCCAGACATTGGCGAAAGTCGGTCTCCGCGCCGGCGAAATCCCCACGTTTTTGCCGGTCGAGGGCGCGGGCCTCCAGTTCCTCGTCGTTGAGGGCGATGGGTGCCGATGGCGAGGTTGGCGGAGCGCCGGGACGGGCGATCCAGAGCCGAACCGCTCCGATGGAGACGGTGGCCAGGATCACCGCGCATGCCGCCGAAATGATTTTTCGGTTCATGCGCGGAATCGGGAACTCCCGCCGCCTTTTTTTGAAGCCGGCGGGAGCAGAAAGAAGGTTTTACCGAGCGCCGCTTACGCGAGCTTGGCGTCCATCGTGATCTCGGCGTTCAGGAGTTTCGAGATCGGGCATCCCGCCTTGGCTTTGCCGGCGAGATCGAGGAATACGGCTTCATCGACGCCCGGCAGCGTGGCCGTGACATCGAGATGGCTGGCCGTGACGGCGAATCCATCGCCCTGCTTCTCGAGGGATACGGTGGCGGTCGTTTCGATTTTTTCAGGCGTGATGCCGGCCATGCCGAGGATCAGCGAGAAAGCCATCGAGAAACAGCCGGCGTGCGCGGCTGCGACGAGCTCCTCGGGGTTCGTCCCTTTTTCGTCTTCGAAGCGGGTACGATAGGAATAGGGCGTCTCGGAGAGAACTCCGGAGCCAGTGGTGAGAGTGCCTTTGCCTTCAACGAGGCTGCCTGTCCAAACCGCGGATGCTTTGTGCTTCATGGGACCGCGACTTTTTCACGAATGCGCTCGCCGAGGCGAGCGCATTCGCGTTCCAAAACTGAAACGGTTGGTCTCTCAGTCCAGTTGCCAGGGCGGCTCCGGTTTGTGGTCGCTGGAAGGCTGGCGGTCGGATTGCATCTTTTGGTGAGGATGCTTTTCCCGTCCACCGTGCTCCACCGCATAGCGGGTTTCTTCAGCGTGGTCTTCCGCTTCGGTATCGATCTGACGCTCGCGAGGTTCTTTGGGAGAGTTCATGGCGATGATGGTTTCGTATAACCTCGCACTGGCGGTGGCTTCGGCCAGTCGGGGATTTGAATGACTTCGCTATCAGGTGGTACGAGCGTGGCTCTTGCGTGCCATGACTTCGCAGTGCAGCTTGGCGGCTTTCTATGCGCATCGGAAAATTGGTCGGGCTTTTCGTTCTCTTCGCCGGCGTTTCACTTTCCGCCCGCGCTGCGGAGACCGAGGATCAGAAATTCCAGGCTCTCATTGATCGGATCTGGGCCTGGGACATGCACGAGTATCCCGAGTGGGCCACCTCGCTGGGCAAGCGCGAGGGGCTGGACCGCTGGACGGATGAATCGAAGGACGCCATCGAGCGCCAGAACGCGCAAACCCGCGATTTCCTCGCCGAGCTGAAGAAGATCGATGAGCGCCAGCTCAGCGACAAATGGCGGACCGATTACGAGCTCCTCCGCCACGACTACGAGGAGAACGTCGCGGGCCAGAAGTTTCCCGGCGAGTTCCTCGCCCTGAACCAGATGGGCGGCGTGCATAGTGCCATCGCTGACCTCATGACGCAGGTCCCCGCGGACCGCCCTGAGGATTTCGACGCCCTCCTGGCTCGCTTCAAGGCCTATCCGAAGCTGGTCGATCAAAACATCGACCTCCTCCAACGTGGCCTCGCCGCCGGCGTGACCACGCCACGGGTCACCCTGGCCACGGTACCCGCGCAGATCGAAGCCCTCGTGAGCGTGGATTCGCCCGAAAATCCCATCCTCGCTCCCTTCAAGAAGACCCCGCCTCTGATCGCGAAAGAGAAAATGGAAGCATACAGAAAACAAGGATTAGAAACTTTCCGAGCTTCCGTGCTCCCCGCCCTCCGAAAGTTCCAGGATTTTGTTAACAAAACTTATCTTCCCGGCGCCCGCGAAAGCATCGGCATGTCCGCCCTGCCCGGTGGCGCGGAATGGTATGCCTTCGAGGCGAAGTCCTCGACGACGACCGACCTGACCCCCAAGCAGATCCACGAAATCGGCGAGAAGGAGGTCGCTCGCATCGAGGAGGAAATGACCGCTCTGCGAAACAAGATCGGCTTCAAAGGAGACAAGGCCGCCTTTGGAAAATTCCTCCGCACGGATCCTCAGTTCTTTTACAAGACGCCGGAGGAACTGCTCGCCGGCTACCGCAGCATCTGCAAGACCACCGATCCCGAGTTGCCGCGCTTCTTCGGCAAGCTGCCGCGCCTTCCCTATGGCGTGAAACCGGTGCCGGACTACGCCGCCGATGCGAAGCCGACCGCCTATTACGAGTCGGGCTCCGCCGAGGCGGGCCGGGCGGGATATTTCGTCGCGAATACCTCCCATCTCGACCAGCGACCGAAGTGGGAAATGGAAGCCCTGGCTCTTCATGAGTCCGTTCCAGGCCACCATCTGCAGATCGCCCTCGCCCAGGAAATGGATGAGAAGCCGCAGTTGCTCCGCGAGCGCGGCTACACGGCCTTCGTGGAGGGCTGGGCGCTGTATTGCGAGGGACTGGGCAAGGAAATGGGCCTCTACAAGGATCCCTATTCGGACTACGGGCGGCTCTCCTACGAGATGTGGCGCGCGGTCCGGCTCGTCGTCGACACCGGCATTCACTCGATGGGTTGGACGCGCCAGCAGGCGATCGATTACTTCCGTGAGCACACCGCCCTGAGCGATCTGAATATCAAGGTCGAGGTCGACCGCTACATCGTGTGGCCCGGCCAGGCGCTGGCCTACAAGATCGGCCAGATGAAAATCTCCGAGCTCCGGAAGCGGGCCGAGACCGCGCTGGGGGACAAGTTCGATATCCGCGCTTTCCACGACGTCGTCCTCGGCGATGGCGCCGTCCCGCTCGATGTGCTGGAAAAGCGGGTGGACGAGTGGATCGCGAAGCAGGAAGCGGTCGGGAAAAAGGCGCCGGCCAATTGATATCTCAGGGCCGGTGTTCCTGGCTCTGTAATTTCTCCACGGGATAACCCAGCTCCCGGCATCGCTGGATGATCGACTTCATCGTCGCCTCCGGCAGCGATGGAGTACGGCTGAGGATGAAGAGCAGCTTCTTTTTCGGATGGCCACCGACCATCCATGAGCCGTCCGGAGCGATGGCGAGGATGGAGTAGTCGACCTTGAACGGCCACCAGAACTGCGCCTTCAGTGCGCCTTCCGGTCCGTGTTTGGGAATGAAGAGCCGTGAGGAAATTTCACGCCAGCGTGTTTCGCCCTTCCGGCGGTAGACCGTGTGCACATCGTAGCCTCCGGGCCGGGGCGTGTAGGACTCGGCGGTCTCACGCCAGTTTTTGTCGAGCGGCGTGGGAATCGACATCAGAGAATACCATTTTCCCACGAATCGCTGCGGCTCGAGCACGGGCAAAGGTTGGTTTTCGAAGTTCATGGCAGCGGGAAGGGGGATCGTGCTGGCCGCGAGGAGGCTCAGAGCGAGGAAGAGCAGCTTCATGCCAAAGGTATACGTGCTCTGGCGGCGGACGGACGCATTTTTCCCCTGCACGGCCGGACCGACGGGCGGGCGCGAACCCCACATAGAGGTAAATATCATGTCCATCATTCTTCTCATTGTTCTCCTCCTATTGCTCCTCGGTGCGCTGCCATCGTGGCCCTACAGCTCGGGTTGGGGCTACTATCCCAGCGGCGGTCTCGGCCTTGTGCTGGTGATCGTGCTGGTCCTTTTCCTGATGGGGCAGATTTAGGAACGGGCGCGAATTTCGGTTTGCGGCGGCAGGCAGTCCCCCTAGCGTAGGGACATGGACTGGGTGTGGCCGATCATTCAAAGCCCGTTCACTTGGGGACTCGCGTTGGGTCTGCTCGTGGCGGGATTCGTACTCAAGAATGCCTTCACGGCACGCGGGCATTTCAAGCGTGAGATTGCCCGGTTGAAAGAGGAAGCCGGAGATCTGCAGCGTCACATCAACACGCATCTCAAGATCACCGCCACCGGCAGCGAGCGGCTGGAGAAGGAACTCGCGTCGCTCAAGGAGCAGAATGAAATCCTGCGCGTCAATTTCGCCTCCCTCCAAGGGAAGCCGGGGAGGGCGGAGGCGCGACAGTTGCAGACCTACGAGTCCGCGGTCTCCCGCATGCGTGAACAGGCGCCCGGTTTTGCCCAGGCTTGGGAACGTGCCTTGCGCGAGGCGACCGCCGAGCAGGATGCGGCGGAGAGCGGGCTGGCGCGGCTTATGCGGAAGGTTATTCCCGGCGCGTCGACATCGAATGTGCCAACCGAGAGCACCCCGCTGATTCCTCCCGGCGGCGAAAAATCCGGCTCGTGATCCTCCGCCGTGGGTGGTTGGGCCAGGTCTGTGTCCTGGTGGCGTTCTTCGGTACCATGGTGTTTTTTCCGGCATGGTGGAGCGGGAGGGATGCAGGCTCGTGGTATTCCGGAGATCTCTCCCGACAGCAAGGGCTGGCCCGCACGGTCGCCGTCCAGATTCAGCGCGACTTGGATCAACAGGACTTTTTTACGGGCACCGGCCTCTATTCCGGCGAATGGCTCTTTGGCACCTACCTCATGGCGGGGATCGGGTTTTGTCAGCTCGTGCGGGAGCACCCGGAGGCTGCGGGCGAATTCACGCCCCGGATCGAGACCTGCATTCAGACCTTGCTCAGCAAAAAGGTCCGGGAGTTCGACGCGAACTCGTGGCACGAGGACGCTCTCTCGTCATTGCCATCGAATGTCGGCCACGCCGCTTATCTCGGTTATCTGAATCTCCTGCTTGGGCTCTATCGCGAGATCGCGCCGGGCAATTCCTACGTCGGGTTGAACGACCGCATCACCGAGGCCTTGGTGAGGAGGATGGCTACCGCACCGAGCGGCCTCGTGGAGACCTACCCCGGCGAACGTTATCCGGTCGATAATGCCCCTTTGCTGGCCTCCATCGTCCTTCATGCCCGGGCGACCGGTCGTGAATCGACCGACGTGATCTCCCGCCTGGAATCCGGCTACCGAAAGCACTCGATCGATCCTTCGACGGGCCTGCTTTTTCAGGCGCTCGGCGCGGATGGCTCTCCCCGAGACGCGGCGCGAGGTTCCGGCTCCGCGCTGGCCGTGTTTTATCTTCACCGCGGCCTGCCAAAGCTCGCCCGGGAGATCTTCGAGGCCGTGCGGCGCGAGTTGGCGGTGAATGTGGCCGGGTTTGGAGCCATCCGCGAGTACCCTCGTGGCCAGACTGGCTCGGGCGACATCGACTCGGGGCCGGTTGTCTTTGGATTCGGATTCAGCGCCACGGGGTTTTCGCTTGGCGGAGCCAGAGCTTGCAATGATCCAAGGCTTTTTCGCCGGCTTTACGCGTCCGCCCAATTCGCCGGCGCGCCGATTCACCCCGATGGACGGCTCGAGTTCGTCACGGCAGGTCCGCTGGGGAATGCCATCCTGCTCGCGATGCTCACCGCCGGACCGGAGGACCAGTTATGAAGATTGTTCCCGGTTCGACCATTCGCCTCGGCATCCTGTGCGTGGCAATCTTGCTGCTCCATGTGGTGCTGCTGGAGGTCATGGCGCGCACCCGCATCATCGAGAAAGTGATGGCCATGCAGTTCACCTTCCCGGAACTCCTCCTGATCCTGGCCTTTCTGGCGGCGAGATTTGCCTCTTATGTGCTCGTGCCGGCGGCTTTGGTGGCCTTCGTTGTCTCACGGATTCTGAATGTGTCTGGAAGCCTGGAGCCGAAATGAGCGGGCGGGTCATGGTGGTGGTCGGCGGTGGTGCGGCCGGATTTTTCAGCGCGATCGCCTGTGCCGCCGCGGCGCCGCGGGACAAGGTCATCCTGCTCGAGAGCGGACGCCAGTTTCTCACCAAGGTGCGTATCTCCGGCGGTGGTCGGTGCAATGTCACGCATTCGTGCTTCGAGCCGCGCGCCCTCTCTGAGCGATACCCTCGTGGGGGGCGGGCCCTCATTGCACCGTTTCACCGCTTCCAGCCCCGGGACACGATCGAGTGGTTTGCGGCGCGTGGCGTGCCGCTCAAGACGGAGGCGGATGGTCGCATGTTCCCGGTCACGAATTCTTCGGAAACGATCGTGGATTGTCTGCTTCAGGAGGCCAGGAAAGCCGGGGTTCAGCTGCGAACGAACTGCGGGGTGGCGAAGGCGGATCCCCGTGAAGGCGGTGGATTTGCGCTTACCCTTTCCGACGGATCGGATCTCGCCTGTGATCGGCTTTGCATCGCGGCGGGCGGTTGCCGGACGACTGCGATGGGGCGGTGGATCGAGGCTCTCGGGCACACGATCGAGCCGCCCGTGCCTTCTTTGTTCACCTTTCATATCGAGACGGCCTGGCTAAGGGAACTTCCCGGTCTTTCCGTGGATCGAGCGGAGGTCTCCGTGCCTGGCTCGAAGCTGCGGGAATGCGGTCCGCTGCTCGTCACCCACTGGGGCCTGAGCGGTCCGGCGGTCCTCCGTCTTTCCGCCTGGGGAGCGAGAGCCCTGCACGAGATCGATTACCGTTTTCCACTGCGGGTCAATTGGTTGCCGGATCGAAACGTGGAAAGCGTGATGAATGAGTTCCAGGCCCGCCGCGCCTCACAGCCCGGCAAAACCGTTCTGAACAGCCCTCTCGACTCGCTGCCCTCGCGTCTCTGGGAGGCGCTGGCACGGGAGTCGGGTGTCCTCCCGGACATGCGATGGACGACCCTGCCCCGGAACTGTGCCCTCGCGCTGGCGGAGCGGCTGGTGCGCACCGAACTCCCGGTCACCCGCAAGAGCCTGAACAAGGATGAGTTCGTGACCTGTGGAGGGGTGCGGTTGCGCGAGGTCGATTTCAAGACGATGGAGAGTCGCGTGCAGCAGGGATTGTTTTTCACGGGCGAGGTGCTCGATATCGACGGCATCACCGGTGGCTTCAATTTTCAGGCCGCCTGGACGACCGGCTGGATCGCCGGAAACTCGATGGCGGAAGCATGAGAGCCCGTCCCGATTCCTCCCGCGAGGCTCTGGCCGAGGTGCGCGCGGTCTATGCGGATCTGGCCACGCGCCCGATCGAGCGCGACTGCACGCTCCGCACGGAGTGTTGTCATTTCAGACTGACCGGCCGCACTCCCTACCTGACCAAGGGGGAGGCGCTGCTGGCCGCGAAGGCCCTGCGTGCCGCGGGCCGCAAGGCGCTGCCGGCGCGCACGGACGGTGCCTGTCCCCTGTTGCACCCGCAAACGATGCGCTGCCTCATCTACGCGGACCGTCCTTTTGGCTGCCGGACGCATTTCTGCGCGGCGGCGGGCGGCCCTTATGCGCGCCGCGATGTGCTCGACCTGATTCGCCGTCTCGAGGCCGTGGATGCCGCCCTCGGGGGCGACGGTCCGCGGGTTTTGCCGGGGGCGGTCGCGGACGCTCTTCGCGAATAATCTGTGCCGGAGCGGGGAAACCCTCATAGTGGCGGCATGCCTTTTCGCAGTCTCGGTCTTGATGACCGCATTTTCAAAGCCGTCCAGGAAGCCGGATACACCGAACCCACACCGATCCAGGCGGCCGCCATTCCGGAGATTCTCTCGGGGGCCGACCTCATCGGCATCGCCCAGACCGGTACGGGCAAGACCGCTGCCTTCACGCTCCCGATGCTCGACCTCCTCGCCAAACGTGGCGCCGGGACGGGCCAGGCCCGCACCCGTACCCTCGTGCTGGCTCCGACCCGTGAGCTCGTCGCCCAGATCCATGAGAACGTCAGCGCCTACGCGAAGTACCTACCCCTCCGGGTGGCCACGGTTTTCGGCGGCGTCAGCGAGCGCCCGCAGATGCAGGCCCTCCGGACTGGCGTCGATCTCGTGATCGCGACCCCCGGTCGCCTGATGGATCTCATGGGCCAGCGCTGCGCCGATTTTTCCGCCCTCGAGTTCCTCGTGCTGGACGAGGCGGACCGCATGCTCGACATGGGCTTCCTGCCCTCGATTCGCAAGATCGTGAAGGCGCTCCCGCAGAAGCGCCAGACCCTGCTCTTCTCGGCCACGCTCTCGAAGGAGATCGAGTCGCTTACCCACGAGTTCCAGCGCAATCCGAAGACGGTGCAGATCGGCCGTCGCTCGAATCCCGCCGAGACCGTTACGCAGCTGGCCTACGAAGTGCCGAAGCACCTCAAGCCTGCGCTCCTCGTGCATCTCCTCCAGGACCCGCAGATGAACATGGTCCTCGTTTTCTCCCGCACCAAGCACGGCGCCGACAAGATCGCCCGCAAGCTGGAGCAGGCGGGCATCACCTCCGCCACGCTGCATTCGAACCGTTCCCAGAATCAACGGCTGCGCGCGCTCAAGGCCTTCAAGGACGGGGAGGTTCGTGTGCTTGTGGCCACGGATATCGCCGCCCGCGGCATCGACGTGGACGGCATCTCCCATGTCGTGAATTTCGACTTCCCCATGCACGCCGAGGACTATGTGCACCGTATCGGCCGTACCGGCCGTGCGCAGGCGATCGGCGACGCGATCAGCTTCATCTCCTCGGAGGATTACGGTCCGCTGAAATCTCTCGAGCGATTCATCGGCCGTGGGATCACGCGGAAGAAGGCCGAAGGCTTCGATTACAATGCGGCTCCCACGGAGCCTCGGGAGCATGGACAGCCGCGCCCGACCCATCAGCGGGCGAAGCCGCCCGTGCCGCGCGATCCTCCTGCGGGAGGCTTTCGCCGGAAACGCGGCGGGTTCCGCGGCCGCGGTCGATAGCGTCGCTCAAGTTGTTTGCGTCACGATAAAAAGGTCGTGATTTATACGGCGGATGAGTGGGTTTTGTGCTGCACTCCCCGCCATGGCAGATTCGTTCACCGAGAGTTCCCACCAATCGTGGGGCAGTCGCATCGTCAGCTCGATCACCGGCATCATCGTCGGCGTTCTTTTCATCCCGGGAGCGATCATCCTGCTCTCGTGGAACGAGCATCGTGCAATCACGACCACCCGCAGCCTGAAGGAAGCTGCGACGCAGGTGGTGGATATCACCGCCGACAAGGTCGACCCCGCAAACGACGGGAAGCTCGTGCACATCACGGGACCGGTGACGACGAAGGCTGGGGTGAGCGACTCGACTTTTGACGTGTCCGCACCGGCTTTGCGGCTGAACCGCAACGTCGAGATGTACCAGTGGAAGGAGACGAAGTCGTCGGAGGAGAAGAAGAACCTCGGTGGCAGCACGGAGACCGTTACGACCTACAAATATGAGAAGGAATGGTCGGGAGAGGTCATCGATTCCTCGGATTTCAAGGAGAAGGATGGGCATGCCAACCCGGAATCCATGCTCGCCAAGAGCAAAACCTTCCTGGCTTCGGACGCCACGCTCGGCGCCTTCGCCGTGCCGGAAAAGATCGTCCAGATGATGGACGGTGACGAGGCGATTACCCCGACGAAAGAAAACTTCGATGCGCTCCCCGAGGAGCTGAAGTCCCGCGGACATCTGACCGATGAAGGCTATTATTTTGGGAAGAATCCCGACACCGCCGTGGTGGGCGATCAGAAAGTGAAGTTCGAGGTCTTGAAGACCGGCACGTTCAGCATCATGGCCCAGCAGAATGGCTCGACCTTCCAGCCGTACCAGACGAAGGCGGGCGACGAGATCGAACGCGTGGAGTCCGGCACGGTGGACGCAAAGCTGATGTTCGCTCATGCCGCGAGCGAGAATACGATCATCACCTGGCTGGTGCGCCTCTTTGGGCTGATCCTCATGTGGATCGGCTTTGGCATGATTTTCAAGCCTCTCGCCGTCCTGGCGGACGTCATCCCTTTCTTCGGCGATATCGTCGGCGCCGGTGGCGGTCTGGTCGCCTTGCTCATGGCCTTCGTGGGTACGTTTGCGACCGTGGCCATCGCCTGGCTGGTCGTGCGGCCGTTACTTGGCGGGACGTTGCTCATCATTGCGGTGGCAGCGCTCGTTTTTGCCGGGAAAGCCGCCGCGAGCCGGCTCCGGAAGAAAGCGTCATAGCTCGCGAAATGCCTTGAGCGGCGGCGCGGGCGTAGGAAACTACGCGGGAACCCAAAATTCCGATTCTTTATGAGCTCCTACGCACACCCCGAAGCCCTCGTCAGCACGGAATGGCTGGCCGAACACCTCAACGAGCCGAACACCCGCATCGTCGAGAGCAACGAAGACGTGCTGCTCTACAGCACGGGTCACATCCCCGGTGCGGTGCACATCGACTGGCGCTCTGATCTCCAGGATCAAACCGTCCGCGACTACATCTCGGCGGAGGATTTTGCCGCCCTTTGCGCGAAGAATGGTATCGGCCCGGACACGACGGTTATCTTTTACGGTGACAAGTCGAACTGGTGGGCGACCTACGCGCTGTGGGCATTCCGGCTTTTCGGCCACACGAAGGTGAAGATCCTCGATGGCGGCCGGGACAAGTGGGTCTCCGAAGGTCGTGAGACCACCCGCGCCATTCCCGAATTCCCCGCTACGGAATATCCCGTGCCGGCCAGGCGGCTCGACGACGAGATCCGCGCTTTTTATGAAGATGCGCTCGCGCAGAGCGAGGCTCGCAAACCCCTGATCGACGTCCGTTCTACGGGCGAATTCATCGGGGAAGTGACGCACATGCCCGAGTACCCGCAGGAAGGTGTTTTGCGCGGCGGCCACGTGCCGGGGGCGAAGAGCGTGCCTTGGAAGCGCGCGGCCAACGCGGACAGCACCTTCAAGTCGGCGGACGAGCTCCGCGAGATTTACGAGGGCGAGGCGGGCTTGAAGCCTGGCGATGACGTGGTCGCGTATTGCCGCATCGGTGAGCGTTCCAGCCACACCTGGTTCGTGCTGACCTATCTGCTCGGCTACGAGAAAGTGCGCAACTACGACGGCTCCTGGACCGAGTGGGGCAATCGCGTGCGCTCCCCGATCGAGAAGGGCGCGTAAGTAAATTTCCGGGAGGTCGCAAAGCACGAAGGAGTTTTCTTTCTTCGCGTCCTTTGCGATCTTCTGTGACGCATGTATCCGCCGAAACTGCAGCAAATCGTCGACCTGTTCGAAGCGCTCCCCGACCTGGAGAAGCGCGAGACCCTCATCACCTACGCGGACCAGGCGAAAAGCCAGGGACCGCGCGAGGGGGAGACTTTCGATCTCGAGGATGTGCGCAAGGACGAGGAGTGCACCGACACGGTCGGTGTCTTTCTGAAGGTCAATCCGGACCGCACGACCCACTACCGGGTGACGCTCGGTCCACAGGTGCAGACGCTCACGAAGGCGATGACCTCGATTCTCTGCAAGGGGTTGGAAGGCATCACCATCGAGCAGGTGCTCGAAGTGCCGGCGGATTTCGTGCCGAAAATCGTCGGCGCCGACCTCGTGCGGCAGCGCAGCCAGACGGTCTATTACATCCTCACGCGCATGAAGAGCGCCGCGACAGTCTGGCGGAATCGCGACCGGGCTGCCGCCCTGGAATAGGCGCTGAATGCGCTTCCCGTTCCCCCGGCCAGCGGCTACACATCGGGGTATGAAGCGTGCGTTCACCCTCCTTGGCCTCGGGCTCCTTTTTTCGATCACCGGCTGCGTTACCTCCCAGCCGAAGTTCATCGGCGTCGCCTATGATCAAGGCGATCTCCAGCGGGTCGAGAAATCGAAGACCTACCATTGGTCGCTCCCAGGCTCCGAGAAGTTGAATCCTTACAACAATCAGGAACTCTACCTGAATCTCACGAAGTCCGATATCGACGCGCAGTTGGCGAAGAAGGGCTACAAGCTCGTGGCGAAGGGCGGCGACCTTGAGGTCAGCTTCCTTGTCGTTTACAAGAATGCGGCCTCCACGCAGGTGGTCGACCAGTATTTCGGCACGAACCGCAAGCCCGAGCACCATCTCGTCAAGGCGATCAACGCTGCGCCGACGCCGAACTATGAAGTTGGCACCCTCATTGTCGATGCCGAAGACGCCCGCGATCACGAGTCGCTCTGGCGCGGTGCCGTCAGCACACCGGTCAATCGCGAGAAACCCTTCGAGACCCAAAAGGCCCACATCAACGCGGCCGTTGCCCTCGTGATGAAGGGCTTCCCGGTCTCGAAGTAATTTTCAGCGGCGGCGGAGCCGGTCGATCCTGTCGGAGAGATCGGCATCCGCGCCTTTCAGCTCGAGCATGAGCTGCTCGGAGGACATCCAGGAGCCGCCGAAGGTCTCGACCGTCGTCCGCTCCAGATTGTCGTCCGTCGCCACCACGATGTCGTACTTCGAGGCGTAGGTGGCGACGATGCGCTCGATGATCGAGTCCGCGGTCTTGGCGCTGCCGGAGTAAAAAATCTGAATCCCGCCGGGATTCTTCTCCTCGGTGCTTTTCGAGCCCTTGCCGTCGAATACGACGCACACGTGCGCGCCGGAGGCGTCTTGGTAGCGTGTCAGCAGCCGCGTGAGCTGCTCGCGGGCAGTGCCGGTATTCTTCCCGTGCAGCTTCCGCAGCTCGGGCCACTGGAAGATCATGCTGTGGCCGTCCACGACCAGCACGCGCGGACGGGCCTCAGGCATGGAGTTTTAACCCTCGATGGTCTGGATCTCGACCGGCTCGACCTTGATCCCGAGCTCCTCGAGCCAGGCAATCGCGCGCTTGATCTCTGCGCGCTCGCCATCGAGCTCGAGGGAGACGAGACCGACTTCTTCGTTCACGCTCGCCTGGCGGACGTTCGTGACGACCTGAAACTCTTTGCTCAGTTCGTAGATGACCGGGCGCTGGATGAGGCGCGCCGGGTACATGAGCCAGAGGCGGGTTGCTTGTTCGGCCATGGCGGGACTCTAGCCTCCGGCGATCGCGGGGACGATGCTGATTTCGTCGCTTTCTTTGACGACCGTGGCTTTTTCCTCGAGGAAACGGATGTCTTCGTCGTTGACGAAGATATTCACGAACCGGCGGACGTTGCCCTGCTCGTCGCAAAGGCGGTCGCCGAGGCCGGGAAAGGTAGCTTCGAGGTTGGTGAGGATGTCGCCGATGGTCGCGCCATCAGCGGTGACGACCTCCTGGTCGCCGGTGAGCTTGCGAAGCGGGGTGGGAATACGGACTTGAGGCATAAATTTTCAGGCGGTTGCAGTTTCGAGGCCGGCGAGTTCGTCCGCCACGAGGGCTTCGAATTCGCGCAGGCTGGGTTTGATGACGCGGGGCGCCCCACATTTCTCGTGGATGGCCTCCTGCGTCTTGAGGCCGTGGCCGGTGATACAAAGTACGATGGATTCGTCGCGCGGGATCTTGCCGGACTCGATCAATTTCCGTGCGCAGGCGACGGTCGTGCCGCCGGCGGTCTCGGCGAAGATTCCTTCGGTCTCGGCGAGCAGCTTGATGCCCTCGACGACTTCCTCGTCAGTGACGTCTTCGGCGCTGCCGCCGGTTTCCTTCATCGTGCGGATGGCGTAGTAACCGTCCGCCGGCGTGCCGATGGCGAGCGACTTCACGATCGTCTGCGGGTTCGGCACGGGCTTCACGATGTCGGTGCCCTTCTTGAGCGCGGTGCTGATCGGAGAGCACCCGGCGGCCTGCGCGCCGTGCACGCTGAAGTGCTCGGCGTCGATGATGCCGACCTTCGCGAACTCGGTGTAGGCCTTGTGGATCTTCGTGAGGAGCGAGCCCGAGGCCATCGGGATGACCGTGTGCTTCGGCGTCTTCCAGCCGAGCTGCTCGACGATCTCGAAGCCCATCGATTTGCTGCCTTCGGCGTAGTACGGGCGCAGGTTTACGTTCACGAAGCCCCAGCCGTATTTGCCGGCGATTTCGGAGCAAAGACGGTTCACCTGGTCGTAGGGGCCCTCGATGCCGACGACATTCGTGCCGTACACGAGCGAGTTCACGACCTTGCTGCGCTCGAGATCGGAAGGGATCAGGACGTAGCTCTTGAGGCCGGCGGAGGCGGCGTTCGCGGCCACGGAGTTCGCGAGATTGCCGGTCGAGGCGCAGGCGACGACCTTGAAGCCCAGTTCACGGGCGCGGCTGAGCGCGACGGAGACGACGCGATCCTTGAAGGAGAGCGTGGGGTAATTGACGGTGTCGTTCTTGACGTAGAGTTCCTGCACCCCGAGACGGGCGGCGAGGCGGTCCGCCTTGACGAGCGGGGTGAAGCCGACCTGGGCGCCGACGGTCGGCGCGCCGTCGATCGGCAGCAGCTCGCGGTAACGCCACATGCTCTTCGGGCGCGACTCGATGGCGGCGCGGGAGATCGAGGCCGAGATCGCGTCGTAGTCGTAGGCGGCCTCGAGAGGGCCGAAATCGAACTCGCAGATGTGGATCGCCGCTTTTTCGTACAGGCGCCCGCACTCGCGGCACTTGAGGTTGCTGAAGAATGGTCTGTCGCTCATGGTATTATCGTCGCATCGAGAGCGGACGAGGTGAGGCGCGAACAAACCGACTGCCGGACTGTTGCATCTCATCTTCCCCCTTGGCTTTCGCCGCGGAGCAGGATTTGGCACCTGGTCACCCGTGGCGCTTGCGCGCACCGAGTCGGTTGCCGTGGCTTCAACGGGCCTGTCCCTCTGCCACTCTCGATAAGATTCCGGGAAAATTAAGCCGGGGGCGCAGGGGGTCAAGGCTTATTTATTCGCCCCTGTGTCATCGTGCCCCCTGCGGCCGGACGGGATTGGAAGGCGTCGAGTTCAGGCGTGATCCGGCATGGCGCGTTCCAGGCGGCGGTCGGGAATGAGCCACATCAAGGCGACCGCCACATAAAGCGCGCCACCCATCCAGGGCTGGAGAAAGGAGAGACCGATGCCGATTGCGTAAAGGATCGGGGAGGCTTTTCCCTTCCAGTCGTTGCCGATGGAGGTAGCGAGTTTCGAGTCGCGTCCCGTTTCTTTGATCACGAGCCTTTGGAGGATGTAATAGGAGATCGCGGTGATCAGCAGCACGGCGCCGTAGAGGGCGGAGGGTATCCGGGTGAACTGGTTTTCACCCATCCAGCCGGTGACGAATGGAAAGAGCGAGAGCCAGAAGAGCAGGTTCAGATTCGCCCACATGATGCCTGCGCTCGTTTTCGGGCACGCCTTGAAGAGGTGGTGGTGATTGTTCCAGTAGATGCCGACGTAGAGGAAACTCAGCACGTAGCTCAGGAAGACGGGGAGCACAGGTTCCAATGCGGCCATATTCGGCTCGGTGCCGTGGGGAATTTTCATCTCCAGGACCATGATCGTGATGATGATCGCGAGGACGCCGTCGCTGAAGGCTTCGAGCCGGTTCGTTTCCATGCGCGGAGGTTAGCGGAATCGCGCCGACAACCCAAGGGGTGTGGAGTGGTTTTAAGTCCGGTCGGGGTCGAGTGCGGCGGCCAGCGCGATCAAAGCGCTTTCCGTGTCCGCGGCGCCGAGGAAGGAGACTCCCGCCGGCAGGCCGTCGGCAGTCGCGAACGGGGCGCTGATTTGTGGCAGGCCGCAAAGGCCGGCGATGGCCGTGAGGCACAGGGTACGCGGCAGGTAGCCGGTGCCGGAGCGGTCGTAGTCGACGCGCCCGCGCTCGGGGGCAACGCTCGGCGCGGTGGGCAGGCAGAGCGCGGTATCGGGCGCGAGAAAGGCGCGGAGCGCATGGCGGGCATGCAGACGATTCTTCAATCCTGCGGCGAGCCCATCCCGTGAGGCCTTTTTCACGTTGGCAAAATTCTCCGCAATCTTCGGCCCCAGCCCGGGTTTTACGGTTTCCAGCCAGGCACCATAGGTACTCCAGACTTCCGGCCATTGGACGGCGGAAAAAGTGGTCTTCCATGCGAAAAAATCCGCACCCAGATCTCCAGGAACGAGTTCGCCGAGCGTGATCGATTGCGACTCGATTCCTGCCGCCGACAGGCGGCGCGCGGCTTCATTGCGGCAGGCGGCAACGTCTTTGTCGGCCAGTTGCCAGGCGTCTTCGAGCATGAGGACCCGGTTGATTCTTGGTGGCGCTTCGGACGGTGAAAGAACCTGGATGACACGGCCGAGAATCTCCGGCCTGAGGGCGAAGATCCCTACGGTGTCGAACGACGGTGCCAGCGGCTGGATGCCGGCCAGCGAAATGCCCCCCCAGGTGGTGCGCAAGCCGTAGATGCCACAGTTTGCCGCCGGCACGCGGATCGAGCCGGCCGTGTCCGTCCCAAGGGCGAAATCGACCTCTCCGGCGGCGACGACAGAGGCAGACCCGCTCGAGGAGCCGCCCGGCACGCGACTCGGCGCCTTGGGATTTCGCGGCGTTCCGTAAAAATGGTTTTCCCCGACGAGGCTGAAAGCGAACTCGTCCGTGATCGTCTTGCCCAGGCAGCGCGCTCCGGCCTGGAGGAGGATTTCGAACACGGGGGCGTGAACCAGGGCTGGGGGATGCGTGGCTGCCCAGGTTGGATTGCCGCAGCCCGTCACGGTGCCTGCGATATCGATGAGATCCTTGGCTGCAAAGTTCAGGCCGCCGAGCGGACCGGAACCCGTGGGCGCGAGGTCGAGGAGGGTCAGGAATCCATCCGTCGAATTGTGCGCCGCGTCGCTCATGGAGCGGGATGGTACCCCGCCGGGAAAGCTGGATTCACGCTAATTGCGCGGGCGCCTGCACGGACGAAGCGTGCTCCGGCGCGAAGTTCGTGCTACAGTTCGTTCGATGTTTGAAATCAAGCCACGCGACAAGATGGTCGAGCGGGCGCTGCTCGTCGGCGCCTATGTCGATCAGGCGGACAAAGCCGACGCCCAGGATTTACTCGATGAGTTGGGCGAGCTGGTGCGCACGCTCGGCATTCCGATCGTCGATCGCGTGCTCGTGCACATGCGCGAGCCGCAGGCGCGATTTCTCCTTGGCTCCGGCAAGGCGCAGGAAATCTGCGATCACCTCAAGGAGCTGAACTGCGACGTCATTATTTTCGACAATGAGCTCACGCCCGCGCAGCAGCGGAACTGGGAGGATCTTTCGAAAGTCACCGTCATCGACCGGGCCGAGATCATTCTCGATATCTTCGGCATGCGCGCCCAGACCCGCGAGGCGCGCATCCAGGTCGATCTCGCCCGGATGGAGTATTCGCTGCCGAGACTGACGCGCGCCTGGGGTCACCTCGGCAAGCAGGGCGGCGGCATCGGGGCAAAGGGCGAGGGCGAAAGCCAGCTCGAGCAGGATCGCCGCAAAATCCGGGGACAGATGGACCGCCTTCGTACTGAGCTGGAGAATGTCCGCCGCTCCCGCGCCACGCAGCGCAAGGATCGCAAGCGCGCGCCGGTGCCGAATGCGGCCATCGTCGGCTATACGAACGTCGGGAAATCCTCCCTTCTTCGCCGCCTCACCGGCGCCGAGGTGCTGGTGGAAAACAAGCTCTTCGCCACGCTCGACACGACGACGCGCAAGATTGCCCTGCCGAACAAGCAGCCGCTGCTGCTCACGGATACGGTCGGGTTCATTCGCAAGCTTCCGCACGAACTCGTGGAATCCTTCAACGCCACGCTCGAGGAGGCCGCATTGTCCGACTTTCTCGTTCACGTCCTCGATGCCTCGCACCCGCGGGTGATGGAGTTCTACAACACGACGATGAAGGTCCTCGAAGATCTCGGTGCCGACACGAAACAGATGCTCGTCGTCTTCAATAAGATGGATCGGGTCGAAGATCCTGCGACCCGGGCCATCCTGCGCCGGCATTTTCCGGAGGCGGTTTTTGTTTCCGTGCACGCGGGACAGGGCCTCGACGAGCTGGTGGAGCGCATCGCCGGCTTTGTGAGCGCAGGCACGGAGCGCGTGGATCTGCGGTTGCCCGTCGATCGGGCGGACCTCCTCGCCCGCCTGCATCGGGAAGGTGCGGTGCAGCAGGTCGACTACGAGGACGATTTCGTTCGAGTCCGCGCCACGGTATCCAGCCGGGTGGCGCAGGAGCTGGCCGTCTTTCAAGTCAGGCGAGCGAGCGAGCCCATCGAGACCCGATGAGCCGGCAGTTCGAGGAGCTGGATTTTCGTCCGACGCCACTGGGAGATCTGAGTCTTCGTCGGCGTCGGGTGCCGTCGCTGGGCGACATCGATGTCTTCGAGATCAAGCTCGGCGACGCATTTCTCATGTCGAGCCTCTTCACGCGGGTGGAGATTGCCCTGGCTGAACTCGGTCTTGCTGGCTTGGAATCCGGCGAGTTGGATGTCGTGGTCGGAGGGCTTGGCCTTGGTTGCACGGCCCACGCCGCGCTGCGAAACCCCTCGGTGCGTTCGTTGCTCGTGGTGGATGCGCTCGAAGCCGTCATCGACTGGCACCGGCGCGGCCTGCTCCCGCTGGGGCCGGAACTCACCGCCGACCCGCGCTGCCGTTTCGTGAATGGTGATTTCTTCGCGCTCGCCGCGAATCCTGAGGAGGGGTTCGATCTCGAGGAGCCCGGCCGGAGGTTCGATGCCGTGTTGCTGGACATCGATCACTCTCCAGTCAATCTTCTGCACGCCCGGCACGGCTCGTTCTACGGAATCGACGGCCTCCGCCGACTCGCCGCGCAGCTCAAGCCGGACGGAGTTTTTGCCCTCTGGTCCGACGATCCGCCCGATCCCGAATTTTTGAAAAATCTTACCGCCGTCTTCGCCTCCGCCGAGAGCCACATCGTCACGTTCGAAAATCCGCTGCTGGACCGGGTGTCGGCCAGCACGGTCTATGTGGCGCGGCTGGCGGAAATGAAATAGTTCGCTCATTCTCATGCCCGTTTTGGAAAATTCATCCGCCACCATCGCGAATCCCGAGCAGGCCGCGCGCGAGATCGCCCGCCGCCGCACCTTCGCCATTATCTCGCACCCCGACGCCGGCAAGACCACGCTGACCGAGAAGTTCCTTCTCTACGGTGGCGCTCTCCAGCTCGCCGGCAGCGTGACCGCGCGCAAGGACCAGCGGGCCACGACGAGCGACTGGATGGAGCTCGAGCGCCAGCGCGGCATTTCGATTTCCTCGACCGTGCTGCAGTTCGAGTACGGCGGCTGTGTCGTCAATCTCCTCGATACCCCCGGTCACAAGGACTTTTCCGAGGACACGTATCGCGTGCTGACCGCCGTGGACGCCGCGGTCATGGTCGTCGACGCCGCGAAGGGTATCGAGACGCAGACGCGCAAGCTTTTCGAGGTCTGCCGCCAGCGTGGCGTGCCGATCTTCACCTTCATGAACAAGCTCGACCGGCCTTCCAAGCCGCCGCTCGACCTGCTCGATGAACTCGAGAATGTCCTCGGGATTCACGCGCTCCCGCTCAACTGGCCGCTGGGCAGCGGCACGGAGTTCCGCGGGGTTTACGACCGCCAGTCCAGCGAGGTGCATCTTTTCGAGCGTACGCCGAAAGGCGCTTATCGTGCCCCGGAGCAGGTCGGCGGGGTCGATGATCCGCTCGTGAAGGCCGCGATGGCTCCGGATGTTTACGCGCAATTCCGCGACGAGCTCGACCTGCTCGACGGCGCGGGCGCGGAATTCGATCTCGACGAGATTCGCGCCGGGCGGCTGACCCCCGTGTTCTTCGGCAGCGCGATGAACAACTTCGGCGTTCAGTTGCTCCTCGACCGGTTTCTCAAGCTCGCTCCCGGGCCGATGCCCAGAGAGAGCCGCAACGGCACCGTTTCACCGCTCGATCCCGGATTTGCCGGCTTCATTTTCAAGATCCAGGCGAACATGAACCCGAAGCACCGCGACCGGGTGGCCTTCATTCGCGTTGTCTCCGGCTCCTTCCAGCGCGACATGGTGGTCGATCACCCGCGCGGCGGAAAGCCGGTGCGCCTGTCGAATTCCCAGCGACTCTTCGCACAGGATCGCGAGACCGTGGACACCGCATGGGCGGGCGACGTGGTCGGTATCGTGGGCAATCAGGATTTCCAGATCGGCGACACGCTTGCCGAGAACTTCGGCATCCATTTCGAGGAAATGCCCCGCTTCGTGCCCGAATGCTTTGCCCAGGTCCACAGCTCCAGCACCGCCACCGGCAAGCGTTTTCGGGAGGGGCTCGATCAGCTTTTGCGCGAGGGCGTGGCCCAGGCTTTCGAGTTGAACGACTCGCTCTCCCGCACGCCACTGCTTGGCGCGGTCGGTCCGCTCCAGTTCGAGGTGCTCCAGTACCGTCTCGAGTCCGAGTACGGCGCGCTCTGCCGCATCGAGACGGCTCCATGGGGGGTCGTGCGCTGGGTTCGGGCGAAAGACGGTTCCGGCGGAGTGCCTGCGCTCACGTTGCCGACCGGCGCGAAGCAGGCCCGCGACGCCAGCGGCGCTCATGTCGCCCTCCTGACCAACGCCTGGTCGCTCGGCTATTTCGAGAGCAAGAATCCCGACTACGAGATTTCGCCGCAGCCGTTCGCGAAGTAACGCATTCCATCTTTCGACAAGACCCGGATTCTGGGTAGCGTTGGAGGCATGGCCAGAAAGACCCTGTTTGCGGCCTTGATCCTTCTCGCGGCGCAGATCGTCCGGGCCGATCCGGGCGCGGCGTTCTTTACCCTCGATCTCTCGTCGGCGAAGGACCTGCCACCGGGGGCGAAATGGGTGAACGAGGGACCAAACGGCGAACCCTGCCTGCGGATCGATGTCCTTCCCAAGGATCGTGGTGGCTCCTGTCTCGTAACCCTTCCGATCGATGTAAAGGCACTCCGCGATCGCGAGATTCTGCTCTCGTATGACGTGCGCGCGGAGGGCGTGAGCATGCCGGCGCACGACTACAACGGCATCAAGGCCCAACTGCACTACGAGTCCGCGAGCGCCGGCCCGCAGTGGTTCAACGAAGGCCTGCTCACTGGTACCTTTCCATGGAAACATTCCTCGCTGCTCGTCCGGGTCGACTCCGACGCCTCGGATGGCGTCCTTCAGCTCGGCATGCAGGAGTGCTCCGGCACGGCATGGCTGGCGAACGTGACCATCCAGATCGTGCGGGCGAAGCCGCCGCGCCCGGTGCGGCTCCGCGGCGTGGTGGGATCCTCCGTCTATACCCCGCAGGACTTCGTCGATCTCGCCGGCTGGAAGGTCAACGTCATCCGCTGGCAGTTGGTGAACCCCGACTGGGATCGCGCTTCGGTGCCGTCCGATCCCGCGCTCTACGAGAAGTGGCTGCGTCCCAAGCTCGATGAACTGGCCGTCGTCCTCGATCAGGCGCAGAAGCTCGGCATCCGCGTGATCATCGATCTTCATTACCCTCCCGGCGGGCGCCTTGCGGATGGCACTCTGCGCATGGTCATGGAGAAGCCGCTGCAGCAGTACTTTATCCTGATCTGGCAGGAGATCGCGGTGCGGTTCAAGGGACATCCCGCGCTTTGGGCCTACGACATCATGAACGAGCCCCTGCAGAACCGGCCGTCACCGCCCGGCTGCTCCGACTGGTTTGATCTGCAGGCTGCCGCCGCCCAGGCTGTGCGGCAGATCGATCCCGACACCGCCATCCTGATCGCCGCGGATCAATGGGATTCTCCCGAGGCCTTTGCCTGGATGCGACCGGTGAATGTCCCGAATGTCATCTACACCGTCCACATGTACTGGCCCTACGAGTACACGCACCAGGGAGTGGATGGACGCCCGTGGAAGGTCGAGGCGGACAAACCGGCCTACCCAGGGCATTTCAACGGCCGCCCTTTCGATCGGGACGCGCTGGCGAGGCGGCTCCAACCGGTGCGGGAATTTCAGCTCGCCTACGGGGCGCGCATCTTCGTGGGGGAGTTCAGCGTGGCGCGGTGGGCTCCCGGCGCGGCTTCCTATCTCGCGGACGAGATCTCCCTCTTCGAGGAATATGGCTGGGACTGGACCTATCACGCGTTTCGCGAGCTCACGGCCTGGAATCTCGAGGACTCCGACCAGCCCTATGGCACGGCAATCCCCTCGAAAACTCCGACGGATCGTTTTCGTGCGCTTCAGCCGTGGTTTCAGAAGAACGTGACGCAGCCGTAGCCGGCGCGTATCCGTGGCCTCGAGATGAACCGCCGAGCCATTCCCTCCTTCGAGATGAGCGAGGTCGGCCAGGAGCCGCTCCGGCGCGAGGGGATCGTCGTTACTTCGCTGGCGGATTCCCTGCTTCATGACCCGCGCCGGTTGCGGCCGCATTATCACGACTTCTTCCAGATGATGCTGCTGCGGGGCAGCGGTTCGATCATGCATGACTTCCGCGACTATCGCGTGGGAGGTTCGACCCTGATTTTTCTCAGTCCGGGGCAGGTGCATACCATTCACCCTCGGCGGGGCTTCGGCGGGATCATTGTTTCCTTTACCCAGAGCTTCTTCGATCACGATTCTCCTCCGCCCAGCGGACTGTTCGATCTGCCGTTCTTTTTTCCAATCGAGGCTTCCCCGCTGCTCGTTGTCCCCCGGCCGGACCGCTTTCGCATCGGCGAGGTGTTCGACGAAATGGAGCAGGAGTTCGAGGCGGCCCAGAATGGGAGTGGCGAGATTCTGCGAGCCTGGCTGCACATTCTCTTTGCGCGAGTGCGGCGGCTCTATGCCTTGGATCGGCCGCGACCGACGGCCACCCGCCAGTCGCGCATCGTGCGGGAGTTCCACCTCGCGGTGGAGCGGGGGTTTCGCACCGACTCCGATCTCTCCGCTTATGCGCGCGAGCTGGATATCACTGCCAACCACCTGAACGATCTCATTCGGGCCGAGACCGGACGCTCCGCCGGCTCGATCATCCGCCAGCGGCGACTCCTGGATGCGAAGCGGCTGCTCTCGCATTCCGAGCTGAGCGTGGCGGAGATTGGCTATCAGGTCGGCTTCGAGGATCCTTCGTATTTTGGGCGCTTTTTTCGCCGGGAGACCGGGCGGACTCCCGCTGAGTTTCGGGCCGAAATCCGAGAAAAATACCATCCAAAGACGAGTTAGTACCGCGAGCGGGGATTGAGCCATCCTTCGACCCGGGGGAGGGTAGTCCTCGTTATGTCGTCCAGTGTTTGTATCGAGAAGTCATCTGTTTCCGAAGCGCCCGCCCCGCCTGCGACGGTCATAGCGGTCCTGCTCGCGATCAGCTTCTCCCACCTGCTGAACGACACTATCCAGGCGCTCATCCCGTCGATTTATCCCATGCTCAAGGACTCGTTCCATCTGAGCTTTGCGCAGTTGGGATGGATCACCTTCACCTTTCAATGCACGGCCTCGCTCTTCCAGCCGATCGTGGGCTGGGTGACCGATAAGAAGCCGCTGCCACACTCCCTGGCGGTCGGCATGGGGCTTACATTGGTAGGGCTGCTCGCGCTCTCCATTGCGAATAGCTATCCCCATATCCTCATGGCTGCGGCGCTGGTCGGTCTCGGCTCCGCGATCTTTCACCCCGAGGCCTCCCGGGTCGCGCACATGGCCGCGGGGACGCGTCGTGGCTTTGCCCAATCGCTTTTCCAGCTTGGCGGAAATGCCGGCACCTCGCTGGGGCCTCTCCTGGCCGCGCTCATCGTGGTATCGCGAGGGCAGGGGCATGTGGCCTGGTTTGCCCTGCTTGCGTTCCTGGGGGTGATCGTCCTCTGGAAGATCGGCGGCTGGCAGGCACGGAACTTTCATCGCATCTCGGCGAAACACGCCTCCGCTCGGGGTGTCGCCCCGTTGCCGAGGGCGAAGGTTGTCCTCGCCCTGGCCGTGCTGGTGGCCCTCATTTTCTCGAAATACGTCTACCTCACGAGCATGACGACCTACTACACGTTCTACCTCATTCACAGGTTCCACGTGCCGGTGCAGACGTCGCAGATGTTCCTGTTCGTGTTCCTCTTCTCAGTTGCGCTGGGCACGATCGTGGGTGGCCCGGTGGGAGATCGGATCGGCCGCAAGCGCGTGATCTGGGCGTCGATCCTCGGCGTGGCGCCGTTCACGTTGTTGCTCCCGCATGTCGGTCTTGCTGCGACAGTCGTGCTCACGGTCTTCATCGGCGCCATCCTGGCCTCGGCCTTCTCGGCGATCCTGGTTTATGCACAGGAGCTCGTTCCTGGGAAGGTTGGCATGATTGCCGGACTCTTCTTCGGTCTCGCCTTCGGAATCGCCGGTATCGGGTCCGCCGCGCTCGGTGTGCTGGCGGATCACACCAGCATCGAGTTCGTCTTCGGTCTGTGTGCGTTCCTGCCGCTGATCGGCCTGCTGACCGTGCTGCTGCCGGATGTCGAGACGGCGACCCAGCGCGCGAGAAAGCAAGGCTAGGCGCCGCTGTCGTCGAGCAGCCTGCCGCCTCGCACCCGGCCGGGCTTGTCGGGATCCATCGCCCAGGCGAAGATCCCGTCGGCCCCTTTTTTGGTCACCCGGCGGAAGAGTTCCGGCTCATCGCGTTTCTGGAGCGCGCGTTCGTGCAGGCCATCCTGGCCACAGCAGAGCAGGAGGGCATGCGCCTTGAGCTCGCGGGGACGGCCGATCATCCGCTCCGCGTGGGCGGGAAGGGCGGGGATCGGCTTTCTCGACGAGGCGAGGAAGCTGTACGGCAGGCTGCGCAGATCGATCTCCAGTCGCGTTGAAAATTCCCGCCAGAACGGGGACTGAAAGACCTCGGTGGGAGGGCGTGCAAAAAAATGGCACCAATGCCGCTCATTCTCCGGCTGCAGCATGGGACAGACGTTTCCATGCGTGCAGGGAGCGGCGAAGCGATGCCCCGCCGCCCGCAAAATTTCGCGGGCCGAGCTCAGCCGCCGGCTGATGTCCCGGGACCCCGGTTCGACCCAGATGACTTCCTCCGCCTGGGCCGCCACCTCTGCCAATGCGGCCGATTCCTCCTCGCTCAGCTCCCCTGCCACATGGCTGAGCACGAGCAGGGTGCCGGGCTCGATCGAGGGCTCCCTGCCGCTGATACGCGCGCGGACTCCCTCGCGTTCCAGGGCCGCGGCGGCGAATTTCATCGCGAGGGCGGACTGATCGAAGACCGTGGCCTCGATGATCCCGCTCCACGCCGCGACGGCCCGGGAGGCGATACCCGTGCCGCAGCCCCAGTCGAGAAGGCGTGTCGATGTGGGGTGCCAATGCGCGCGTGTCAGGCAATCGAGGACGCTCTCCCATTTCCAGCCGATGCGGCGGGCAAAGGTGGCGTCGTAGAGCTCCAGGTCACGCTCGGTCCAGTATTCCTCGCTGGCATCGGTGAGGAAGCGGTCGCGCAGCACGCGCAGCCGCTGCCAGTCGGCCGCAGAGAATTTCGGATCCATCCCCGCCATACCGCGCGAGCCGTGGCGCGGCGTCAATCGATTAAAACTTTCGCCGCCCCTGCTCCGCATTTAGAGTCTTCGCCCACGATTTTCTTATGAGTACGACCGCAGAAAAACACGAATTCCAGGCCGAGATCGCCCAGCTCCTCCATATCGTCATCCACTCCCTCTACACGGATAAGGAGATTTTCATCCGTGAGTTGATTTCGAATGCCGCCGACGCCACGGAGAAGCTGAAATTTCTCCAGACTTCCGGCGAGACTGTCCTCGATCCCGAGACGCCGCTGGTGATCAAGGTTGACACCGACGAGGAGGCGAAGACGATCACCATCACCGATGCCGGCATCGGCATGACCAGGGAGGAACTCATCGAGAACCTCGGCACGATCGCCCACTCTGGCTCGAAGGCCTTTCTCCAGCAGCTCAAGGAAAAGGCGAATGCGAGTGCCGGAGCCGCCGACATCATCGGCCAGTTTGGCGTCGGCTTCTACTCCGCCTTCATGGTCGCGACGAAGGTCACCGTCTCCACCCGCAGCTACAAGCCGGACGAGACCGGCTGGGTGTGGACGTCCGATGGCGTGAGCAGCTACGAGATCGAGCCCGCCGCCGACCTGCCGCGTGGCACGAAGATCGTTATCGACCTCACGGAGGCCGAGGCCGACTACGCGAAGAAATTCCGCGTCGAGTCCGTCATCAAGCGCTACTCGAACTTTGTCGGCTTTCCGATCGAGCTCAATGGCGAAGCCGTGAACACGGTCTCCGCGCTCTGGACCCGGAACAAGAGCGAGATCACGGACACCGATTACGAGGAGTTCTACAAATTCATCGGCCACGATTTCGAGGCCCCGCTGTACCGGTTGCATTTCAATGCCGATGCGCCGCTGGCCATCCGCTCGCTGCTGTTCATCCCGCAGCACAGCCGCGAGAAGCTCGGCATGCCGAAGACGGAGAGCGAGGTGCACCTCTACTGCCGCAAGATCCTCATCCAGTCGAAGTCGAAGGGTCTCTTCCCCGAGTGGCTCCGCTTCCTCAAGGGCGTCGTCGATAGCGAAGACCTGCCGCTGAATATCTCGCGCGAGACCATGCAGGACTCCGCGCTCATGCAGAAGCTGAACAAGGTCCTCACCACGCGTCTGCTGAAGTTCCTCGATGAGGAGGCGAAGGCGGACGCGGAGAAGTACGCGAAGTTCTTCGGCGAGTTCGGCCATTTCCTCAAGGAAGGCATCGTCAGCGACTTCACGCACAAGGAAGCCCTTGCGAAGCTTCTCCGCTACCAGACCTCCGCCAGCGAGACTCCGATCGCGCTCGCCGACTACGTCGCCCGCATGCCCGAGGAACAGAAGGAAATCTACTTCATCTCTGCCGGCAGCCGCGAGGCCTGCCTCGCCAGCCCGTACTACGAAGGCCTCCAGGCCAAGGGCTACGAGGTCGTCTTCCTGCTCGATCCCTGGGACGAGTTCGTGATGGATCACCTTCACGAGTTCGAGGGCAAAAAGCTCGCCGCAGCCGAGAAGGCTGACATCGCGGTCGATAAGGCCGAGAGCAAGCTCGACGAAGCCGCGACGAAGGATCTCTGCACCTTCATCAAGGAGACTCTCGGTGAAAAGGTGGGCGAAGTCCGTGTCTCCACCCGCCTCGTCGGCAGCCCCGCCGTCGTCGTGGAGAGCGATCAAGGGATGACGTCCAGCATGCGCCGCATCCTGAAGAATCTGAACCGTGGCGAGGAGAATCCCTTCAAGCAGAACCTCGAGATCAATCCCGCCCATCCCATGATGGCCGGCCTCGAGGCGACGCGCCAGTCGAACCCCGACCTCGCGAAGCAGGTCGCCGAGCAGATCTACGACAACGCGCTCATCAGCGCCGGTTTGTTGGAAGATCCTCAGGCGATGCTCAAGCGTATCAACGCACTCCTCGAGCAGCTCGTCACGAAGTAGGCACGCCTAAATCTTCGCCTCGCGCTTCAATAGCGCGAGGAAGCGGTGGAGCAGGGGATTCGGATCGCCCCTGCGCCAGGCCGCTCCGACCGACCAGCGTGCTTCCCGATCCTTCAGCAGGTGGAAACGCACGCCGGCGAACCGGCTGGCGCCGAAGGACTGCGGGATCATGGCCATTCCCAGTCCGGCCCGCACGAGGGCAAGGACGGTCGTGACCTCCGGCACCTCCTGTACGACTCGCGGGTGGAAGCCATGCTTCGCGCAGAGATCGAGTACATGCTGGTGAAAGGTTGGAGAGCGCTGGCGCGAGATCAGGACGAAAGGCCGTTCGCGGCAGGCGCGGAGATCCAGGTCCGCGGGAAGATTCTCCGAGGCGTTGGAAACCAGCATCACACGGTCCTCGATCACCGGCAACGTCTCCAGCTCCTTGATCGTGGGCATGCGGATGAACCCAAGGTCGATCTTCTGGGCGCGCAAGGCCTCGATCTGCTCCGTCGTGGACATGTCGCGCAGGCTGATATCCACCTCCGGCAGGCTTTTACGGAGTCGCACGACCACTCGCGGGACGAGCTCGAAGGTGTGAAAGCCGAAGCCGATCCTCAACCGGCCCGCCTCACCCTGGGCGGAGCGCCGCGTGATCGCTACGAGTTCGTCGCACTCGAGCACGAGTGCTTTTGCGCCTTTGAGGAACTGCTGGCCCAGTGCGGTGAGCTGCGTGCCATGGCGGCTGCGGGTGAGGAGTGCGCCTCCGAGTTCGTCCTCCAGCCGCAGGATCTGTTTCGTCAGTGCCGGCTGGGAGAGGTTCAGCAACCGGGCCGCCCGGCCGAAATGCAATTGCTCCGCGAGCGTCACGAACGAGCGCACTTCCCGAAGTTCCATGCCTGGAAGTTATCACGGTCATGAAAAAGTGCCATTGGAAGAATGCGATGCCAGCCGCGATCATGAATCCATGAACCAAGACATCGCACCATCGTCCGGCCTCTTTGCCGGTCCGAGGTGTTCTCCCCGAACGATCGATCCGGCCCGCCGCGCCCGCGTGGCCACCTCCACCCTCTTTCTCGTGGACGGCATGACCTTCGGTACCTGGGCAGCATTGATTCCCTCGTTCCAGCAGAAGTTCAATCTCTCGGCCGGGCAGCTGAGCTGGGTGCTGTTCGGGCTGATCGCGGGCGCGCTCGTGTCGATGCCGCTGGCTGGCCGGCTGATCGCCACCTGGGGCAGTCGACGCATCGCGTTTCCGGCCGCGCTGGCTTTTGCGGGCACTCTTCCTCTCCTCGCCTTTGCGCCTACTTATGGCGCTTTGATTGTTGCCGCCACGCTTTTCGGGGCCTGGAAGGGAGCCCTCGACGTTTCGGTGAATTCACAAGGTGTCACCGTTGAAAAGGAGACCCGCAAGCCGATCTTCTCGTCGTTCCAGGCCTTTTGGAGTCTCGGCGGCCTGAGTGCGGCCTTTCTTCTGAGTCTGGCCATGAACCATGGCTTTTCCGCTCCCATGCTGATGCTCGGCATGGCCGTCGTGCTTCTGGCGATGGCGATCTCGACTTTCGGCAGCCTGCTGCCGGATGCCGCCGCGCCGTCTTCCCCGCGCTCCGGCCGCCGCTTTTCGCTGCCGGGCGGCCGCTTGCTCTGGCTTGGCGCTCTGGCGTTCCTGGCCCTGTTCAGCGAGGGGGTTCTGCTCGATTGGAGCGCGGTCTATGCACGTACCGTGGCTCAGGTTCCGCTGTCTTTGGCTCCGATCGCTTTCGCCGCCTTTGCGCTCTGCATGGCGGGAGGAAGATTCCTCGGTGACATGCTGATCGCGCGTTTTGGCACCGTGGGCGTTCTGCGTGTGAGCGGAATCTTCATGACCCTCGGTATTGCCGTGGCGGTGTTCGTTCAGACCTGGCCGGCGGTGCTGGTGGGGTTTGCGACCGTTGGTTTCGGCATCGCCAATCTCGTGCCGGTGATTTTCGGGGCGGCTGGTCGCGTCAATGGCGATGGCGGCGCCGGTCCGGCGATCGCGACGGTGACCACGCTGGGGTATCTCGGTTTCCTCTCCGGGCCGCCGGTGATTGGCATGGTGGCCGCCTTTGCGGGGCTGCCGATCGCTTTCGGCATGGTGGTCGTCTTCGGCGTCGTCCTGGCCACTCTCGGAGTCTCCGTCATTCGTTCGGCCGATTCGCAAAAGGAGGTCGCATGAACTCTTCCTCACGCATCGCTTTCATCGACTTCGACGGCACGCTTCTCGGGCCGGATAAAACCGTGAGTCCGGCGAATCTCTCGGCGTTGGATAAACTGCGGGCCGCGGACGTTCAGATCGTCGCTGCCTCGGGGCGGCATCACTTCAATATCGCCGGCTTCCACGAGATTCATGATCTCGGCTGGATTCTCTCCTCGCAGGGGGCCGTCGTTCGCCACGCACGGACGGGAGAAGTTCTGCATGAAATAACCATGCGTCCGGAGCGGGTCGTCGAGGTTTGTGATCTCGCCCGCGAGCGGAATCTGAGCCTGATCGCCTATCACCGCGATGGCGCCTTCATCGAGCGGCCTTCCCGCTGGACGGCACTTTACGCGCGACAGGCTGGCTGGATGCCGCAGTTGCGTGATTTCCGCACCCTTCCGGCGGAAGGCTTCCAAAAGATCATCTGGTCGGAAAAGCCCGAGTGTATCGATGCGATGGCGGCCTCGCTCACCCCGGAACTGAGCGATCGCTACCAGATGGTGGTGACCGATCCCGAACTGCTGGAATTCCTGGCCCCCGGCGCCAACAAAGCCACTGGAGCCAAAGCTCTCGCAGATCGGCTGGGTGTCGATCCTGCGCGGACGTTCGCCTTCGGCGACGGCAACAACGACGTGGAGATCCTGGGCTGGGCCGGAGTATCGGTCGCGATGCACCACGGGCGCGAGAGCGCCCGGCAGGCCGCGCGATTTGTCTCGCCATCCGGGCCGCCGGAGACGGCTTTTGCCCGGGCTGTCGATCTTGCGCTGAGTGCCTGACCCTCTACATCGCCGGCTGCGCGACCGCCGGCGGTGCCATTGGTCCGCTTGTTTTCCATTCGAGCGGGGTACCGGGCGGAAGGTAACGGACGATGCGGGCGATATCCCAATTCGCCATGCGAAGGCCGCCAATGCTCTCCTGCGTGCGCATGTGCTCGGGAATACTCGTCCCGGTGAGGCCGTATGGGAGCGGCTCTGCGCTGCCGGCTTTCGTCAGATTGATCCAGATGATCCCGACGGGATTGTTCGGGCCGGCGGCCAGTGTCTGGTGGACGGGCACGTGGACCTTCTGCGGCGGCGGCGTGGCGCTGGGATCATCGCGGCCAAAGATGCGCGGCTGCGGTTGCGGCTTCACCCGCAGTTCCTGCTCCGTCACCAGGCATGGGCGGGGGATGGCATTGGCGATCACCCAGGGGTCTCGACCGCGCAAGCCGGGCCGGGCGATGGAAAGAGGGAAAACCGCGGCCAGCTTCCCATCCTTGGAAATCTCCAGCCGCGAGAGATCGACCACGGCGGCGGTGATGGAGTTCTGCGGGTTTGCGGGCGGCTGCAAGGGCTCCGCCAGAGCGCGCTCGATGGCGAAAGGAGCCACATTTGGCACCCGCAGTTCCGTGCCCACGGTGGGAACATCCCGGATCTGGGCATTGAGTTGGCGGAGGTAGTTCTCGTCGCAATGGAACCGCTCGGCGACGAATTCCCACGGACTGCGATAGGCGAGCATGGGCGCCTCCGTCAGCTCGGTGTACGAGGGCTTCGCCTGAGGAACCGTCGTGGACGAGGTCGATTTCGATTTCTTCGGATGCGCTTCGGCCTTGCTCGCGGCATCGGCCCGGGCGGCCCGCGGTGGCGCGATGAATCGGAAGTCCTCGATGCGCAGGGTGTAGGTCGTCAGCGGATTTCCAATGCCCTGAATGGCCTGGGAGAATGCGGCCGGGTCCTGCATGGCCGGTCGGCTCTCACGGAAGAGCTGGAGCGTCTTCTGGAGCGATGGGCTGTCCTGCCCGTCGATCGGGCCGGCGGAAAACCCCTGGCGGTCGAGGAAGACCTGAACGGCGAGGTGGTCGGAATCCGCCGGGGGCGCATGCGGCGTCGCTGGGGCATTGGGCTTCCGAGGTCCGGGCGCCGGAGTGCTGACCGGAACCCGCGCCCGAACTTCCTCGGGCGAGGGGATGCGCAGGACCTGTCCGATGCGGATATTGTTATTCGTGAGGCCGTTGACCTCCTTCAGCAAATCGACCGGCACCTTGTAGCGTTTGCCGATCGTGTAGAGGGCGTCGCCGCGTTGCACGGTGTAGGAGTCGGGGCGCGCCGAGGGGATGCCCGGCGACGTGGCATGAGGAATCACGGAGGCGCCGTTCGTCGGAAGAGACGACGGCGTGGGCACCGGAATGGCTGGAAGAGGGAGCCCCCAGGTCGCCGCGGGCGACGGCTCGACCTTCCAGATCCAGCGGACGGCGATCTCGAGCCCGGGCTCGATCCGCGGCCCGGCGGCGGCGGGCGCTTGCGCGAATGCCTGAAAGGCCGTGGCCTGGGCTACCGCGAGCGTGAGCAAAATCCGGCCGGTCAAGATGGGCATGCGATCCCATTCCCTACGGCCTGAGCGCGCTCGTGCAAGTGCGGATTTGCGGATTTCCGGCTGCACGGGATGCTGGGACTCGGCCGACGGGAGGTCGGCGGGCTACTTGATCGCCGCCCAGACGCGGTGAACGTCGTCGTGGTCGTCGAGCGCGTGGAGGAATTCACCCGCCTCCGCGGCCTGTTCCTCGGTCAGCGTCGGGAATTGCTTGGCGACATAGCCGAGTTCACTCGTGACGACCGTCCAGCCATTGGCGGCGAGCCACTTGGAGACGGCGGCGGTTTCCGTGCGCTCCGTGATGAATTTCGCGCCGATCGCGCCATCGGGAATGTCGTCGTTTTGCGAATGGTCGAGCGTTTCGACTTCATTCGCGCCCGCCTCGATGGCGGCTTCCTCGAGGTCGACCGCGTCGGAGCGATGCGCTTCCACGAGGCCGACATGATCGAAAAGAAATTTGTTGCTGCCGGGGTTGCCGAGCTGGCCCTTCTTGAAGAGCTGCCGAATCTCCGGTGCGGTGCGGTTGTTGTTGTCGGTCAGTACTTCGACGATGAGCGGCACCTTGTGCGGGGCGTAGCCTTCGAAAACCACGTGATCCATCACCATCTTTTCACCGCCGATGCCGGCGCCCTTGTTGATGGCGCGCTCGATGACGTCGCGGCTCACGCTGGCACGCCGGGCTTTTTCGCACGCGGCGAAAAGACGGGCGTTGCCGTCTGGGTCGGGCCCGCCCTGCTTGGCGGCGACTGAGATTTCTTTAACGAGTTTGCTGGTGGCCTGGCCTTTTTTCAGGCCGGCCACTTCGCGCTTAGCGTGGAGCCACTGACGTCCCATAGTTTGTTGATGCTAGCGTATTAAGGAGCAGTTGCGCA